>MDSZ01219286.1_pt1 | contig 11949 bp, 11 predicted proteins | sample 811201 | NCBI WGS metagenome assembly MDSZ01 (sample SAMN05326647, study PRJNA326480) | marine metagenome | isolation source: seawater | place: Indian Ocean: North | collected 2010 | reverse complement strand
CTTTTTTTGATTCTTTTTTACATTGAACAGTTTTAATTTTTTCATCAACCGCCTCAAAAATATTTATAAGTTTAATTTCTTTTGCTTTTTTATTTAAAATATATCCACCTTGGGTCCCTCTTATACTTTGAACAATTTCTTTCTTTCTTAATTTTGAAAAAATTTGCTCTAGATAATCAAGAGAAATCCCTTGTCTTAAAGATATGTCTCTTAAAGAAACTGGATTAATATTATTAAACCTAGCTAAGTCTGCTAAAGCCATTACCGCATATCTGCCTTTGGTTGTTAGTTTCATAAATCCTTATTTTACAGGGTATATATAAACCCGAGTAAAATAGTCAAGTATCATAGTTAAAAAAAAACTAACATATTGTCACGCAGTTGTGATAAACCTAATTTTTTTGTGAGAATAGTAATCAATAACAATTATGGATAGTAAAATTATAGAAATATTTATACCTGGTCCCGCTGGAAGACTTGAAGCAAAATATTATAAGAGTAAAAAAAGTACATCACCAATAGCTTTAGTTTTACAGCCGCATCCACAATATGGTGGTACAATGAATAATAAAGTTGTTGTAGAAACTTTTCATACTTTTATGGAAAATGACTTTTCAGTTTGTAGAGTAAATTTTCGTGGTGTAGGAAAAAGTGATGGTGATTTTGACAACGGTCAAGGTGAACTAGCAGATGCTGCTGCAGCTTTAGACTGGCTTGAACGAGAAAACTTTGACAATTCTCAATGCTGGGTTTCTGGATTTTCTTTTGGCTCACTAATAGCAATGCAATTATTAATGCGGAGGCCTGAGATTAATAGGTTTATTGCAATATCTCCTCAGCCAAATGTTTATGATTTTTCATTTCTCTCTCCTTGTCCTGCCTCTGGTTTGATGATTTATGGTAAAAAAGATGAATTAGTTCCAATAGAAAATCTTAATGAACTTAATAAGAGATTAAGTGCTCAAAAAGGAATTAAAGTTGAGTTTCAAGCTGTTCCAGATGCTAATCATTTTTTTTCAAAAACAGAGACAGCTTTATGCAAAAATTTAGATAAATATATTAAAAAAGAAACTGCCTTATATTAATAATTTTCTACTAAATCTCCACCTGTACAAGGTTCTTTACAACCAGTCGTTTTTGGAAATGTAATGTTCAAACCCAAAAAAGATCTAATAGCAAGATATCCGAATGCTTGAGATTCTACAAAATTTCCATTAATTCCAAGATCATCAATTAAATTCAGTTTTATATTTTTTTTTTTTTCAATAGTTTCAATTAAAAAATTATTTTTTCTTCCACCTCCACATAAATATATATTATCTTTAGTTATCTTTTTTGCGAGTATGTCAGCAGTAAACTCAACAATAGTAGACGCCCCATTTTCAAGTGTTAATCCTCTAGCAAAGGATATATCAAAATCACTTACATCAAGAGATTTTTTTTTACTAATTGGATGATTATAAAAATTATCTAGAGATTGATTTAAAATAAATTTATCTACCTTGCCTGATCTTGCAATATTACCCTCATCATCAAATTTTTTATTAGAATTTAATCTCATCCACCTATCTATCAAACAATTTCCTGGACCAATATCCATACTTTGCATATCAAAATTTTTATCAATTATAGTTATATTTGAAATGCCACCAATATTAATTATTTGTATTGGTAATTTAACTTTTTTTTCTTTAAATAATTTTTTAATCAACAGTTTATGAAAAATAGGTGTTAAAGGAGCTCCCTCACCACCGTTCAACATATCCTTTTTTCTAAAATTAAATATCACTTTTTTCTTTAGTATTTGAGATAAAAGATTGCCATCTCCTAATTGTCTTGTATTTTTCTCTTCAAAACTGTGAAAAATTGTTTGACCGTGAAATCCAACAAAATCTATTTCAACCTTTGATTTTTTGACAATATTGTTAACTATTTCCGCATTAAAAAGTGTGAAATCTTTTTCTAACAAATTAATCTTTTTTTTTAATATCTGAAGATCTCTTAAATTTGTAATTTTCTCTCTAAGATCAGCTAATTTCTCAAAAATATCGTCAGGATACTCAAAATGCTCATCTTTAATCACAGTAAATTCATCCTCACCGTTTGATTTTATGATAGAAGTATCAATACCATCCATTGAGGTACCGCTCATTAAACCAATTACTGTATATATTTTTTCCATTCTTATTTTTTTTTATAAAAATTTGTATATTGTAGAAGTATAAACGTATGAATAAATTTTTAAAAGAATTTAAAGAAAGAGGTCTTTTCTATCAATGTACTAAGGAAAATGAATTATCTAATTTTTTAGATAATGGAAATGTTAGTGGCTACATAGGATTTGACTGTACTGCTGAAAGTTTACACGTCGGAAGTTTACTCCAAATCATGTGTTTAAGATTACTACAAAAACATGGTCATAGACCAATAGTTTTATTAGGAGGCGGAACTACTAGAATTGGAGATCCCTCAGGTAAAGATAAAACTAGAAGTATACTTGATGAAAAAACAATAGAAAAAAATATCAAAAATATTGAGAAAATATTAAAAAAATTTTTAAATCATAAAGATACTAAAACAAAACCAATATTTGTAAATAATTATTCTTGGCTTAAAAATTTAAATTATATCTCTTTTTTACGAGAAATAGGAAAACATTTTACTATTAATAAAATGCTTAGCTTTGAAAGTGTAAAAAGTAGATTAGATAGGGAACAATCATTAAGTTACATGGAATTTAATTATATGATTTTACAAGCATATGATTTTTTAGAATTAAATCTAAAAAAAAAATGTTTTTTACAAATTGGTGGGTCAGATCAATGGGGTAATATTGTTAATGGAGTTGAGTTAATTAAAAGATATTCAAATAAAGAGGCTTTTGGACTAACGACACCTCTAATAACTTTAGCGTCTGGAGCAAAAATGGGTAAAACAGAGAGCGGAGCAATTTGGCTAGATAAAAAATTATTATCATCTTATGATTACTGGCAATTTTGGCGAAACATAGATGATAGAGATGTTGTAAAATTTATTAAAATTTTTACAGATGTAAGCATTAAAAAAATTAATGAAATTAAAAATGATAATATAAACGACTTAAAAATTTTACTTGCAAATGAAGCAACAGCTATGTTGCATGGTAAAAATGAAGCTCAAAAATGTGAAAAAACTGCCAAAAAAACTTTTGTTGAAAATTCGACTGGTGAAAGTTTACCTGTAAAAAAAATTAGAGAAAAAGATCTAGAAAATAATATAAATATTTTAGATTTAATTATTATTTCAGAATTAGAAAAATCAAAGAGTGAAGCTAGAAGACTTGTAAAAGGAAACGCAGTAAAAATAAACAACAACAAAATTAATGATGAAAAATTTATAATTGATAAGACTTTATTTATAAATAATTATATAAAACTATCACTTGGAAAAAAAAGACATATCAAAATTGAAATATATTAATTTTTTTTAATATTTTCTAAAGTTCTTGTGATAAACCTTGGTGTAAGTGTTTTTATAGGATTTACAGAAGTTTCTAATTTTTTTGGAGGCCCTTTTATTTTAAAACTTACGCCAAAGACACCCTCACCAATTTTTTTACCAACAAGTATATCTCCTAAAATTGGTATCGAACCGATAACTTTATTTATTGTGGTAGCGGGAACTAATGTTCCTCTCAAACTTATTAATTCATTTTTCTGAATATATCCCTCCATTAAAACTGAAATAGCAGGCCCTATTGCATATATCTCATTAATAGTCATCAAATTTTTTTTATTCTTAAACTTCATTTCAAATTCATTGAATCTTATTCCTTCCCCTGAGAGTATATCAGCTATTCCTTGCAAAGACGCTAATGTCAAAATTTTAGTTAAAACAGATATTTTTTTTAATTTAAAGTCATATATTTTTAGTTGGGATGATGAGGTGCCATCTTTTTTAATTGAGTAAAAGTCTAACGAACCTTCTTCAAAACCTTTTATAAAATCATACTTCTTTACGATTGGTTTTGCATAATCTGAGTAAAATGTAGTTATTTTTCCATCCAAAGATGTCTGAATTGTCATAGTAATCTTTTTGTTTTCATCAAAAAAAGAATTTAAACTCATTTTGAAAATTTCACTATCTTTTATATTAATCTTACCTTTTAAATTTTTAGTATAAAATTCCTTATCTAAAAATACCTTTGAAATATTCAAATTTATTTGTGAGCTTTTTTTATCAAATAAATTGGATAAATTATTTTTATTTTTTGTACTTAACAAATTTTTAACAATTTCCGTTATATCTAATGACCTTCCTGTAATATTATAATTTTTTTTTTTCTTTTTAATTCGATATAATTATCTAAATTATCTTTATTTTTAAGATTGATTTTAAAATAATCTAACTTAGAAAGTTTATTCTTTTTATTTAATAAAAGGTTTTTAATTAAAATTTCATTTTCATTTTCTTTTAAAGAAATTGATTTAAATTGAATTTTTTCTTTATCATTATAAATGCCTTCTAAATAAATTTTTGCATTTGATCCTTTAATTTTTTCATATTTTATCAAATTAATTAAAAAGGGATTGTTTAATAAATCCAAAAAGATTTTAAAATGATAATTTTTTTTATCTTTTTTGATATCGTAAGTAACTGTATCAATCTCTTTTTGCATTAATAAATTACCTTTACCTTTAATGTTTAAATAATCTTTATCAAACGACAGTTTAATTTTGTGATTTTTTAGAGAAAATTTATTCTTAATATCAGGAAAAAAATCTTGAAAAATAAATTTATTATCAAATTCAAACTCTCTTAAATCAATTTCTGAAGTTAAATTAAAATCTTTAATTCTTAATTTTGAGTTTAACTTTAAATAAAACTTATTTTTTGAATCTAAATTTAAAGAACTAATATTTCTGTTTTTAAAAAAATCAGATAATAAGTTTGATTTTTTAATTTTTGATAAACCTATATCAAAATTTTCAAATTCACCGTTTACTAAAAAATCATTATTCTTTTTTCTTGCAACTATTGAATTAGCTCTGAATTTTATGTTTTGAAAAGAAAAATCAATCTCTTTAAATTGATAATTGTTGTGAAAAATATTAAATTTAAAATTTAATCGATGTAAATTATAATTTTTAAAAAAACTAAATTTTCCATCTTTCACAATTCCTTTAATTTCATAATCATCTTTAAAATTTCCATTTTCATCAAAATTTATATTTATATCTGAAATTAAATAACCGTCTTTTGTAAATTTTTCTAAAATATATAAATTCGTTGAATCATTAATTAATCTTAGGAATGGTATCAAATTTTTTATATCTACTAATTTTGTAGAAATTGATAAATTTTTTATTCTAGCTTCATTTTTCAAAAATTTTAATATTGAAATATTGCTTGTTATGCTCTCTAGATCTATTCTTTTATTTTCTAAAATTAATGTTGATCCAAGAGTTTTAAGATTAATACTTAACTCAAACGGTTGTAAAAGTATTTTTACCTTTTTCAAATCCAAGTCAAATCTTGGATCAATTTTAACCACTTGATTTATTATCTTGTTATTAAATTTATTCGTATTAATTCCAAAAATACTTAAATAAATAACGCCTAAAACTATAATTAAAAATATACTAATTAAAAATCTATTTATTCCTCTAATCATTATCTGTTAAGCCAGCCCCAGCAGATTTATTTTTTAAATTTTCATTTTCTTCTACAAATATGTTTTCTGATAATTTATAAAGATGTTTCCATTCTTTGTTAGAAAAGCTATCTGCGTTTTTAATAAATTTAATAGAAACTAATTTAGTTTTTTTTATCATTTTATCCTCAAGAATATTTGAAAAAATATTTTGATTTAAATTTAAATAAAATTCTTGCTTATCAAATTTCAATATAATTTTTTTACCAATAATTTCTGAAGCTCTTGAAATGAATGGCAAAAAAAGTATCGGATATGCTAATTTTTCAATTTTAATTTCTCCTATGCTCTTAAGACTATCTGCTTGATCTAAAAAACTCACACCGGCGATGATTGGGCAAAAATCATACTTTAATGATTTATTTTTTTTTTTAATATCATGGAGATTATTAAATTTACTCTTTTTTTTTGCTTTATAATAACTAATTAAGTTTTTAATACCTTTAAGGCCAAATAATTCTAATAGTCTTATATTTTTACCAATTTCCTCACATATTCCCCAAGAAAAACCAACGGCTCGACTAGCTCTTTTTGAAACTGTATCTATCTCACTTAATGATTTCATCTAATCAATTTAATTAATTGTAAACCCAATTATCATCGAAGGTCTTTAATTGCTCAGGTAAAGGTGCACCTTGAAACATGCAAATACGTAACCATTTATCTGATTTAGGATCAAATTTTAATGCTCCAAAAAAAGATAATTTTAATCTTAACATATCAATTGGTACAGTATCTTTGCTGATAGTATTGTCTTGAATTTCGGCATAAGGAAATTTTTCAACTATAAATGCTCTTCTTATCACATGTCTTAATTCACTAAAAATTAACAAAAATTTTGCGACAGGTATGCTAAATTTTAATAAATTTAATTTTTCATAAAGTTTTTTTATATCTCTAGCAATAGCTAAAGGTTGTTCTAACTCCGATCCACTATTTTCAAATCTATCTGCTAGTCTAGGCTCTTCTTTATTTTTTGAAATAAACCAAAAGTTTTGATTATTCTCTTTTTTTGAAAAATCAATATTCAATATTCTAGAATATCTTTTTTCTAATATCTTTTTTAGATCATTTGTTGTTCTTTGTGTTGGAATATTGAAATATTGATCTTCGTCAGAACTCATTTTTCTAATTAAAGGATCTACAATATGATCAAAAGGTTCCATCATCATTGATACAATATATTCAAGACATTCATCATTTGTATTTTTTTCAAGCCACAGGTAAATACAATTAAAGGGAAAGTTTACTGTGAATTTAAAGCTATTTTCTAAATAAGAAATAAATTTATTTAAATCTCTTCGTAAAGTTTTTATCTTTTTTAACTGAAAATTACTTTCTGTATTCCATGTTTTTACATTTTTGAGAGATTTTTTCAAACAATCACAAAAATAATCTGCATCTTTTTTTTTAACTTTTTTCATTTCTCTTATACTTTTTAATGCTTTTTCTCTTGCATAAATCCAATTATTTAAAAGAGTTGGATGATTTACTATAAAAGGTGCCATTCCAAGGCCCGTAGAATTTCCAATACCTAATCTTCTACAAATTTTTGGATCTAGTATGACTGATTTTTTTGGATTTCTTTTTTTTGCAACATGATTTACTTGATCAAATGTAAATTGCCTTACCAGGTAAACCAACATCATTTCCAGTCTAAATGGGCCACAAATTTCTTTTCTATTTTTAATTCTAAATCTATCAGCTAATCCAAATTTTCCTGATCCATACACTGCGGTTGTTCTATAAAGATATCCAACTTTAGATAATAAATTTATATCAGGTTGTCTTCCATTGCTAAGGCAATTTACAACATACTCAAATATACGAATAGATTTATTTGCTCTCGATAATGTTAATTCTTTATAAGAAAGTCTACCAACTTCTTGTTTTGGGACTTGATTTTTGAGTCTTTTAATATCTTTATTAGAGGGAGTGCCATCAAATAACGTAAAAGCTGCGTCCCATTTAGTTGCGATAACTCTGTCCGATCTTTCATTTTCATTTATTTTATTAGCAAAACAAATTAACGAATAAACTCTTTTTTCCTTTTTAAAAGAGTATATTGCAGTTCCAAAACCAGATTTATCAAGTTTAAAAAGATTTCTTTTATAATCCCAATTTTTAAACTCTTTCAAAAAACTTCTGAGAAACGACAATTTGGATTGATGAAATGATCCAAGTTTAGATAATTTCATTATTTGGTTTGGGTTTCTTAAACTAATATTCATTATTATATTCTTTTATAAAAATTGTACCAATTGTTTCCTAAAATACCATTGATTTCAGCTTCTGAAAAACCAACTTTTTTCAAACCGGTCTCTAAATTTTTAAATCCTCTCGCATCCAAAAACCATTTTGGTTGTTTTGGAAACCCAGGATTATTTTTTGTTCCTTCCCCATAGTTTTTTGATTTTGACCAAGTTCCATTCCTCATCCATTCAACTATTTTATCTGGCTGATCTAGACATAAATCACTTCCTATACCAACTTTATCAATACCCATTATTTCTGTTGTTCTTGCTATCATTTCACAGAAGCTTTCCAGAGTACACTCAGATCCATTCTTTAAATGATGGGGGTATAATGACACTCCTAACATACCTCCACTTTCACCTAAAACTTTTAAAAGCTCGTTTGATTTATTTCTTTTTGCAGAATACCAGAAGTTTGGGTTAGCATGTGTTATTGCAATTGGTTTTTCGCTTATTTCAATTGCATCAAAAGTACTTTGCTCAGCAGAGTGTGACATGTCAACAACTAAACCTAATCTATTCATTTCCTTAATAACTTCTCTTCCAAAATTTGTTACTCCTGAGTCTTTTTTTTCATAACATCCGGAGGCCAATAGAGATTGATTATTGTATGTGAGTTGCATAAATCTACAACCTTGATTATAAACCTTTTCAACTAAATCAATATTATCCTCTATTGGTGAACAATTCTGAAAACCAAAAAAAATTGCCGTTTTATTCTCTTTCTTTGCTCTTTCGATATCTTTAAAATTTTTTCCAAGAAAAATTAAATCTTTATTGTCTTTGAAGTGAATATTCCATGAATTTATAATTTTTTGGAGTTCGTCAAAATCTTCATGATAAACAATTGTAACGTGGATGGCGTCTAAACCTGCCTCTCTATTAATTTCAAAGATTTTTCTTGTCCAATTGCAATATTGTAAGTTATCGATCTTAAAATTCATTTATTTTTTATTAATCTTAAAGAATACCAATAAGCTTGCTAATTTCTATTAATTTTATTGAAAAATAAGCTTTAATTTGAAATAACTATTTAGGTGATAAAAATAAACACCTAATGCATAAAAATAAATCAAATAAAGTATCAATAGTTATGGGCAGCCAGTCTGACTTCAAAACTATGAAATTGTGTCAAAAAATGCTCCGAATTTTAGGCGTTAAGTTTGAAACAAAAATTATATCAGCTCATAGAACTCCAAAGAGAATGTATGATTATGCAAAAAATGTGGAAAAGAATAATATTGCTGTGATAATAGCTGGAGCCGGGGGTTCAGCTCATTTACCAGGTATGCTGTCAGCTTTAACACCTATCCCCGTTTTAGGTGTCCCAATTGAAAGTAAAAAACTAAAAGGTTTAGACAGTCTTCTATCAATAGCACAAATGCCAAAAGGTATCCCTGTTGGTACATTAGCAATTGGTGGGGATGGAGCAATTAATTCTGCTATTTTAGCTTCTTCAATAATTGCCATTAATAATAAAAGAGTAAAATATAATTTAATTAAATGGCGGACAAATCAAACTCGTTCTGTCAAAAAAAAACCAAAGTAAAATAGTTATGTCAAAACCAACTTTAGGTATTATTGGAGGGGGTCAACTTGGAAGCTTGTTATGTTCAGCGGCTAAAAAATTAAAAATTAAAACAATAATTTTTTCTGATGATCAAAATGCGCCAGCACAAAATTTTTCTGACGGCTTCATATATGGAAAATATGATGATCCTAATAAAATAAACGAATTCATTAATCAAGTTAACATTATTACTTATGAATTTGAAAATATTCCTTTTAAAACTCTTGATGAAATTGATAAAAAAAAAAGTGTATTACCTAAACCATCAATAAATAAAATAATACAACATCGATTAGCTGAAAAAGACTTTATAAACAATCTAAAAATTCGAACTACTCGTTATATTTATGTTGATAAAAGATCCCAAATAGAAAATGCAAAGGATTTACTTCCAGGTTTATTAAAAACTACAACTTTAGGTTACGATGGAAAGGGTCAATTTTTTTTAAATAATATTGAATCAGTCAAAGATTTAGATATTAACTTTTCTAAAGGATATATTTTAGAAAAATTGGTTGAATTAAAAAAAGAAATATCAATTATAATTACTAGGTTTGATGAAAAAAAATATGAAATTTATGAACCTATTGAAAATTTACATGAAGACCAAATTTTAAAACATTCAAGAATTCCAGCTGATATAAGTAATAAAATTCTTGAGCAATCTAAACTATGGTCAATCCGTCTAGCTGAGGAGCTGAAATTTATTGGAACTATGTGTGTTGAATTTTTTATTGATAAAAATGACAATCTTTATGTAAATGAAATTGCACCCAGGGTTCATAACTCAGGTCATCTAACAATTAATGCTTTTAATATAAGTCAATTTGAAAATCACATAAGGGCCGTTTGTAAATTAGAGCAAATACCAATAAAGAAAATTTCAAACGCAAAAATGATAAATCTAATAGGAGATCAAATAAGTGCTTATAGAAAAAAAAATTATGCATCAAATGAATTTTTTTTTGACTATTTTAAAAAAGAAATAAAGCAAAAAAGAAAAATGGGTCATTTAACAACTCTAATTTAAACTTAAATCTTAGAAAATGAGAAAATTAATATATTTTTTTATTATATTTTTTGCATATAACTCTTCATTAATGTCTATGGAAAAAAAACCTTATCACCATTTGCCTGATGGCACTTTTAGAAATCCTGAAGGATCCCCAAAAAGAGACCCTAATGTTAAATGGTCATATAAAATTTTCAATCAAGAGAAAAAAAAAATTGATATGACCATCCCTAATGATCATATAATTAAAAAAGAAAAAGTTTTATCTAATTTAAAAGAATATCAAAATGATGATTATGTTGGATGGATTGGTCATGCAACCTTTTTGATAAAATTAGGAAATACAACAATAATTACAGATCCTGTATTTTCAAAAAATGCTGGTCCACTTTTTTTTGGACCAAAAAGATATGTTGAACCTGGATTAAAACTTAAAGAAATTCCTAAAACAGATGTTTTTTTACTTACACATAATCACTATGATCATCAAGATATGATGACAATAAGAAAATTTCCTTACAAAAAGGCTAAGGTTCTTGTTCCTTTAAAACTAGGAAAATATTTTACGAATAATGGATATAAAGATGTGAATGAGATGGATTGGTATGACAAGATAAAAATAAATGAAAATCTTAAAATCACATTTTTACCTGCTGTACATTGGTCTAAAAGAAGTCTTACAGATACAAATAAAACATTGTGGGGAAATTTTTTAATTGAATATAAGGATAAAAAAATTTTTTTTAGCTGCGACACTGGCATTGGAAATATTTATAAAGATTTAGGAAAAAAATTTGGTCCAATTGATCTTACGTTTATTAACATAGGTGCGTATAATTTTTATCCAATTATGCCTTATAAAGATAAATCAGTTTATCATACTAATCCTGAAGAAGCTTTGGAGGTTGCTAAAAATTTAAAAAGTAAAAAAGTAATCGGGATGCATTGGGGAACTTTCGTTTTATCTTTAGAGCCAATTATGGAGCCACCAGTCAGATTCAAGGCTAATGCAGCAAGATATGGATTTAAAAAAGATGACACTATTATTTATAAAATAGGTGAATTTGGATCGTTAAAAAAATTACTTAACTATAATTAATTATCTAATAACTTCTTTTTTGCTTTTTCAAATTCTTCTTGAGTCAGAATACCATCATTTAAAAGTTGATTTAATCTTTCAATTTCATCACTAAGTTTATTTCCATCATCTGAAGAAACATCAATTTTCTCATTTTCGCTACTCTCGTTGGCTTTATTAGCACTTTTAGCACTGAAACCTTTCATGATAGCTGTTGCACCTAAATATAGAACAAATCCAAGAATTGGAATTACCAAACCAAAAAAAATAATCTTTTCCATTATTTAGTCCTCATCTTCCTCTCTCCATTTTTTTTCATACATTAAATATGCTGCAAATATT
>MDSZ01165092.1_pt1 | contig 11949 bp, 9 predicted proteins | sample 811201 | NCBI WGS metagenome assembly MDSZ01 (sample SAMN05326647, study PRJNA326480) | marine metagenome | isolation source: seawater | place: Indian Ocean: North | collected 2010 | reverse complement strand
ATATTCAATCTTATTTTTTTCGATAGAATTTTTAATTAAATTATAAACTCCGTTTTCTTTTCCTGAACGTGGACCATACAATGACCCAAATCTGAGTATTGTGTACCTTAAATTAAATTTTTTGTTAAATTCTTTTATGTAACTTTCAGAAGAAATTTTACTTGATTTGTAAAAACCACCTTCTTTGCTGTTTACATAAATAGAACTTGCAAAAATAAATTTTTTTACCTTTTTAGATTTAGCAAAATTCAGTAAATTTATTGTTCCCTCAACATTTTTATGAAATGTCTCAAGAGGTTTATCTAATGCAAGATTAAGATTTGAAAATCCAGCAAAATGAAAAATAAAATCAATTTTGCCTTTAATTTTTTTTAAATCACTTTTTTTTGCAATATTTCCTTTTATAAATGTAATTCTTGGATCCTCAATTTTTTTTTTTACAAGATCAAAATTAAATACTTTATGATTATTTTTTAACAATTCCTCACATAAATATGAACCGAGGAAACCACTTCCGCCTGTAACTAACATTCTCATTATTATTTTATAAACTATTAATTTTTTTAATCAAAGATTGAAGCAATTTTTTTAGCAAATTTTTGTTTTTTAATTAAGAAGCAATTATAGTCATAATATTGGTTATAAACCTCTGATTTTAGAAGGTTTTTTTTTATAATTGTCTTAATATAAAATGGAAGATTTGAAATAAGATAAATTAAATTTGAAAAGAAAAAATTGATTTTATTATTTCTATCTGCAACAAAGTTATTATTTATATAATCTATAACATCTAAAAAACCTTTTACTCCAGTAGAGGCATCTTTATCAATATTATAATATAAATTTCTTGCTTGAATATATTCTTTTGTTTCATTTTTTGTTACTATTTTTTTTTGTTTAACTATATCTATTAAATCTTTAATATTTGATGGTGCATCAACCATAGTTAAAAATGAATCAAGCATATGTTCAATATATGATCTTAAAGTAGTTCCCTGAACAATATTATGAATGGAAATTATTGGAATTTTACAAATTATTGGTTCAATAATAGAAGTTGATGGAGTGCAGATAAGTTTATCTTGCTTAAACATCCACTCAATGAAATCCTCATATTTCTCAGATAAAGTTATTCTATCAGGATATTTTTTTAAAATTTCTTTGTAAGAAGAAATTTTTTCATTTGGATGAGGCCTAATACTGATTTTATAGTTGGTATTTTTTATTAATTCTTCAATTAGTTCTAGGTAGACATATAAAGATAATATTTCTCCTTTTGATCCCATTTTAAATTCATCTTTTTCATAAAACGCACGAGACATATTCTCTAAGGTTGTTCTAGATGCAAAATCATTGATCATTAAAAACCTCCCAATTATTCCAATCGAGTCTCTTTCAGTTTTTTTTAGAAATTTACTACAAGTAATTGCTAGATTTACTTTGCTTGAGCCTGAAGGACTATATTTACTTTCAGGAACGTTAATTTCTTTAGACATAAAATTGATAAAATTTTGATTCCAAGTAAAAATTTTATCACATCTTTTAATTAAATCTGTGACATTCATCTTATAAACTTCCAACCAAAATTTACATCTTTCTGGGGTTTGTGCACCCTCTGCATCAACGAGTATCACAGTTGTTTTTTTATTTATAAATCCTAAAACTTTTGGACTAAAAGTTTGAAAATAATTTTTAACAATAATAACTAAATCTGTCTGAATATATTTTAAACAAAAAGAATAATTTATTCTCGAAACTAAAAAAACTTTATGTCTTTTTTTCTCAAGATACTGTCTTAAAGTATCTGCCACAAGATAATCTCGTCTTAAATTATCTACATAAATTATTATTGGTTTATTTGTATGTATCATTTTATTTTAATAAAATATTTATCTAAGATTTGATTTTAACTCTGTCATCCATTCATCTTTCCAATTTTCAGACAAATTAGCATAATTTTTAACAAAATTATTTACAACTTTTTGTAAATTTTGTGAAGCCCACCATTCATCAGGATTTTTATAACAATCATTTAAGAATTTAGCTGCAGAAATTGGAGATGTATGTAGTATCCCGACCTCTTTTAATTTATCAATTATTTCATTTACTCCGCTTCTAAATAAATAAACTTCAGGGTTATAAAAACATATGGTTGGAATATTTAAAGATAATGTTTCAAGCCATGTCGTTTGTAGTGAATTGTGAATAACAATTTTGCTTTCATTAAAACTTTGTAAAGAATTTTTTGATTTATCGATACAGATATTTTCTCCTGATAAAAACAAATTTTTTTTAAATTCTTTATAATCATGTATATATGGTCGTAATACAATTTCCTCCCTAATCTTTAAACTTTTTAGAAAAGAAAATGAGTCGTTTCTAAACTCATCTGTACGCTTCTCACCTATAGGTACAAACCTTAGATGAGTTACACTTTCAGGCCAATTTGTTGGAATAAATAAAATCTTTTTTTTAACGATTTTTTTTAATCTTGGTCTAGGAACGACTAAAGGTTTCACTTTTGCAGATTTGTCTGTCCAACCCCAAGAATAGTAATTGCTTGAGCAATTAATCTCATATTCCTCATGAATAGATCTATAAGTAACACCATATTCACCACCATGCTGTAAATATAAAATTTTTGTACCTAATTTTTTCCAATTTGCAGCTAATATTTTATATTTTATGTTAGAATGAAGACCTCTTGAAGAAAGAAGTATCTTTGGAAATTTATCATTTTTATTTAAAAAAAAGTCATTTAGATATTTAAAATTTTCCAAAAGTTCTAATGGCAGTGTTAAAAGAGTAATTTTTTTTAAAATATCAAAAAAATTTCCATTGTTTGATATTTCCATGAATTTCGATAAACGCCATTTGCTGTTTAAGTTGTGAGGTAAATTAAATTCAAAATCTTGATTAATATATCCTATGGCGTCTCTCCATGACAAAGTTTGCCTGATTAAGCCATCATAATTAAATGGGTTTTCAAAAAATTTTATCTCTGACTTATTGTTAAACAAAAAACCTTTTAAAAGATTATTAATTTTGAATATTTTTTTTCTGTTATTTAAATCATCATTAAATAAACTTAATTTTATTTTATTTCCGTGTTTTAGATTAAAAATTAGTTTATGTAATAATTTTGAATTTTTATCTATATGATAATGTTTTTTGAATGATCTTGAAGTAGAAAAAATTTTTACGTCAAAATAGTTCTTACTATTTTCAAAAATTTCATCATCAATAAAAAGTGAGAATACCTGATGATTCAATCTATTAACAAAATCACCTAAAATAATGTCATAAAATTTAACATCAAAAGATAACCCATTATATTCATTTACAATTTCAGAAATAAATTTCACCAAATCTTCTCTAAAATTATCTGTATATTCAATACTTTCGAGAATTTTATCTCTATTCCAATCAATAGACATCGAATAAGGATTTATTATTTTTTATTAAAAACGTGTAAGGAGCTGTTACTTTGCCCTACAACTCTTTTTGGATTACTTTTGTATAATAGAACTTTTTCGTCATGATTTGTTTGATCACAACCATCGCAAATTAATCCTTTAAAATCATTTTTTCTGTGTTGTTCTTGAATTTTCTTCATTTCTGTAGAAGATAAAACTTCCTCTATAGTTGAATTTTTAATATCTCCAATAACTAATTTTTTATTATAATCAAAACAACAAACATGTGCTTTTCCATCAACCGCAATATTTAGTGGGCCTTCTAAAGGACGACCGCAAGTTTTTTGCTGTGTTTTATCTATCGTTCTATATTTTCTTCCATCTACATAATTATGAGGCAGCCATACATATATTTCATCTAATTTAGGTTCCCAAAATTTTTTCCAGTCTTTTTCCTCATGTTTGTTCTCATCCATTCTTATATAATTACCTATCGTATAAATTTTATTATTAAATTTTTTATTTATCTCTAAAAATTTAATAATATTTGTAAGAGATTTTGAATATTTTAATCCTCCCATAACTTTTTTATAAACATCCTCACTAAAACCATATATAGAAAACTTAAGTATATCGGTGTACTTAAAAACCCAATCGTGGATATTTTCTCTTAAAGCGTTTCCAGTGGTGCTAATATATATCTTAAAATTTTTGTTAACTTTTTTTGTATAGGCTAGTTTTTCTTCAAGTGTTCTGTCTAAAAAAACATCTCCATATCCACATAGATCTATGATTTCAATACCTAGCTCGTTACTATTGTCTATAATTTTTTTATAAACATCTAATGACATAACATCTAAATTTTGAGTCATTTTTTCTCTTGGGCACATTATACATTTAGCTGCACACCTATTTGTAACTTCAATAGTTATTTCATTGTTTGCAAAATATGACATAAAAATTCTTAACTTAAATTATTCAAAATTTCAAAGAATTTCATTTTTTTTAAATCTTTAATATTTTTTTCGTGCATTTGATCATATAATCAAAATCAGTTTCTTTCATCCATTCATGAAAAGGGAAACTAATCATATTATTGTAAAATTTTTCTGTTATTGGACATTTAGCTTGTCCATATCCCATTTTCATAAACAATGGGTATTTATACAAAGGATAATACTGTACTGCACATTTTATCCCATATTTTCTATGAAGAATATCTATAATTTTATGATTATTTAATTTTTTTGAAGGTTCAACATAAGCTGATAATAAGTGATAAACGTGTCTGAAATTTTTAAAATTTTTATTAAAATCAAATAGAGAATTGTCTAATTCAGACATAAATTTTTTTGCACGATTTATTCTTTTTTTATTCAATTTATTTATTCGTTTGATTAAAAGATAGCCTGTTGCGCACTGTATTTCAGAAAGAGTAAACTTATAAGGCCAAATATTTTTTAAATCCATATCTAAATTTCCCATTGCGGGTCTCCAATAAAACTTTCTATTAGTACTATATGAGCAATGGCCATTATGTCTAAGTCCAGGTACTTTATTTGCCAATTTATCATCTTTGACATAAATAGCACCACCTTCTCCAAGAGTAGTCATGTTTTTTTGAGCATGAAATGAAAAACATGAAAAATCGCCTAAAGTTCCAACTTTTAAATTATCAATTTGTGCGCCAAATGCTTGGGCACAATCCTCAATGATTATTAAATTTTTTTTTAATTTTTTAAATTTTTTAACATCTACTGCAAAACCATATAAATGAACAATAACTACTGCTTTAGTTTTACTTGTTATTTTTTTTCTAACATCTTCAAGTGAAATAGTTCGCGTATTAAAATCAATGTCTGCCCAAATAATTTTAGCACCATTTCTTGCAAATGGAATTGCTGACGCACAATATGTATGAGCTGGAATAATTATTTCGTCACCTTTTTTTAAACTTAATAATAAAGAAATTATTTCTAATGATGCTGCGGCAGAGCTTGTGCAAAAAATATTTTTTTGTTTTAGATATTTTCTTAAACTATCTTCAAATTTTTCTTTTTGTTCTCCTTGTGTCAAATTATCAGAGTCAAGAACTTTTAGTAAGTACTCTTTCTCATGAGGTAAAAAATTATGTGCTCTTCCACTCCAATTTATTTTTATTTTCATATCAATTTTTTTGCAATTTCTAAATCGTCTTTGTCATTAATATCTAAAGAATAATTTTTATTCATTAAAAATAAACCATGTTTTTTGGAAACTAATTTTTTATTTTTATATAAAAAACTACAATTAATAATATAAATTGCACCATTAATAAAAAATGTTTTTATATCAAAATCTTGTCTTCTGTAAAATTTTTTTGCTTTAGGCAACAAATAATTCCAGTTATTTTTTTTTTTATTAATTACTTCGTAAGGATGTTCAACTGATTCTGAAATACTAAATAAACTTTGGCATTTTTTTTTTTTATACATTTTTATAGCATTTTTTATATGTGTTGCATTTCTCAGAGGTGAAGTAGCTTGCAAAATAACAAAATGTTTTATATCTAATCTATTATTTTTTTTTAACCAATCAAAAAAATTTAACAAGGTATCAACAAGTGAAGAATTGTCTTTGGACACTTTTTCTGGTCTTATATATTCGCTATTAAATCCATATTTTTTTGAAATTTTTTTGATACGATTATCGTTAGTTAAAACAAATTTATCAATACTTATTCCTTTCAACGAACGAAAAGTATATTCAACGAGAGGAATATTTCTTATTTTTACCAAATTTTTATTTTTTAAAGACTTTGATCCTTTTCTAACAGGTACTATTATTGCAAATGACATTTTAATGTATTATTAACTTTTATATGAAAATAAACAAATATAAACATGAATATGACCAAAAAGGATTTGTAGTAATTAAAAAAGTTTTTTCAAATTTTGAAATAAAAAAATTGTTAACTGAGCTTGAAGAAGTTAAAAAGAAAGTGATCAAAACCTCAAATAATAAATATTTCCACAAAACATCTGACGGTAAATTCAATACAATTCATAATATTCAAGTCTTCCATAAAAAAGGTAAAATAATTCAAATTTCAAAAAAAAAAAAATTAAGAAATATTGTTGAAAAATTACTTGGAGATAAAGCAAGAGTTAGAAATATTGAGTTTTTTTTAAAACCAAAAAAAACAGGTTTAGCTAGCCCATTTCATCAAGATAATTATTATTGGAATATAATTTCTGCCAAAGCATTGAATGTTTGGGTGGCATGTTCTGTAGTTAATAAAGCAAATGGGGGCATTTGTTATTTAAGTGATTCACATAAATTAGGCACAATTAACCATAAATTATCATATTCAAAAGGGTCTTCGCAAATGATTCCAAGTGAAATATTATCAAAACTTAAATTCAAAAAAAATTTTCCTAAACTTAACGAAGGAGATTGTCTTATTCATCATCCTGAAGTTATACATGGTAGCTTTAAAAATAAATCTAAAAATGACAGAATAGGTTTTGTAGTTAGCTTTGCATCAACTAACGCAAAAATTGATAAAATTGGAATAAAAAAATATAAACAGAGTTTAAAAAAAAACTTGTCTAAATTATACAACTAATTTTTCCAATATTTAAATTTTTTCAACATTTTTTTTTCTTCTTTTATAATTTTTTTCTTTCCATCACCAAGCATGATAGGAATTTTTTTTATAATTGAAGTAAACAATTTAATCCCTTCTTCCGACAAAGAAGATGCTTGATCTGTCCCCCATTTACTTCTATCAAGCGTTATATGCCTTTCAATAACTGTGACACCCAATAAAGAAGCTATTATAGATGGTGAAACAGAGTCTTCATGACCACTATAACCAACATCACATTTAAATATTTTTTTTAATTGATTAATACCCAACAAATTTAAATTTTCTTCTTTACAAGGGTAAGTTGATACACAGTGCAATAGTGTAAATTTACACTTATTTTTTTTAAAAATTTTGACTGCTTTTTTAACATCGTTTATGCTTGCCATACCTGTTGAAATAAAAGTGTGTTTCTTCTCTTTTGCAACATGATCTAAAAAGTTAAGATTTGTTAACAATGCAGAAGCAACTTTATTATATTTAAGTTTATATTTTCTTAAAAATTTGAGACTTTTTGTGTCCCATGCTGAAGCAAACCAATATATTTTCTTTTTTTTGCAGTATTTATCAATTTTTGTATAATCTTTTTCAGAAAATTCTATTTTTTTTTTGTAATCAAGATATGAAATATATCCCCATGGTGTATCTCGCATCAAGTTTTTTTGAATTTCAGGTGTTGAAATATCTGGATCTCTTTTTTGAAATTTTACTGCATCAAAATCATATTTTTTTGCTAAATCAATCAATTTAAAAGCTTCTTTTAGTTTACCATTATGGTTAATTCCTATTTCAGCTATTAAAAAAGGTTTTATGAATTTTTGTTTCATCTAATACTTATATCTTTGAAATTCTATTAGGCAATTTAAATTAATCTTTTTTATAAAGACTCATGTTAGATAAATTAAATATTTTATTACAATATTTTAAGGTGCTTTCTCTGTGAGAGATAATAAGAACTGTTTTTTCTAATTTTTCATTTTTTTGGTTAAACAGGTTATCTAAAATCTCATCCTCTTTTTTTTTGTCTAAATTGCTGGTAGCCTCATCTAAAATCAAAAAACTACTTTTTTTATAAAGTGCTCTAGCAATAGATATCCTTTGTTTCTGACCAGAAGATAGTTTTCCACCCTTGTCACCTAAAACTGAATATATGCCTTTGGGTAGTGTATCAACTAAATTTTGTAATCCACAAAACTTGATTAAATATTTTACTTTATCAATCTGGATTTTTTCTTTGTCTTCTCCAAATGCAATATTAGAAACAATAGTATCGTCCAAAATAAATGAGCTTTGTGAAACATAAGAAATCTGATTTAACCAAATATTCAAATTTTCTTTAATATTTTTTTTATTAAATAATATTCTTCCCTCGGTAGGTTCTAATAAGCCTGTAAGAATATTAACTAAAGTACTTTTTCCTACTCCAGAAACACCTATTATTCCAATTACATCGTGTCTATTAATTTCAAAATTATTTATATCTAAGAGAATTTTTTCATTATCTTTATATTTAAATTTTAATTTCTCTATCTCAAGTTTTTCAAAACTTTGATCAAAATCTTTATTCTTAGAAATTTGATCAAACTTATTGTCTATTTGTTTATAAAATTTAGCCTTATTTAATATTTCTGAGTTTAACAAATCTAAAGATGGTTGGATTGACTTTAATCTTACTGTGGATGAAGAAATATTCGAAAATATAGGCATCATTCTAACTAAAATTACTCCAGCTAGAGTTATTGCAGCTATAGTCTCAGATTTAGATAATCCAGAATTTAATGAAAAATTTAATATAATTATTAATAGAAATATTCCCAGAATTTCAAATATTATTCTTGGGGTAAATGCCAATATAGACAATAACATTTCTAAATTTAATGATTTATTAGAAATGTCACTAAATCTTTTTAAAATAAAATTAAGTTTATTTGAAATTTTTATATCAATAATTGAACCTAATGCTTCATTAATTTGTTTTAATTTTTCACCTCTTAAAATTTGATTTTGGGTTCCCATAAAAAATATCTTTTTTTTAATAGTTTTAATAAATAGAAAAGAGATTAATATAAAAATTGATGAAACAATTAATGTTAACTTAAGGCTTATCAACAAGAGCGAAATAAAGATAAATAATAGAAGCAAAAAATCTTTTAATAAATTAATAAATGTTTTTAAATGCTCAACACACAATGCAATTTCATTTTGTAAATTCCTTAATAGTACTCCTAAGTTAGTGCCTAAGGTTGTTATTAATGGCTGATTTATATAAATATTAAACAGTTTAAGATTAAGTTCTAGATGCATCTTTTTTAAAAAATTTAAAAAAAGAAACTGGTAAACTAAATTAACTAAATTTTTTATTATAAAAATTATTACTACTAATATTGAGAAGAACTTCCAATCATAATCGAAAACAAAGAATTCAAAAATATTTGTTAAAAATTTTGGTAATTTTTCAAAGAAATTATGATCTATAAAACTTCCAAGTAGTATTGGGGCTGAGCCAATACTTATTATCTCTATAAGAGACAAGAACAGCATGAAAATTACAAAAAAATAAATTTTTATAATACTATAAGAGCCAAATAAGACTTTATATTTACGGAAATTTAGTTTCATTGATTCAAAATATAATTTTTTTTAATCCAATATTACCTATAATTTTTATCAAATATATTTTTACTAAATTTTTTAATATAATTTTTTTGCTTTGAGCAAATAAAATACATTTCTGGAACTTTAAAATCTTTACAAATTTTTTTAGTAAGATTTATCGTATAAACTTTGTTTTTATTAAGATAACTTAAAAATTTTTCAGTGAATGAAAATAAATGTTGTTTTTCTAATCTTTCATCAATATGACAGTAGATGACAACAAATTTACTAGATTTGAGAGCATAATCTAGAATTTTTTTTGGCTCAAACGTATGATCTAGAGTATGAAAAATACCAAATAAATCGAATTTCATTTTTTTTTCTATTCTATTTAAATCAATTACATTTAAATCAAAAAGTTCTGATGCAAGAGATTTACTATTCACTGATTTATAATTATCATTTTGACCCCAACTCAAACTAGAATTCTCAACTATCAAAGATTTGTCAATTTTTTTTTTTATAGAATTATTTTTTTTTAGATCATGTAATTTTTGAATTAACTTTTTAGTATTAATGTCATTTACTTTAATCTTTTGTTTTGAAAAGCCAGCTAATTGTCTTGATGAAAGATATTTCAATGAAGTTTCTAAAAATTTTTTATAAAATTTAATATTTTTTTTGTGCTCTATCTTAAAAAAATTTAATAATAACCCCATAAATGGACTGTTGAATTCAGCATAATTTTTAATAGAAATATTTTTGTGAATTAAGTTAAATAAATTTCCATGATCAGGCAGCTCACCTGTTTTGAAAAATTTTAAAACATTACTCCAATTTCTATTATGTTGACCGTATATATTTGAATAAATTCTTCTTGATATTTTTTCAGTAAACCATGGGTTATTTTGAATAATATGACAATTTCTACATCTATAGACTTTCAAGTTTTTCAGATATTTAAGTGATATCTTTAGGTCTAATCTAATTGCTTTTAAATAAAAATTATCTAAAAAAGATTGATTTTTATTTTGGATCAAATTTTTTGAACCACAATAAGTGCATTTATTATAATTTTTAAACATCTAACTTTTTAAAAAAAACTTCATTAAATTTATAAAAACTCAATATTTGGAAAAAAGCAAAAGTGGATGGATAATTTTCTTCTTTACAAAATTTTATGAATTCTGATTTTATAGCTTTGTGATTAAAATAATTCAAATTTCTAAAATTTATGCTATTTATAGAGTCTAAAAAATATTCTTTAAGATAAGTTTTCATCCAAGTTTTTTGTGGATCAGCAATAGTTTTTTTTGATAATTCAAATTTGTGCTTTGAAAGGTGTTTTCTTTTTGCAACATCTTTAAAAATAAATCTAGAATCCATATTCTTAAATTTATGTTGATTTGGTAAATTAAAGCAATATTCGGCCAGTTGATGATCCAAGAGAGGCACACGAGTTTCAATACCTTCTGACATGGAGAGTCTATCTTTATATTTTAATGATCTTGGAAGCTTTATATTTTCAATATCTTTTAGTTGAGAATTTTGTAAAAAATTTAAATTATTTTTCTTTTTAAATTCAAAAAATTTTTCTGATATATGCTTATTTAAAAAATCATCATTAAAAAAATCTGAATTTACAAATATAGTTCCATCTGAAGTTGATGAAAATTGATAATTGTTTGTTAAAATCAAATTAATAATATGATTATTATTCCTTCCTGAAATTTTTACAAATTTTTTTAAACTATCAAAAATTTTTAAATGATAATTTTTTTTATTAACAAACTTATCTTTTAAATATGAAAAAACATTATAGTCATACCCTCCAAAAATTTCATCTCCACCATCACCCTCTAAGATTACTCTACACCCCTTATTTTTTGCTAACTTATAAAGTTTTTTCATTGCAAATATTCTAATTGATGTAAAAGGTGATTCTAATATTTTGGTTATCTTTTCAAAATCATCGATAATCTCATTGGGTAATAAATATGATGAAAAATTTTGTATATTTTTAGAATTCAAAATTAATTTTTTAACTTTTTTAGACTCGTCAAAATTTGGGTCATTTTCAAAACCATAAGTAAACGTATCTAAGTTTTTTTTAGAAAAATTTTCAGAAATTAAGTTAAGTAAAGCATTACTATCTGTTCCTCCACTTAAGAATAATCCAATTTTTCTGTCAGAAATGAGATGTTTATTAAGAGATTTTTTAAGTAATATGTCTAGCTGATCAGAATTTTTTTTAAAAGTGGATTTTTGATTAAAATTTTTTTTAGAATTTTCAAGTTTCCAATATTTCTT
>MDSZ01050014.1_pt1 | contig 11949 bp, 3 predicted proteins | sample 811201 | NCBI WGS metagenome assembly MDSZ01 (sample SAMN05326647, study PRJNA326480) | marine metagenome | isolation source: seawater | place: Indian Ocean: North | collected 2010 | reverse complement strand
GCAAATGAAAAAAGCAAAGAAGGGATTGCCAGCAGAAAAAACCTTTGACGCTCAGATGGAAATGAGGGAAATGGCAATGGAACAATTTAGAAACCACGTTAAAAAGTAGGAAAATAAAATGGATAATTTTGATACAGGCAATGTCAATCACTATCAGCTTGCCGCTGCCCAACAAAAACAAAGAGACTTAAAGCAAAAGAAATACGAAGAGAAGTCGAAGAAACGGCTCTCTAATATTGTAAGCACAAAAATAAAAACTTCTTTCATAGGCGCTATTTCTTCATGTGAAGAGTCTTTTGGTTTTTTATGGGGTCATGGAAAAGATGAGGCTAATTTGACAGAAGAGGAATCTACCATGCGAGAGATATGGGAGATTTTAAGAGCAAAAATACTAGACAACGGAAACACCCAACTTAGAGCTGCTATAAACGAAATAAGTAGTTACTCTATAAGTTGGGATAGGTACAAAATGGAAATTCCAGTTAAAGAAGAAGAGGAATAAAGGAGATTTTTATGTCAGACAATAAAAGAACTTTTACCGTTCAAGGGAAAGAGTATGCTGTTTTGAGACCAACGGCTAAACAAACAGAGGACGCTACAATGGAATACAATAGAGTATTCAGCAGGTGTCTTCAAAACGGAGCCCTTCTAAGGGAAAGACTTGACCACTTTATGCGTCAACAAAATCTTTGGGACGATGAGAGACAAGACCAGTATGACGAACTGCTAAAACAAATAAATTCTAGAGAGCAAAAGTTGTCTAAGGGTGGAATCAAACTATCTGAAGCAAAAGACGCTGCTTTAGAAATGAGAACTTTAAGAGCTACACTTCAAGCGTTAATAGCTCAAAGAAACTCCCTGGATGTTAATACCGCCCAAGGACAGGCTGAAAACGCCAGATTTAATTATCTTTTAGTTGCTTGTTTGGTGTATAGTGATAATGGTGAAACCGTTTATGAGAGCATTCAGGACTACTCAGATAAGCAGGCAAATGGCGACCCAGTTGGGCCTGTTGGTGCTGAACATTTTGGAAACTTATATTTTGGCCTAGAAAAAGATTATGAAAAGAAATTGCCAGAAAATAAGTTTCTTAAAGAGTACGAGTTTGTAGACGATGACTTGAGGTTGATAAACGAGGACGGCCACTTAATAGATTGGCAAGGGAAGCTTATTGATGAAGAGGGTAGATATGTTGACGAGGAAGGAAACCTTGTCGATTTTGAAGGAAACCCTCTAAGTGATGACGGAAAATATAACTTTGAGTTTTCGCCTTTCCTAGATGATAATGGTGAACCCCTCAAAAATGAGAGTGAGGAAACCGAGGAATCGGCTGAAGAAGAAGATTCGGAACAAGAGGCCGCTAAGGAAAAGCCTCTACAGCAAAAGAAAAAAAGAGGAAGACCTAAGAAAGTTGAGGAAAAAGCGGAAACTGTAGATAAAAGTTAATTGCTGGGATAGCAAATATATTGTGGGATAGCAGCCTGTTCTAACAATATATTTATACATAAATAAAATGGCTCAAAAATTTAATATAGTTGCCCAGCTGAATCTGCAGGGGCCAACAAATGTACGAAGCGTTGTAAACGACATCAAGCGTCAGCTATCTGGAGTTAAAGTTGACGTAAATCTAAATGTCGATAGAAAAGCTTCGCAAACAGTTAATGAGCTAAATAAAAATTTAGGAAATCTTGGCAAAAATGCTAAACAAGCTCAAAACGCTTTAGATAATTTAGGCAAAGCGTCGGCATCTTCTAGCAAAGCAACTGCAAGCACTGCATCTAATTTGAACGCAGCTGCAACTGCCGCAGAAAATTTCGGTAAACAATCTGCCCTTGCAGTAAAAAGATTTGCCGCCTTTAGTATAGGCGCTGGTATTATGGCTGGATTTGTAACCGCTCTTAGAAGTGGTACTAAAGCCGCCATTGAGTTTGAAAGGCAAATGGTCAAAATCGCTCAGGTTACCGGCCGTTCTTTAGATGGTTTAGGCGGACTTGGCAGAGAGATATCAGGGCTAGCCAAGGGCTTAGGTGTCGCTTCTGATGAACTTGTTGATGTTGCTAGAATCTTAGCGCAAACAGGTTTATCTGCAAGAGATACCACCAAAGCGCTCAAAGCTTTAGCCCAGAGTTCTTTAGCTCCAACCTTCAAAGATATGGCAAACACCGCAGAAGGTGCTATTGCTATTATGCGCCAGTTTGGTGTCACTGCAGATAATTTAGGTAAAAAGCTGGGTTCTATTAATGCTCTCGCTGGTCAGTTTGCTGTTGAGTCACAAGACTTGATATTCGCCATACGAAGAGCCGGAGGTGCTTTCCAGGCTGCGGGTGGACAGCTTGAAGAATTGCTCGCGCTGTTCACTAGCGTTAGAGCAACGACTCGTGAAAGCGCTGAAACTATTGCAACAGGTTTTAGAACTATCTTTACCAGAATACAGAGACCAAAAACAATAGAGTTTCTAAAGCAGCTTGGAATAAATCTGCAAAATCTACAAGGACAATTTGTTGGGCCTTTTGAAGCTATTAATAGATTAAATAAAGCTTTGTCTCAGCTACGAACTACAGACCCAAGATTTTCACAGATTATTGAAGAGCTTGGTGGATTTAGGCAGGTGTCTAAAGTTATTCCTCTTATACAGCAATTCGGCACCGCTCAAAAAGCCTTACAGGTTGCGCTTCGGGGACAAGGTTCTTTAGCAAAAGATGCGGCGACCGCACAGCAATCTTTGGCCACTCAGATTGTTAAAGTTAGGGAGCAGTTCTTAGCTTTATTCAGAGACATAGCTGGAGGAGATACATTTCAAGGCTTCGCAAAAGGTGCGTTAAGCCTAGCTTCTTCATTGATAAAAGTCGGAGAATCCATCAAACCAATACTTCCTTTGATAGCTGCTTTAGGAGCCTTGCAGGGGGCTAGATTTGGATTTCAATTTCTCAGAGGCTTTGGTGGAGGGCTCAGAGGCGGAGGCGGAGCAGAAGGTCTTGGGCAAAGAATCGGTGGAGGCCCAGGAGGCGGAGCCGGAGGAGGAGCAGCAGCAGCTTCCAAACAAATTCAAGCCATATCCCAAAACACGCAAGCGCTATCTAAATTAACAGGTTCAATTAATAAATTAAATACAGATGTCGCAAAACTATCTACAGCGGTCATCAAAATGTCTAATAGATTTGGAACTGGCGGCTTAGGCGGAAGAAGAGGGCGAAGAGGGTTTGCAACTGGTGGTATCGTGCCTGGAGTTGGAAATACAGATAGCGTCCCTGCTATGTTGACGCCAGGAGAGTTTGTTATTAGAAAGAGTTCTGTTAAAAAGTATGGCTCAGATAATCTTCAAAAGCTTAATACAGGCGGCAAAAAAACAGCTAATAAAAATAGAAAGAGGGCCTACGCTTTTGATTTTGATGACACATTAGCTGTTAGTGACGCTGTTGTTAGAGAAGGCGCTGCAGACCCCTTTGTTGATTTTAGAGGTGCCAGAGGAGAATCTTTTGTTCAAGGCGCAAAAGCTACCAAAATAGCATCTATGGCAAAAAGAAGAGCCTCAAGAGGGCACGATATATTCGTGGTTACAGCTAGACCAGGAGACGCCTCCACAAGAAGGGGTATCGGCGGATTTATGAACCGTGCTGGTATACCCACGAAAGATATTATTGGTGTTGGCGGCTCTCCAGGCCCAGGCGATACAGCTCAGAAAAAATCAACAGTTTTATCAAAGCTTGTTAGTCAGTATGGAAATATTACTTTCCTTGATGACGATAAAGAAAATATTTTAGCGGCAAAACAAATTAAAGGCGTTAAAGCTATTCGTGCTAGAAAAAGCCTTGGAGGATTAATACAAAGGTTTGAAAACGGAGGCGCCGTTTTAAAAGATTCTCAGATTCCTGGACTTACACTAGGAAACCCTTTAACGTTTAGTGGTAGAGATGGAATTGCTGGATTCCATTTGGAGACAGGCGCGACGAAGACGAAGGGCAAACCAAAACCTGCGGAGATTGCAGACGTTAGTTTTCCAGCGGAAAAAGGAAATATTGGAAGTAAAAAGTTTACTGAATTTTGGCATGCAAGGCTAGCAAGAGCGGGGTTCAACTTAGACGCAGCGCAAAAGTCAAAACCCCTTCAGGCTAAGTTTAAAGGAAGAAAATATAAGAGTTATCCCCCTAGCGGTCAAGCGTTGCAAAACACAATTGGCGGCACCTTGCGAAAAGAGGCTCTTTCTAGTCACGCTGATGGAGTGGAAAACTCAATCAACGCGATTTCTAAAGATAAGAATTTTCAAGCTTTAGGCCTTAAAATTAATAGTGCAGCGATTACAAAAGCCAAAAACCAAGCCTCTAAAGATGAGGCCGCCATAACAAACTCTATTGGATACGCTTTTGAATCAATTATTGGGGGATTGACTGGAACTCTAGTCGCTGGAGACCAAGCCCCTTTAGACCTGCCAAAAATAACTTCAAATCAAGCGAGTGCTTTCAGTGCTATATTTGGAGCGCCGGGTGGGCTCAGGGCTGCTGAAGTTAAAAAAACTATCGCCGGAATGAGGAAGCCCGATAAAGGGCTTGCTAAGAAACTTAGAGGACTAGTGCTATCTCCAAAAGCTGGATTAGATTGGCGATTAGGACTAAGTTTAGATAAAGACGCTAGGAGAGCTACTGTTCCAGGCGGACCACGCCCTGGGCAAAATTTCCAAGGCCGTCAGAGAACGGCCGGTGCTCGTCGTAGAAGAGGGTTCGCATCTGGCGGCGGTGTTCCAGGAGCAACCGATACCGTACCCGCTCTTCTTACTCCTGGTGAATTTGTAGTAAATAGAAAGTCAGCTCAAAGAATTGGGTACGGCGCTCTAGACAAAATAAATAGGGGCGAAGCACAAGGGTTCAATAGAGGCGGTGTTGTTGGCGCTCAAAGAATGGCGAACGGTGGAGCCGCAGGTGGCGGAGGAGCTGATAGATTTACCGCTTTCGCAGATAAAGCATCTGGAGCTTTAATAGGATTGTCTTTTGCAGCAGACACGCTTATTTCAACATTTGGACAAGTAGACCCAGCTACTAGGAAAGTAATAGAAACTATTCAAAGAATGGGCACAACATTCCTAGCTTTATCTTTGACTTTAAGCTCAATCAATTTAGAAGGTGCGTTTAAAAATATGGCAGCAGGTTTGTTTAATGTAACCAGAACATTAAATACTGTTGCTTCGCAAATGCAAGCTGCCGGGGCTTCTGTAAGAGGTGCGTTCTTAGGAGGTCTTGGTAGAGTTACCAAAGGCTTAGGCAAGCATGTAAAATCAATTGGCGCATCAATTGGCACTTTTTCCATGCTGGCTTCAATTGGAGCTACAGTCGTTTTGGAGATGAAGGCCAGAGCTGAGGCCGAAAGAGCGGCGGCTATGCAAGCCGTTGAAACTGCATCAACTATGCGTGAAGTTATTGAGAATCTTAACAAGGCATCGCAAGCGCAGAAAGACGCAAAATCTCTTGGCGCTGCATTAAGAGATGGAATAATAACTGCTGTAGGAACTTTTTTAGTTACAGGAAATCCATTCGCTGCTCTTGCGGTTGGCGGAGCCGCGGGATTTGGAAGTTATAGTCAAAGTCAGTCGCGTCCTCCAGACCCAAGAGACTTTGATGCGCAGAGGGAGGCTTTCAGTAGAGCTTTTAATAGATTTGAGTTAGCGGATATTGAAAGCGCAAGAGGAAGAATGCGAATGTCTGGCGGTCTTGACACGGCGGGCGTCACTGAAATAGTGCAATCTGTTGACCAAATATTTGCCAATATGCAAAACGCTCCCACTGCACAAGCAGCGGCAGAGTCAAGAGAAATTCTAAGTAGGCAGGTTCCAGCGCTTCAAGAGTTTGTGAATCAAATCGCTGACGGTTCATCAAACATGAGCGATTTCAATACAAGATTGGGTGGGGCTGGACCAAAGCTAGCGAACTTGATTGCAGACATTACTGGTGTTCCTGTTGCAGAAATCAAAAAACAGATTGAGACTAGAGTAAAAATAGCCGAACAAGCCAGGGCAGCAGAAGAAAAAAGATTAGAAGCCGCTGAAAAACAAGCTAGAATTAATTCTCAGCTTGATGCTTTTTCCGACGCCTTGGCTCAAGCCAGTGACTCTCTTGCTTTAATTGACTCAGCAATGCAAGCAAATTTTGCTGCAGCAACAGGCGGCAGAGTTCAGGCTCAATTTTCAGGCGGCGCTGTTCAGAGCGGCGTTCTCGAAAGAGCTGCTGAAGGTAGAACCGTTGACATGAATGTATACAGACAGGCGGTAGAGGCTACAGCTCCGAATGAAGAAATAGCAGACCAAGCTATCAAAACACAAAGAGTAATGGAATCCTTGCCTTCAATTTTAAGAACCGCTGCCTCTCAGCAATCGTTATCTGGAACGCCTTTACAGGCTACTGTTGAAAATGAATTAAGAAGAAGATTTGGCGATGTGCCAATTGTCGCAACAATTGCAAAAAATCTTGCAGACCAAATAAAAAGCAGACAAGGAAGCGAAGCAGAATTTGGTAAAGAAGTTTTGGCTGACGCTGGTGCTATTGCCGGAGAGCTTGGTGCAGAAGCTGCGGCTAATCTTAACGCTAAACTTCAAGAAATAGCAGACATGAGGATGGCTTTAGAGGAGAGGGTTAATAATGCTGTTAAGGTAAGATTGCAGATGGAACAGGAATTAATTAAACAGCAGGAGGCTGTTAGAAAATCTCAAAATAGACTTGAAGATTTTAGAAGAACCACACTAAATCCAGCACTTGGTGGCGGACCTGCTAGACAGCTAACAATAGCTCAAATACAAGCAAGAGACATAGAACGGCAAGAAGTCGCCATGGGAGGAAATAGGTCTGCTGCAGTTAATCTTGCTGGAGATGTTGGGGCAATGGCTGATAGGATGAGGCTGATTGACCAAGAGAGAGATGCAATAAGAAAAAGGCTTGAAAGTGAAAAGCTGACACTAGACCAGCAAGATGATTTGCAACAATCTTTAAGAGACCTAAACGATGAAAGTCAGTCATTGCAAAGAGGCTTAGAGGCCGCTGCAGATACCGCTGAGGCGTTTGGACAGCTTCAGAACGTGTTAGAATCTATACGAGCGGAGAGAGAAGTTAGAGCCGGAACACTAATCGACATTGCTTTTGGCGGCCAAGAAGAAATGCGTAATGCTCAATTTGGTATTCTAGGCGCAAGAGGATTGGCCGGAGGAATGAATCCCCAAGAACTGCTAGAACCAATGAGAGGTCCGACAAGACAGTTCTTGGAAGCCATAGGTGATAGCAACAGCGCGATACTTGGCGGTCAAACCGGAACTGAGGTTCTTAGGGATGCAACGGGAAGACAAATACGTGAAATGCTGAGATTAACCAACTTTACAACTCCCGGTGGACAACAATTAACTGAAGCTCAAGTTGAAGAACTAATAGACCAGACAATGAATGCCAGTCGGTCTGAAAAAGAGATAATGATTAAGCAAGAAGAGCTTCTGCAGAGGTCTGCGGATGCCAATGCAGCAATGGCAGCAAGGCTAGAGGATGGTCTAGAAACACAAGATAAATTTGTTGCCGGGATGGTTAAGCTTAATACTTTATCTATTGTAAAGGCTCTCCTCGCAAGAGATAATGAAGCCGCTATGCAAGAAGCATTTCAGGCAGAAACTGCTGTTGAACAAGCCAAGGCTGCGGAACAAGCGGCGACTGAATTGCAGAATTTCACGTTTACCGGAGGTACTGCAACTTCATTTACACAGCAACAAGTTGATGCGTTACGAAGTGATGATACACAGCAATTATTCAAAGATATTAATCAAGCCAACAGAGCCATTGCAACTGGTCAAGACGCTCAAGCCGGAAGAAACTTAATGATATCACAGGGAGGAATCACACGAGCCGAGCTATCCGCATTGAACAGAATTGTTAAATCTCCATCAAGACTCACAGGCACGGCACAAGAAAGATTGGATGAAGAAGAAAATTTTTCAATTCAAATAGAAAAAATTCTCGACAAGTACACAGGACTAGATGTTTCAGGAATGAATAAAGCTGACCGAGCCGCTATAGTTGCCGAGGCTAAAGAGGCCGCAAGTCAAGGCGGACTCGCATTTAACCAATTTATAAAAGACCTTCAAAGCAGACAGGGGGCTGATGCAATTGCAGCAATGGACACAAAAGATGCTGCAGAACAACAGTTGCAAGGACTTGGATTTGACCCAGCGCAAATTTCTGCTCTTTCATCAAATCTTGGCGACCTAGATAAAGTTTTGGCAAATATTGCGGCGCTCAACTTTACACCACTTGCAGATGCGGCAGGCGAACTGGCAAGAGCAGTGCAAGCACTCCAAGAAGCTAATAAAAAAGCTTTTGAAGCGGCGGAAATTCTAAATCAAACAAGCACAAAACAAGAACAGCTAACTGAAGATTTGACCAACCGAACTGGAGGCCTAATGCTTGCCGGAGGAGGCCCTGTTAGTCATGGCACCGGTTCCCCTGCAGGAAGGCTTACACAGTCTACCGACACACGCCTAACTGTTCTTACTCCAGGCGAGTTTGTTGTGAATAAATCTGCCACACAAAGACACAGGGGAACTCTTGAAGCTATTAATAGCGGTCAGTTTGCTAGAACAGGCGGTCAAATTGAATATCTGAGAAATGGCTCAAGCAGAAGCATAGCGGGCACGCGACAAAGAGCCCCCGGAAGTATGTCTGGTCCAAACAGAGGTGCCGCTGATACTCAAGCAAATTTTGAAAGACTAGCTGAAGATGACCCAGCGATTTTAATGGGTAATTTTCAGGGTTTTATGAGAGACCCAAGATACAAAGCAATAAAACTAAAAGCACAGGCATTAGTTAATGGTCAGGTAAATCAAGAGAAAATAATAAGTCGTTTTGTAACTAGGCCAATTAAGAAAACAAGTAGGGGCACTAGACCTGTATTGTTAAATAGCGAACAGATGCGTGAGTGGAGCCAAATACCCTGGGAACAAAGGTTGGAACTCGCTATCGGAGACAAAGCTGCGCAAGCTCACATAGAGTCAATGAACAAAAGATTTGAAAACATCGACGACTTGCTTGCTCAGTTGCAAGCTCTAGAGGAAGAATATATTGAAAAATTTACTAAACAAGGCTTTGGCAACATAGAAGGTGGTACATTACGTTCAGGCGCTTTATCAGCAGAGCTTTTTGCTGTAGAGAAAGATTTAGAAAGACAAGCTGAATATTTACGGAGACAAATAGCTTTGTCTGCAGGAGGAATGACTCCAGGCCTTGGAATATTTGCTGATGCCGTTGGATTTTTTGACGCGTTAAGTAATGGTGAATTAGCTGATGCTGGTATATCTGCTTTTGCCGGACTTCCAGTGTTAGGAACTCCTGGTGGATTAGGAAAGGCCGCTGGTTTAGCTAAGAAGATAAAAGATATTACTAAACGAATTGCTGACACTAAGGCGGCAAAAGCGTTGTTTGGTGCAGGGGGCGCAGCGCGCACCACTAGGCGAACTCCGCCTCGGCAACTAACAAATACATCTGGCCCTGGTGTTACGAAAACGCGGAACACGCAATTGACGGTCCAGCAACAAAAAAGCACTGCTTTGGTGCCAGATGAGATTATTGACGCTCCGCAAACAAGACCTGGTCAACTGGAACCGTATGATTTTACTAAGCAACGGGTACCGAATCAGGGCAAAGTTCCCTCTAATATATTCGCAAAAGCCAAATCGGGGTATAAATCACTGACTAAATTACAAAAATTGCTTCTTTTAGGTGGTATTGCAGGCACAGCCTTCGCCGCTTTTAAATTCTTTGTCGGCGGCACACCTAAGTTTGAAGATTTAGAAACAGACGCAGACGATATGCCTAATGTTTTCGATAGAGACAAGAATATTTCAGGAGGTATGAGGCCAAAGTATAGAAAAGGTCCCAAATCGCAACAAAGGCGCAGAGCAGGCGGTATAATTCAAAGACTAGCTAGCGGCGGTACTGTTGGTGGTCATGGTAATGGAGATACAGTCCCAGCATTACTTACTCCAGGAGAGTTTGTAATAAATAAAGCATCTGCAAAAAGAATTGGGCATGCTAGTCTGCAAAGATTAAATAAAGGCGGTGCCGTTGGCAGAGGCATTGTTCAAGGGTCGGGAGCATTTGGGTTAGGAAAATATGCTGCACAGTTACAAAAGATACGCGAAGAGGTTGTTGAGGAACAGAGGAAAGCTGAATTTAAATCGGCACCACCCCCTATTCCAAAAAAGGATACTCGTAGTATTTTACAGAGAATTCTGGATTATAGGCCTAGCGCTGGCTCGTACCCTGTTAGCAAGGAGTCAGATTTGCAGAAACTTAGTAAAGGCGGCTTAGTACAAGGACTTAGTAATGGCGGAGCTGTTGGATATCCTCCTGTTGGACTTCCTCCTTTAGATTCACTCGACGCATTGCTAGACGAGTTAGATGAAATACTTGATATTAAGATTCGTCCTCCAAAAAGTAGTCCTCCAAAAGGTAAAGGTGGTCGCCCAAAAGGTCCTCCTCCAGGAGCCCCTCCAAGCATGGTTCTTCCAGAAGTTGACCTTGGAACGCCAGTTACCCCTCCAACTTATACAACCACAGATGACACCACTGCCGATGACATGGCGTTTCTAGGCATAGAACCCACAGGTCGAGGGCCTGGAGGAATACTGCCAGGAACTCCAGGTATGTCTGGAGGTGCTGCAGCCAACGCGCAAAACGCAATATGTACCTGCATAGGGGCTTCATTAACCGACTTAGGCAGAAACTTAGGAGAGGGTCTAGAAGAAACAAACTCTAGTATTAGCACAATAGGCGGGACTGTAGGTTCAGTTATTGGTAATTTATTTGGAGGTCCTGTTGGTGGTATTTTGGGTCAGCTTCTTGGTTTAAACGCAGGCAGCCTAATGGATGCAATAACAAATCTATTTGGCGCCGGAGAGGGAAGCATTAATGACGGCATAAACTCCTTGTTTGGGTTTACAAATGGGCTACCAGAACTCGTTGCAAGAAGCTTCACTAACTTAGGTATAACTGGACAAGATATATTTGGTTTTATGTTTGGTGGCGCTGGTACGGCTTTTCAAAATCTTTTAACTGACGCTGGCTTGCTTGGCGGTAACGTAATGGACAGCGTTATGTCTGGTGGAACGCTAGGCCCAGATTTGCTTACAATGTTCTCTCAGTTTTTTGGAAGTCCAGGCAGTTTAATATCTGGAGCAAATTCAGCGGCGCTGGCTAACATGGCTGCTGGCAGTAGTGTTCTAGGGCCTAACGCAGGAATGACTGCATTAGAAGGTTTAGGTGCCGCCAATGATTTTGTAAACAACAACCTACCAATTGTTCAAAGTGGATTTTTAAATGTCAATCAAGCTGGGCAACCTGTGTCTGTTGGAGGTAGCGCTGGTGTAGATGCTCAGCAACAAGGTCAAAATATAGAGAATGCCATAAGAGACGGCTTTGCTGGAGCGAGCCTAGCTGGTTTAGATACAGTCGCTGGAATATTAACCGAAATAAGAGATTGTATTTGCTCTCAGGAAGGCGGTGGGGGTACGGGCTTAAGCGATGGCGTTCTCAATAATTTCTCTGGTTCTTCTACAGCTCTTTCTGCATCATTAGAAAAGTTTACGAATGCTTTTAAGGGCTCTCCAATTCAACATGTATTTACGAGACCGGTCGGCGTCGACGTAAATATAAACGGCCTTGATAGTTTAGCCCCCATAATCAGAGCAGAGGTTTTAAATGCTGTTGGAGAAAGAATACAAGCCCTAGAAGGCAAGCTAGGAATGGGTGGAAGTGCAGGTTCACCAGGACCAGGAGCTGCTGCTGGAGGCACACCCCCGGCACGGTAATGCTATAAAATATTATATAATGATTAGGACGAAATGGGAACTCCAAAAGTAAGAACAATACGAGCTGCGACACATCCACTTGGAACAGGAGATTTTACGACAATCCAAGCTTGGGAGGATTTTGT
>MDSZ01089441.1_pt1 | contig 11950 bp, 13 predicted proteins | sample 811201 | NCBI WGS metagenome assembly MDSZ01 (sample SAMN05326647, study PRJNA326480) | marine metagenome | isolation source: seawater | place: Indian Ocean: North | collected 2010 | reverse complement strand
TTTGAAATATTTAATAGATAATGTTGTATATGTATTAAATAACTAATTTCAATGAATAAATTAATATTTCGTAAACTATTTTTGGATATTTTTTCTTTTTTTCTATTATCTTCTCTTGCAATAACTTCAATTGTGTGGGTTATTCAAGGTGTAAATTTGCTAGATATAGTATCAGAGCAAGGACATAGTTTAAAAGTTTACTTTTTTTACACATCATTAAATCTTCCAAAAATATTTAGCAAACTTTTAATATTCACTTATTTTTTAACTTTATTTGTTGTTTTAGTGAAATATGAAGAAAATAATGAAATATTGGTTTTTTGGACAAATGGTATTAAAAAAATATCCTTTATAAATTTTATTGGTAAGATTTCCTTAATTTTTTTAATTTTGCAATTAGTTTTAAATTTATTAGTTGTGCCTTATACTCAGAAACTAAAACAGGATTATTTAAAAAATTCTACTATTGGATTTTTTCCAAAACTCATAAAAGAAAAAAAGTTCTCAAGTATAAATAAAAATCTAACAATATTTATAGAAAAAAATGAGGAAGATGGATACCTAAAGGGAATATATATTAAAGAAAAATTATCCAATGATGAAAGTAAAATAATAATTGCTAGTAAAGGAAAAATTATAAATGATAAAAATAGTGAAGATTTTATGTTTAAGTTAATCGATGGAAGTATTACGAATATAGGAGAAAAAGGCACTATTAATTTAAAATTTAAAGAAACAATTTATGAGCTTTCAAATTTATTTAAAAAAAATAAACAACCAGACAAATTAAATGAAACAAAAAGCTTATCCTTATTTTTGTGTTTGGAAAAAAATATAGATAAAAGAAAAGATGAAAAAATAAGATGTGAAAAAGAAAATTCTTTTTTAATTAAAGACATATACGAAGAAGTCTTTAAAAGAACTATTAATCCATCTTATATAATTATTTTGTCTCTAATAAGTTCTTTAATTATATTAAAGCCTAAAAAATCCTTATTAGAAAAATATTATAAATATATATTATTTATACTGGGCTTTGGAATAATTTTATTTTCTGAACTTAGTTATAAATTAATATCATTATCTTTATTAATTGAAATAATTTTTATAGCATTTCCAATATTATTAATATTATTTTTTTATCTTTCGCTTTTTATAAAATCAAATTTTACAATTAAACACCTATGAGATTGAAAAAATATCAGTCATACTTATTTTCATTATTTATAAAAAATTTTTTGTTAATAGTTGCAATATTTTTTTGTTTAATAATTATAGTTAATTTTTTTGAAGAAATAAGATTTTCCGAAAAATATAATATTGAGATTATTTACTCTATTTTCTTATCTTTATTAAATGCTCCATCATTATTATTTGAAATGTTTCCATTTATATTTTTAATTACAGTCAAAGTTTTTTATCTAAATTTAAATGATAAAAACGAACTCAAGATATTAAATTCCAATGGAATTAGTAATTTAAAAATAATATTTTTGTTAGCTATATTAACAATGTTGATGGGAGTTAGTTTACTACTATTTTACTATTCTTTTTCATCTAGTCTAAAAAGTAAATACTTAGACATTAAAAACAGGTATTCAAATAATAACGAATATCTGGCGGTCGTAAAAGATGATGGACTGTGGATTAAGGAAAGAGTTGAGGATTTTGTATACTTTATACACGCAGAAAAATTTGATCAATATGAGTTAAATTCAATTACTATATCAGAAACAGACAACTACTATAATAACGAAAGCACAATCATATCAAAAAAAGCTAATATTAAATCAAAAAATTGGAGCTTAGATGATGTTATTATTATTGATAAAAATGGTAACAAGAAAGAATTAAAAAGTTTTGTGCATAATTCATCATTTAATGGAAAAATTATTTCAAATTTGTTTTCAAATTTAAATTCTCTTAATATATATGAGCTTCATAATCTTTCTAAAAGTTATTCAAAAATTGGTTACTCGAATACTGATATAAAGATTCATCTTAATAAAATTTATAGCATGCCAATATTCTACATATTAATGACAATCTTAGGGTTTATTATAATAAATAAATTAAAAAATTTTAAGTCTAGGTTTTTTGTAATTATTTTTGGTATATTTGTATCAGTTATAGTTTATTATTTAAATTATTTTTCAGGCATACTTGGAAATAATGGAATGTTGCCAATTTATTTATCAGTGTGGGTGCCATTATTAATACTTTTTCTTATATGTAATATAGGAGTAATTAAAGTAAATGAAAGTCAATAAATGTTTATAAAAAAAATATTATTAAATTTTATAATTATTTCATTTTTTATTTGTAATTCTTACTCTGAAGAAATTCAAATCGAAAGCGAAAATATTAATGTTAAAGATGATGGAAATCTAATTTATGCAATAAATTCAAATATTTTTATTCCGTCAAAACAGATAAAAATTTATTCAGATAAAGCTGAATATAATAAAAAAAAAAATATAATTATTTTTACAGACAAAGTGTTCTTTGAAGATTTAAAAAAAAATATTACTTTAAAAGGTCAAAAAGTTACTTATGAAAAAAATAAAGAATTAATATATACAGATGGTGAAACAAATATTAACTTTGAAGAAAAATATAATGTTAAATCTAAAAATATTTTTTACAATAGAAACCTGAATATAGTTTACGGCGATAATGAAGCCTTGATTGAAGACTTTGACCAAAATTTTTATATATTGAAAGAAAATTTTAAAATTAATCTTTTAGAAAAAATTTTAAAATCAAATAAATCGATTATTTTAGATAAAAATTTTAATAAGTATATTTTTGATGATTTATTAATAAATTTAGAAAAAAATGAAATTATTGGGAATGAAATTAAAATAGAATTTGAGAATTCATATTTTGGTAATGAAAAAAATGATCCTATTTTAAGAGGGAGAAGTGGTTACTCAAATGATAATGAGCTAAAAGTTTATAAAGCAGCTTTTAGTACCTGCAATTTGAAGGATAAAAATTGCAGAGGATGGGAACTTAATTCAGATGAGTTTACCCACAACAAAGAAAAAAAAATATTCGAATATAGAGACTCATGGTTAAAAATATTTGATTTTAAAGCATTTTTTCTTCCCTATTTTAACCACCCAGATCCATCCGTTAAAAGAAAATCTGGGTTTCTAACACCAACGTATTCTACATCAGAAGATTTAGGCACATCGTTTAATATTCCATATTTTAAAGTGTTAAGTAAAGATAAAGATTTGACTTTTAATCCAAGACTGTATGCTGATAAAAGTTTTTTATTACAAAATGAATACAGACAAGCATTAAAAAATTCTAATATATTAAGCGATTTTAGTTTTTTAATTGGTGAAGTTGGTACAAAAGGACATTTATTTTATAACCAAGTTGGTGAAGTAAATGATTTCACTAATTTTGAAATTAATTTACAAAATGTTAAGGGTGATAATTATTTAAAGAGACACAAATTAATAGAAACCTCATCATTAATTGATAATGATAATTTATTAATTTCGAATTTAGATATTGAATGGATGCTTGATGATTCAAATCTTAGAAGTTCATTTAAAGTATTTGAGGATTTATCTAGAAATTATCATGATAGATATCAGTTTATTTTCCCAGACTATAATTTTTTAAAAAATATAGATATTCCAAATAGCTATGATGGTAAATTTACATTTAATTCTTATGGATATAATAAACATTATGATACCAACAAAACCGAAGCTTTGTTGACAAATGACTTTCTTTTTTCGTCTAATGAATTTATAAATTCATTGGGATTATCAACAAATTATCAATTATTGTTGAAAAATTCGAATGACTATATTGATAATTCAACAGAGTCTGGGGAAAAAACAAATTATAATTTATTTAGTACAATAAAATTAGATACCAGTTTTCCATTACAAAAAAGAATGGAGAACTATACACATTATATTAAACCAATAATGTCGTTTAGATACAGTCCAAATGGAAATAACGACCTTTCTAATAAAGATATTATGTTAAATTATAATAATGTATTTAATCTAAATAGAATAAATACTTCTTCAGAAGTTGAAGGTGGAGAAGCTTTAAGCCTTGGGCTTGAATTTAAAAGAAAAAATAATGAAGGTTTAAATATTCTTGATTTTAAAATTGCGAATGTATTAAAAGCTAAAGAAGATCACAAATTACCAACAAAATCAAAACTTAATAAAACCAGGTCAGATATTTTTGGAAGTTTAAATTACAGAGTAAATGATAATTTACAATTTGGATATGACTATTCTTATAACAGAGATTTAAAATATTCTAATCTAGATCAAATCAATATGGATTTGAGTGTAAATAATTTTATAAGTAATTTCTCTTTTTATTCTGAAGATAATGACCTTGGTGACAAAAAAAATATAAAGAATACAAGTAAAGTAAACTTAAATGATGAAAATAATATCAAATTTGAAATTTCTAAAGATTTAAATGATGATTTTACACAATATTATGATTTAGTTTATTTGTATCAGACAGATTGTATATCTTTTAATATAAAATATAATAAATCCTTTTATAGAGATGGTAATTTAGAGCCAAGTAAAAGCTTATCTTTTTTAGTTAGATTTATCCCATTTACAGAATTAGGAGTTCCGAACATAGGTAAATTAATAAACAAATAGATGCTTATATTTAAATCTTTATTGTCGATATTATCAATATTATTTCTCTTAAATAGTAATTTAAGTGCACAAATAAGTATTAAATATAAAGTTGGAGATGAAATTATTACCAACGCTGATATTGAATTTGAGAAAAATTATTTAATTTTTTTAAGACCAAATCTTGTTGAATTATCTAATAAAGAATTAGAAGAAATCGCAAAAAAGTCAACGATTAGAGAGACAATTAAAAAAAAAGAAATTAATAAGGTTTTTAAAGATTTAGATAATATAGAAATAATTAATGGAGTAAAAAAAAGTCTTTTTAGATACAAAAATGTAAAAAATGAAAATGAATTTTTAAAGCTGATAATAAATAAAAATCTAGATTATGAAAAAATTGTCGAAAAAATGAAATTAGAGGGAATGTGGAATGAATTGATATATCAGAAATATAATAATTTAGTAAAAATTGACAAGGAAAAACTTAAATTTGAGCTAAAAGATATGATTTCTAAAAATAAGCAATACGAATATAACTTATCAGAATTATTATTTGAAATAGAAAAAAAATCTGATTTGGAAAAAAAATATAACGAAATTGTTAACTATATAAAATCTAATAATTTTAATTCTGCTGCATCTCTATACAGTGTAGCTAATAGTTCTGCAAAAGGCGGTGAGATTGGATGGATTAAAGAAACATTGCTGTCAAGAAATTTAAATTCTTTACTAAGTAATATGAATATAAATGATATTACAAAGCCAATTAAGTATCCAAATGGTTATCTAATATTAAGAATAAATGGAAAAAAAGAAATAAAGCAGCAAATAAATATAGATAATGAATTAGATGAAATGATTAGATACGAAACAAATAAACAATTAAATCAGTTTTCATTGTTATATTACAAAAAACTTAAACAAAATATTTTAATAAATGAATATTAAGAATATTTTAATAGTACTAGGTGAGCCATATAGTACATTTTCTGAGATTATTGGTAAGTTTTTTGTAAAAAAAAAAAATTTTAAAAAAAAAATAATATTAATTGGAAATTATAATATTTTAAAAAAGCAATTAACTAAACTTAATTATATTTTGCCTTTAAAAAAAATTCATTATGTTAATGATGCACAAGGTAAATTTATAAATATTATTGACATTACATTTAAACATAAAAAAATATTTGATAAAATTTCTGATAAATCAAATAAGTATATTGAGGACAGCTTTAAGAAGGCGCTAGAAATATTAAAAAATTATAAAAAAACTGTTTTAATTAATGGCCCTATTTCAAAAAAAACTTTTTTAAATAAAAAATACTTAGGAATTACAGAATATTTATCAAAAAAAACTAATTCTAAAAATGAAGTTATGTTAATATATAATAAGACTTTGTCAGTATCACCGCTAACTACACATATACCAATAAAGTATGTAGCTAAAAGAATTTCTAAAGAAAAAATAATAAAAAATGTGATTAAAATTGATAGATTTTATAAATTACTTTTTAAAAAAAAAGTTAAAATAGCTGTATTAGGCCTTAATCCTCACTGTGAAACTGTTGATAAATTTAGTGAAGAAAATAAAATTATAATTCCTTCAATCAAAAAACTTAAAAACCAAAGAATTCATGTTGACGGACCTTACTCGGCAGATACTTTTTTTATAAAAAAAAATATTAATTATTATGATGTAGTTGTTGGAATGTATCATGATCAAGTTCTTGCACCTATTAAAACGATGTATAATTTTGATGCTATTAACATTACAATAGGGCTACCATTCATTAGAATATCTCCAGATCATGGGCCTAATTCAGGAATGTTGGGAAAAAATAAATCAGATCCGTCTTCTTTCTCTTATGCGATGGAATTTATTAAGAATTTAAAATAAATATGAAACCTAAAAAAAGTTTAGGGCAAAATTTTTTAAATGATAAAAAAATTCTAAATAAAATAGTGGAATCTGGAGAAATTTGTGAGAAAGATTCTGTTTTAGAAATTGGACCAGGCACTGGTAATTTAACAGAGATAATATTATCCAAAAAACCAAAAAAATTGATAGTGGTTGAGAAAGATAAAGAATTGTCTCTTAAATTATCAAAAAAGTTTAAGAATAATATTGAGATTATCAACACTGATATTTTAGATTATTTTGATAAATTAAAGTTTAAAGAACCTTTAAAAGTATTTGGGAATTTGCCTTATAATATTTCTACAAAAATACTTACTTCATTTATTCGGGAAAACAATTTCTTTAAAAAATATAAAAAATTTATTTTTGTGTTTCAAAAAGAAGTTGCAGATAGAATAATTGCATTAGAAAATTCTAGAGATTACGGTAGACTAACAATATTGACTTCTTGGAAAGTAGATAAAAAAAAAATACTAGATATTTCCCCAAATAGTTTTTTTCCAAAACCAAAAGTCTGGAGTTCATTAATTACGCTAACTCCAAAATCAAAAATACAAACTATAAATAAAGTTAAAAATCTAGAACATATTACTAATATTTTCTTCAATAACAGAAGAAAAATGATTAAAAAACCTATGAGATTACTTTTCAAAGATTATGAAACAATAGCAAACAAAATAAAATTAGATTTAAATTTGAGACCTCAAAATGTAACGCAAGATAAATTTATTGAAATTTGTAGAATGTATGAAAATTTAAATTGATAAACTTTTGACGTGTTCTTTTATGTAATTGCGGTCAAAAGAAATTTTGTTTTTATTTTTAATTGAAGTTAAAATATTATCATAACATTTTTTTAAATCATCGTTTATAACAACATAGTCATATTCGTTCCATTTTGACAAATCCTTTTTAAATTCTTTCATCCTTTTTTTAACAGTTTTCATATTTTTTTTTTCTCTTTTAATTAGTCTTTTTAAAAGCTCTTCTTTTGAAGGTGGCAAAATAAATATTGACAGTAATTTATATTTTAATTTTTTATTTCTAATTTGCCTAGTTCCTTGCCAATCTATGTCAAACAAAACATTCTTACCTTTTTTTAATTCACTGATAACTAATTCCTTTGAAGAACCGTAATAATTATTAAAAACTTTAGCATGTTCTAAAAATTGTTTTTTTTTGATAAGTTTTTTGAATATATTTTTAGACGTGAAATAATAATCTTTACCATTAATCTCATTAGGTCTTGGTGGTCTAGTAGTATGAGATATTGATGTGATAAAATTTTTATTTTTTGATAATTTTTTTACTAATGTAGTTTTTCCTGCACCTGATGGAGAAGAAAGAATGTATATTCCACCTTTTTTAAAGCTGGACATTAATTATAAAAGTTAGTTTGCTTTATTTTCAATAAATTTTACAGCGTCACCAACAGTTAGTATTTTTTCTGCGTCGCTATCTGAAATTTCTGATCCAAACTCTTCCTCAAAAGCCATAACTAATTCCACAGTGTCTAAGCTATCTGCACCTAGATCGTCTATAAAACTTGATTCTTCTGTTACTTTTGCTTCATCAATACCTAAATGGTCTGCAACAATTTTCTTAACTTTATTTGAAATATCTTCTGACATATTTTCCTTTTCGATTAATTTTGTTAATAAATATTTATATTATTTTGTCAACTAAAATACATACCCCCATTAACATGTATAGTCTCTCCAGTAATGTAATCAGATAAGCCAGAAGCTAGAAAAACTACGGCATTAGCTACATCCTCTGGTGCACCCAATCTTTCTAAAGATATCTTTTCCTCAAGATTTTTTTTAAAACTTTCGCTTATTTTATCTGTCATTTCAGATTTAATAAAACCAGGCGATATACAATTTATTTTGATATTTTTTTTACCATATTCCAATGCAAGACTTTTTGACATTCCTATAAGACCAGCTTTGGATGCTGAATAGTTTGCTTGACCAATATTTCCTGTATGTCCAACAATTGAGGTAATGTTTATAATTTTTCCATTTTTATTTTTTAACATTTTTTTTATTACATGTTTACTTAATAGAAAAGTAGATGTTAGATTAAGGTTTATAACTTTATTCCACTCTTCATCTTTCATTCTTATTGATAAATTATCTGATGTAATACCTGCATTATTTACTAAAACATCAATTTTATTTTGAAAAGTGTCATTACATTCATTTATAAATGATTCAATTGATGAATGATCACTTATATCAAATTTTTTTGTATTAACGTTTTTATATTTATCTTTTATGTCATTTAATTTGTTATCATTTGTGCCAGTAGCAATAATATTAGAGTTGCACTTATGTAGTATATTTAGAATTGATCCACCTATTCCACCAGTGGCACCTGTCAAAATTATATTTAGATTTTTTAAGTCAATCATTATTAATAATATTTAAATCTTCTAAATTGTTTACCTGATTTAATTTTACATTTCTATCAATTCTTTTTACTAGTCCAGACAATACTTTGCCTGGGCCTATTTCAATAAATTTATTTACTCCTGAATTTATCATATAAATTACACTTTCTCTCCATCTAACGGGCTTTTCAATTTGCTCTATAAGTAATTTTTTAATTTCATCAGATTCTTTTGACGGTTTTGCTGTTACATTTGATATTATATCAATATTAGGATTATTAAACTCGGTGTCTAAAATTTTATTTTTCATAACTTCTGTTGCCTTATTCATTAAAGGACAATGAAATGGAGCACTAACTGCAAGTTTAACAAATTTTATTTTTTTTTGTTTTAGCTCTTCACAAAATAATTCAATTGAATTTATTTTTCCACTTACAACTATTTGACCCTCGGAATTGTCATTAGCTATATAACATTGAAATAAATTTTTATTTAAATCAATTATATTGTTAACAGTATTTATTTCTGAACCTAATATAGCCACCATTCCCCCCTCACCTTTTGGAACTGAGTCTTGCATAGCAATTCCTCTTGATTTTAGTAATTTAATTGTTTGCTCAAAATTAATTGCATCAGCGCAACAAAGAGCTGAATATTCTCCAAGTGAATGTCCAGCATAATATTTTGCATTGTTTATTTTAAAATTGGTTTCGTTTTGAATTACTTTAAAAATTGAATAGCTTGCTAAAAATATTGCTGGTTGAGTATTTTCCGTAAGATCTAAAATATCTTTAGGTCCTTCTAATATTATCTTACTTAAGTTTTTATTTAATAGTTCGTCTGCATTAGAAAAATAATCTCTCACATAATTATATTTATTGTAAAATTCTTTCGCCATACCTACTATTTGAGAACCTTGACCGGGAAATATTACAGAAAACATAAAAATGTTTATAAAATAAGTGTTTTTTTGTATTGTATTTAAAATTTTATAATAGTATATCCTCATTTTTTCTACTGAATAATATGAACTTTTACGAACATACAATTATAGCTAGACAAGATACTTCTCCAGCTCAAATTAAGCAGTTACAGGAGAAATATACAAAAATTATTGAGAGTAATAATGGTGATATTTTAAAGTTCGAAAGTTGGGGTTTAATGCATTTATCTTATCTGATTAAAAAAAATAAAAAAGGAAATTATCTTCATTTCAAAATAAAAGGAGATGGAGAAACAATTAAAGAATTAGAAAAAACAGAAAAAATTGATAAAAATTTATTGAGATATTTAACTGTAAAAGTAAAAAAACTAGACCTTGATACTGATTACTTCAAAAAAACTGAAGATAATTTAAAAAATAAATAAATATGAAAAAAAAAAATATTAAAAAAAAAAATTCACAGAATAATTTTTCAAAGCTTAGTGTTTTTCAAAACCAGAAGTATAAATTTAAAAAAAAGTGTCCCCTATCAGGTAAAGGAGCTCCAATTATAGACTATAAAAATATTAAACTTTTGAAAAGATATGTGTCAGAGAATGGAAAAATTCTGCCTTCAAGAATAACTTCAGTAAGCCAAAAAAAACAGAGGGACTTATCATTATCGATAAAGAGAGCTAGAAATTTGGCTCTAATATAGCTATGAAAATTATTCTTTTAGAAAACGTCAGAAAAGTAGGATCAATTGGTGAAGTAATTGATGTTAAAAGAGGTTTTGCAAGAAACTTTTTAATTGCACAAAAAAAAGCTCTTTTTGCATCAAAAGAAAATATAAAAGAAGTCGAAAAAATTAAAGCTGAATTAGGTAAAAAAGATCAAGAAAAAAAAATTGAAGCAAAATCAATTGAAACAAAATTAAATAATAAAGAGTTTACAATTAAAAAATTAAGCACAGAGAATAAAGAATTATATGGTTCGGTAAAACCTACAGAAATTTCAAAGCTCTTGAAAGATGTTGAAAAAATTGAAATAAATCCTTCGATGATACAACCAACCAAAGAGATTAAATCATTAGGTAATTATACAGTAATTTTAAATTTACATACAGAAATTCAAACTAAAATTACAATTAAAGTCATACCACAAGAAGAAAACTAATAATTATACATTTTTTTCCCCAACTAATTTTTTTCTTTGTTTTTTATAATTAATAAAAATATTATTTCTAATGTCCCAATCATTAAATATATTAAAAAGTAAAGCTGAAGAGATGCCGAATAATATTGAAGCAGAGCAATCAGTTATTGGTTCAGTTTTATTGACTAATGAAATTTTTGATGAAGTTAGTTTAATAATTTCTAATAAAAATTTCTATGACCCTATTCATAAAAAAATATTTGAAGCGTTAGAAAAATTAATTTACAGTGGTCTTTTAGCAAATCCCATAACTTTAAAAAATTATTTTGAAAAAGAAAAAGACGATCTAAATATTCCAGAATATTTAGTGAAAATAACAAAATTTTCAACTTCATCTAGACAAGCAATAGAATATTCTAAACTCATTTTTGATTTGTATGTAAAAAGGGAATTAATTAAAATTTCAGGGGAAATAATAGATCAAGCTAAACTTAATGATTTAGATTCTGATGGGACAAAAATTATCGAAAATTTCGAAAAATCTCTTTTTGATTTAGCTGAGAAAGGATCATTCAGCACTTCATTAATTAAATTTGATGAGGCAATGAGACAAACTATTGAAATGGCATCTAATGCATATAAGAATGATGAGGGTATTGTAGGTGTTCCTACAGGACTAAAAGATTTAGATGATAGACTTGGAGGTTTGCATAAATCAGATCTTATTATTATTGCTGGGAGACCATCAATGGGAAAAACTGCTCTTGCAACTAACATAGCATTTAATGCAGCAAAGAATATTCAGGAGAAAGGTGAAAAAAGTTCTATAGCTTTTTTTTCCCTAGAAATGTCATCTGAACAACTTTCAACAAGAATATTAGCAGAACAATCAAGAATTAAATCCAATGATATCC
>MDSZ01247934.1_pt1 | contig 11952 bp, 12 predicted proteins | sample 811201 | NCBI WGS metagenome assembly MDSZ01 (sample SAMN05326647, study PRJNA326480) | marine metagenome | isolation source: seawater | place: Indian Ocean: North | collected 2010 | reverse complement strand
TGTAGAAGGATCTTATACAAATAAATTACTTAGTAATAAATCTTTAAGTAAAGAGAAAGTACTTGAAGAAATAAATGAACTTATTGATGCAGTAGAGACTAATTCAAATAAAATTCATGAAGCTGCAGATGTATTTTATCATTTAATAATGTATTTAGAGGCGAATGATGTAAAAATAGAAGATGTTATGAATGAACTGAATAAAAGAAAAAAATGAGCTACGATAATAATAATATTTTTGCGAAAATTTTAAGAGGTGAAATTCCTTGTAAAAAAATTTATGAAGATGATTTTGTATTATCATTTTATGACATTAATCCTCAAAAGAAAATACATGCACTTGTGATACCAAAAGGAAAATATATTGATTTAGATGATTTTAGTTTGAATGCATCTTCTGATGAAATGGTAGGTCTACTTAAAGGAATAAACTTTGTAGCTAAAAAACTTGGGATTTCTGTTGATACTGGAAAAGGATATAGAGCTTTAGTTAATATTAGTGAGCATGGAGGTCAAGAGGTACCACATTTACATTTTCATTTATTTGGAGGTGAAAGAGTTGGTAAAATGGTTGAGTGAGTAAAAGAATTGACAGAAATTATTTAGAAATAAATTCAATAAATGATTTAAAGGAAACTAATAGTCCAAATATCAACTATTTTATAGAAATTTTAAATCCAGTAAATTATCAAATAAACAAATTTTTTTATAAAAATATTGGAAAAAAACATCATTGGAAAGATAGATTAGTTTGGACAGATAAACAATGGATTGACTATGTTTCAGATCAAAAGGTAGAAACATATATTCTTAAAAGAAAAGATGATTTAGCAGGATATTTTGAGCTTAATTTACATCCTGAGGAAAATGAAATTGAAATAGCTTATCTTGGAATTTTAGATGAATACTTAAATCAAAAACTAGGGTCTTATCTTTTATCTTCAGCTATAAAATTTTCATTTTTAAAAAAACCTAATAGAGTTTGGGTACACACTTGTTCACTTGATCACAAAAATGCTTTAAACAATTATATTTCGAGGGGAATGAAAATTTTTAAAAAAGAGACAATAACAATTTAAATTAATTACGAGTAGGAAGTTTGAATAAGTCTTTTTTTAATTGTTTATTTTTGACTATAGAATTTAAATAAGTGATGCTTAAATTTTGATATATATCCATGGTTTGCCAACCAATTAAATTGTAAGTTTTTTTGTCAAAAAAAAGATTTATTTCATTATCATTTTCAAAAAATTTGAAATTGACAAATTTATTATCAATTATTCTTTCATTTAAGGAATTAATTTTATTCAAAATTAAATTTTTATTCAAAATTAAATTTAATGGGGTTTTTTCAATGGGATAAATATAATAACTATTTGAAGTTTTAATTACAATTGAATTTCCATTAGAGACTAATAGCTTTCTATTACTTGAATTGTATTCACAAAAAATTTTTTTTGGATATTGTATTGTACAATTTCCAGTTTCAATTTTTCCATTAATATTTTGTTCAAATTTAAAACTTATATTATTAATATTTCTTAAATTTTGAATAATATCATTTTTTGTAGATGCTAAAATTTTTGTGTAGGTAATTACAAAAATTATAGAGAAAAATAAAATTTTATTTTTCATTAAAGAACATCACGTTTTCCAACATGATTTGCTTTACTTACTATTCCTTCGGCTTCCATCATGTCTATTATTCTTGCTGCTCTATTATATCCTATTTGTAGTTTTCTCTGAAGAAAAGAGGTTGAAGCTTTTCCCTCTGATTTAATTATTTCTACAGCAGTTTGAAAAAGTTCATCCTTTTCACCTTGATTTTTACTGCTTTCATTAATTTCTTTTTCATCAGCAAATTCTAAAATCTCATCAACGTAGTCAGGTTCAGCTTGTGACCTCAAAAAATTATTAATTTTTTCGATTTCTGTATCTGAGACAAATGGAGCATGAATTCTTATGATACGATTTGCTGAGGACATATACAGCATATCACCTTTACCTAGTAATTGTTCTGCCCCTTGTTCTCCGAGAATTGTTCTGCTATCAATTTTTGATGAAACCTGAAAGGATATACGAGTTGGGAAATTAGCTTTAATTGTTCCAGTTATAACATCTACACTTGGTCTTTGTGTGGCCATTATAATGTGAATACCTGCAGCTCTTGCCATTTGAGATAATTTTTGAATGTAGTTTTCAATCTCTTTCCCAGCTACCAACATTAAATCGGACATTTCATCAACCACAACAACTATGTAAGGCATAGGAAGTTTATGTTTATTATTATAGCCATCAATATTTCTTACTCCCTCTTTAGTCATTAATCTGTACCTACTTTCCATTTCCTTCACTACCCATCCTAATACTGAGGTTGCTTTTTTGGCCTCTGTAATGACTGGACAAAGTAAATGAGGTATTCCTTCATAAGTTGAAAGTTCCAGCATTTTTGGATCAATTAATATAAATTTACATTTCTCTGGTTTGTGTCTGAATAAAAGAGAGAGAATAATAGTATTTATGCAAACAGACTTACCTGATCCAGTTGTGCCTGCAATCAATAAATGTGGCATGGAAGTTAAGTCTCCAATAATTGGCATGCCCGAAATATTTTTTCCCAAGGCAATCGGAAGTTTAATATCTTTTTTTTTGAAATTTTGGTCATTTAAAATTTCTCCTAGATAAACATTTTCTCTTGAAGAGTTGGGCAATTCTATACCAACAGTATTTCTTCCAGGGATTGTTGCAATTCGAGCAGATTCAGAACTGGTATTTCTAGCAATATCATCTGAGAGATTAATTATTTTAGAAACTTTTACACCAGCAGCAGGTTCAAATTCATTAAGAGTAACTACAGGTCCATGACTTACTTTTTTGATATTTCCATCTACACCAAAGTCTAAAAGAATTTTTTCTAAAAATGCAGGATCATTACTTTCCTTATTATTAGAATACTCCCTCTCTTTTTTTGTTGGCATTTTCAAAAGTTCAAGTGATGGTAAATTAAATTTATTTTTAATTTCACTTTGAATCTTTTCAGCTTTTATAAATGGTAAATCTTCTTGAATTAAGTTTTTTATTTCATCTTGAGGAATATATTCATTAATTAATTCATTTTTATTCGTATAATTTTTTTCTTTTTTTGTAAAAATTTTTATTATTATTTTTTTTAATACGTTATAAAAATTTTTTGGATTAAAACTAATACTTATCAAAAAGAAAGTAATAATTAAAATAATTAAAAAAATATAGAAAAAACTTTCATAATTTTGAATAAGATTTTTAAGGAAAGATTCACTTAAATAATTTCCAACAAATCCTCCGTTACCATTGATAAATAATTCAAAATTATTTTTATAATAATAAGAAAAAAAAGAAGAACCAAAAAGGCTATAAGGAATAGTATAAAAAATATTTTCAATAATTAAAAAAACTTGTTTTTTTTTAAAAATCAGAGCTCCTGTAAAAATTAAAGTAATAGGTATTAAATACGAAATGATCCCAATCGATTGAAAAAAGAGATCTGATATATAACTTCCTTTAAAACCAAGAAAATTTTTTACATCAGTATTATCTGGAAATATAAAATTTGGATCACTTGGTGAATATGAAATTAATGCTACAAAAAGTAGGCAACCTCCAAAAAAAACAATAATACCAATAATTTCAATCAATCTATTGATTAAGAAAGTCAATGCAGAATTAGCTACTTTTTTTATTTCCATATTTGATGAATCAAATTTATCACTTTGTATCATCTAATTTTTATTGTTAAAATTAAAAATTATTATGAGCGTATGTATAGTGGGTAGTGGTTTAGTGAGCCTAAGCTTGGCTAAAGCTTTAGTCAATGAAGGTATATATGTAGATTTTTTTTCGAATCAAAAAAAAAATAATATAGATCCATCTAGAACAATAGGTATTTCAAAAACTAATATAGATTATTTTAATAAAAATATTTTGAATATAAATAAATTATTATGGAAAATTAATAGTATTGAAATTTATACAGATAATTTGAAAAAAGAAAAAATAATAAATTTTGATGACGAAAAAAAAAGTCTTTTTTCAATTATAAAGAATATCGATTTATATCATTATTTAACAGAGTCATTATCAAAAAATAATTATTTTAAAAAAAAAAAAAATTTTAAAGATATTTCAATAAAAAATTATGATCTTGTTATTAACTGTGATGGTGAAAATCATTTTGTTAAAAAATATTTTTTTAAAAAAATTAAAAAAAATTACAATAGTTTTGCTTATACTACAGTTATCAATCATAAAAAAATTATGAAAAATGATGCAGCAATCCAAATTTTCACAAAAAAAGGCCCATTAGCTTTTTTACCGATTTCAAATACAAAAACTTCAGTAGTGTACTCTGTTAGGGGTTTTAATAGTTTAGATTTAAAAAATTTTATTAAAAAATATAATACAAAGTATAAAATAGTAAAAATTGATAAAATATCTAGATTTCAATTGAATGCAAAAAATTTGAGAAATTATCATTTCAAAAATATTTTAGCTTTTGGTGAATTATTGCACAAATTACATCCTCTTGCAGGGCAAGGATTTAATATGTCTATTAGAGATATAAAACTATTACTAGATTTGATTAAGTTTAGGTTAAATCATGGTCTTGAATTGAATAGCTCAGTTTGTTTAGAATTTGAAAATAAAATAAAACACAAAAATTATCTTTTTTCAAAGGGCATAGATTTGATATATGAGTTTTTTAATCTAGAAAGTAAAATCAAAAACCCAATTTTAGGAAAATCTTTACAATTTTTAGGAAAGAATAAAACTGTTAATAAATTTTTTTCTAATTTAGCTGATAACGGACTAGTATTTTAAAATTATTGAATAGTTGTATTATTATATTGATCAAAATTATAGGTTTTTAAAATTTCAGAAATTTTTTCTTTTCTTATATCCAAATTTTGTGCTTCAAGCAAAACTTGCTTTTCCTCAAGAGTAAAAGGTGAGGCCATTGCCAAAGCATTAATTGTTTCATTTAAACTTTGTTTCTCTAACTCACGCCAGTTTATTATAAATCCTCTTTTCTCGAATAAATCTTTTAAATTTTTAAAAATTAATTCTAAATCTGAGAATTTAATATCTTCTTTTTTATTTTCTAAATCATCTAGATAGTTGTCAAAAGATATTTCACATTCTCTATATTTTTTATTTGAATTAATTTCATTTATAATTTTGAATCTAATCATCCCTTTAAGTTGGATTAAAAATCTTCCGTTATCAGCTTCAGTAAAACTTGAAATTCTTCCCAGACAACCAATATCATATAATTTAATATTACCAGTGATTTGGTCCTTGTGATTTTTTGGCTGAATCATCCCAATAAGTTTATTTGACTTCATACTGTCGTTGACCATATCTATATATCTCGGTTCAAATATATTCAGTGGTACTGATGTCTTTGGAAAAATAATAAAATTTGATAGAGGAAAAACAGGTATTTTTTTTGGTAAATCTTTTTTATCAATCATAGTTTACATTAACAAAAATTTTTAAAATAACCAAGATTGAATAAAAGTGATAAACTTTTCTAAAATAAGATATGAAAAAATTTTTAATTGAAAAAATTGATAATTTGATGCGATCAGCCCAATTCAATAAAGAAAAAGGAGATTTATCTTCTTGTATAAGTAATTTAAAGGAGATTTTAGAAATAGATTCAAATAATAAAAAAGCTTTAAACAATATAGGAAATGCTTACAAGGAAATAAAGAAATTTGATGAAGCTTTAAAATATTACTCTAAGTCAATAAGTTTAGATCAAAATTATGTCATCGCAAAAACTAACTTGGCAATATTACATCATGATTTAGGTAATTTAGAAGAAGCTGAGAAGTTATATAAAGATCTTATTATTTCAGATAAGTTTAATTTTGCAATTTATTTTAATCTTTCTAGGATAAATTTTAAATATTTTGATAAAGATAAAATTGATTTTATTGAAAAAGCCTTAGAGAATGAAAATATAAATAATTATCAAAAAGCATCTGGCTATTTTATCTTGGCTAAATATCAACAAATGAATAATAATTTTAATAAAGAAATTTATTTTTTAGAGAAGGGTCATGAATATCTTTGTAAAGCTATACCATTTAAAATTCATGAACAACGGCAAAATTATTGGTTAAACATAATTCCAAAAAAATTTGATAAATTTAGAGTTGTAAATATAGAAAAAGAAAACAATAAAGAAATTGATATTAATCCCATTTTTATTATTGGAATGCCAAGATCAGGATCAACTTTAGTTGAAAGTATTATATCATCAGGAAAAATTAATATACCAAATGGAGGTGAAACAGCAGTTATTAATTGGGCTTTATTAAAAAACGCAAGAAACAAATTGTTTGATCCTAGTTTAGATAAAGTTGAGATAAACAAAAAGATACTAAAAAAAGATATTTTAAGTAGATATCAGAGTTTAAATCTTTTAAATGAAAATAAGAAATATTTTTTTACAGATAAATCTCTAGAAAATTTTTTTTATATGGAAATTATCTTAGATTTATTCCCAAATGCAAAATTTATTCACTGTAAAAGAAATGAAATAGATAATATATTTGCAATTTATCAAAATTTTTTTACTAAAATGTCTTGGACACACTCCTTAAAAGATATTATTTCTTATTTTGATAATTATTTAAGAATTATTCATAATTTTACTAAAAAAAATAAAGATAAATTATTTACTGTTGAGTTGGAAGATTTAACACTGAATAGTGAAAAAATTTCAAAAGAAATGTTTAACTTTTGCAAATTAGAATGGAGCTCTGATAGTTTGGAATACCATAAAAGAAAAGATTTATTTTCTACCACTGCAAGTAACATACAAATTAGAGAAAAAATATATAAATATAACAAAGAAAAATATAATTATTATAAAAAATATTTAAAAGAGTTTGAGCCAAATTATGTTTGGCTTAAAAAGAAATTATAATTAATTGTTATTGCTTGCATTTTAAAAACCCGATATCTATAATGTCTCAAAAAAAGCGGGCATAGCTCAGTGGTAGAGCGTCTCGTTGCCAACGAGAAGGTCGAGGGTTCGACCCCCTTTGCCCGCTCCAATTATATGAATGATCTATATAAAAAAAAATGTATTCCGTGTGAAGGGGGAGTAGTACCCTTTGATAAGTCGCAAATTCATAAATATTTAAAAAAAGTTGATGGATGGAATGTTATCAAAAATGAAAATAATATTTTTTATTTAGAAAAAACATTTAAATTTAAAAATTTTTTAGATAGTCAAAGTTTTGTTAACATAGTTGGGGAAATATCCGAGGAAGAAAATCATCATCCTGATATCTCATTTGGGTGGGGATATGCAAGAATAAAAATAACTACTCATGCGATTGAAGGTTTATCAGAAAATGATTTTATTTTAGCCGCAAAAGTTGATAATAAATTTAATGCCTAAAATGTCTTGTTTTTGAAAAAACTAAAACAGTATTTGTGGAATTTGCAAATTTTATAATTTCCTTATCTCTAATCGATCCCGATGGTTGGATTACTGCAGAAACACCAGATTGAACAAGTTTTTCGATGCCATCAACAAATGGAAAAAAAGCATCAGATGCAGCTACAATATTATTTTTTTTATTGATAAATTTTTTCATTTTTTTTAATGCGATTTTACAACTATCAAGTCTACTTGGTTGTCCAGAACCAATACCAATTGTAGAATTATTATTGGCAAGCACTATTGCATTTGATTTGACATAGCGACAGATATTGAACGCAAAAATCAAATCATCAAATTGAAGCTTATTTGGTTTTTTTTTTGAAACTACTTTAAAATCTTTTTTTGAAAATATCTTTTTATCCTCAGATTGAGCGATGATGTAATTATTAATTGAATTAAATCTTAAATTATCAATTGGGGCAAATTTAGACGCATCAATTAATCTTAGATTTTTTTTTGATTTTAATATTTTGAGAGCGCTTTTATCAAATCCATTACCTATTATAACTTCAAGAAAAATTTTATTAAGTTCCAGAGCTAATCTTTTATTTATTTTAAAATTACAAGAAACGATTCCTCCGAAAGCACTAACAGGATCGCAGGCTAACGCAGATCTATAACTATTTACTTTATCTTTTAGTATTGAAACTCCACAAGGATTTGCATGTTTTACAATTACAGTACCTACATCTTTTGGTAATTTCTTTGAGATTGTAAGGGCTGAAAAAATATCATTATAATTATTGTAACTTAAATTTTTACCGTGAATTTTTTTAATACTCAATTCATTGTCTATAGAATAAATTGCACCTTCTTGATGAGGGTTTTCACCATACCTTAAATTTTCTATTAATTTACTATGAATTATTTTTTTTTCTGGAAAGAATATATTTGAAGTTTTATTAAAATAATTTGATATCAATGATTCATAATATGCTGTCTCGTTAAAAGCCAATCTAGACATTTTTTCTCTAAATTTAAATGATGTGAAACCATTATTTCTATCTAATTCATAAATCAAATCAGAATAGAGTTTTTCAGAAGGAATTACCGTCACATCTTTATAATTCTTAGCAGCAGCTCTAATCATTGTTGGTCCACCAATATCGATATTTTCAATTATTTTTTTATGACCTTTATTTTTTAAAGTTTTTTCAAAAGGATAAAAATTAACAATTACTAAGTCTATGTTTTGAAAATTATTGTTTTTAAGATCTTTTAAATGTGTTTTTTTATTTCTTATGTTTAAAATTCCAGCATGGATTTTTGGATGTAAAGTTTTAACTCTACCATCAAGAATTTCTTTAAATCCTGTAAAATCAGATATTTCAGTACATTTAAATTTTAAATTACGAATTTTTTTAAAAGTTCCACCAGAACTTATTATTTCTACTTTATATTTTTTTAATATTTTTAAAAGAGGTAAAAGTTTAGATTTATCTGAAACAGATATTAAAGCAGTTTTTATTTTTCTCATTATATTTTTTTTAATTCCCATTGAATATTTTCTGTTTTGTTGTTTGAAATACCAGTAATATAAATATTTTGATTGTCTGTATAAGAATTTTTATTACCGAAATATAAACCATTATCAATATTTATATCATAATTTTTACATGTAAATTTCCATCCTTCGTTATACAACTCAATTAGGATAGTTTTATTATCCTGTGTTTTCATTAATTTTACGTTTGGCTCTACATGGAATCGAATATCAAATTTATAATTTTTATTTGTGTTTTTTAATATCTTATCAGTACCCAAAAAAGTCATTTGTTCTGGATAAAATTCAATTGTTCTTTCATGGATTGTATTATATTTTTTTAGGTATCCGTCATGAGACGCATTAATTTTCCAGTAGTTTTTTTCAAAAATTGTATTTTTTTTTAAAATCTTCAAACCCTTTTTTACAATTAAATTTTCATTTATTTTTACAAATTTACATGAAGAATTATCGTCAATAGTTAATGTGCTTTGTGCTGCAGATGATTTTGACAATTGGTTAAGTTTAAGATTTTTTTTTGTATAATATCCACAATTGCTAATTAATTTTTTCCCATTTGATATAATTTCAAATGATAAAGCTCCTGATTGATAATCTTTTGAAGATGATTGTGCTGGTGATGGACCAGCATCCATAGATAGACAAATTTTTCTATTTTTCAAAACTATATAGCCACTAAGATCTTGATTATCGTATTTGAATTTATATCCGAATCTTTTCAAATAATTATCAAAATAAATATTATCTGAGATATTGTTTCCATTATAAAGAATATCTAATTCTATATTTTGCCAAAAAAAAGCATAACCTTGTCCTAAATAATAAATTGTTTCATCTATGTGTATTGGAATATCAATTTGAGATTCTTTAAACCATTCTCTTATTAGAATGAAGTACTTCAGAAAAAAAACTAATTGTTTAAAATTCCTTGATTTGGGAAAACCATAATTATCAAGTGACGATTTTGATATTTTTTTTAATAAAGATAAACCAAATGAAAGATATTTTTTTTTGTCTTTATAGCAAAGTCCAACTAATATAATTGATGCACAGCCAACTAATTTATCATCAACTAAATCTGATCTTTTGATTTCATTAATTAAATGATTTGCTTGTTTTTGAACCATTGTATTAAATATACTTCTATATTCCTCATTACCTTCATCATAGGTTAAGTTATGACAAGATAACCATGCAATAATTCTTTTTGCAGTTAGGTCAAAATTCCAACTGAAATAATTGTATCTATAATTTTTATCAATCCAATTTTTAATTATTGATTGTGTTTCATTCTTTGAAGATTTTAGATCTAGACTAAAAAACCAGTAAAAATTATTTAAGTGTCTAAAATTTTTTTTATCAATATTTTCATTATTCCACAATTCATTGAGAGTATAATCTTCAACTCTAAACTTTTTTTTTTGATATTTAATTAAAGATGAAAGTATATGAGGACTTGGTTTATAAATTAAATCATTGTTCTCTATTTTTGATATTTTTTTATCATAAAGATCAGTTGTAAAATAAAATTTCTTAAATTTTTGAGATAAGTCAAAAAAAAAACGATTTATATAAATCATGAAATTATCTTGATCTTAATAATTCAATATTTTTTTTAATATCTCCATTATTACTTTTAAAAATTGTCGTCCCTGATACTAAAATATTAGCACCAGCTTCAATAGCTATTTTCGAATTTTCAAAATTTATTCCACCATCAATTTCTATATCAAAAACTAAACCTTTGCTATTTTGTAAATCTTTTAATTTTTTTATCTTCTCTAAAACTTCTGGCATAAACTTCTGGCCTCCGAAGCCTGGATTAACACTCATAATTAATACTAAGTCAATTTTATCTAAATACTCAATAATAATATCAATTTTTGTTTCAGGATTTAATGAAACTCCAACTCTTTTTTTTAATTCTTTTATTTTCAAAATAGATGATTTGAGATTATCTGTTGCCTCAGGATGAATTGTGATAATATCTGCTCCAGCATTTGAATAAGCTTCAATATATTTATGAACAGGTGAAATCATCAAGTGAACATCAAAAATCACTGAAGTATGTTTTTTTAATGCTTTAATTACTGGTGGTCCAATAGTTAAGTTAGGTACAAAATGGCCATCCATTACATCTACATGTATCATGTCAGCTCCTGCCTCTTCTAATTTTTTAATTTCATTACCTAATTGACTAAAATCTGCTGACAAAATAGAAGGTGATATTTGTATTTTTTTCATTGATTGCTAGTAATACTAGTATCAATTTTAAAATTTAATTGAATTAAAAAATTGGTAAATTTGTCTTGAAATTTCACTTTCAAGAGGGAAAGACAACATACCCATGACAGAATAACCTAATACCCAAGGCATTAAATAAAATCTAATCATAAAGAAAAACCAGGCTACATATAAAGGTACTATGGGTTGAATTATGAAAGAAGGAGTAATTGGTTTGAATATTCTAATTAGAGGATTGGTAAATTTTACAAAAACTCTCATAAAAAAAAATTGAGAGTCTTCTTTTTGAAAAATATTCATTGCGACTCTTCCTATTAGTGTCCACATAATTACACCAAGGATATAATCAATTATATAGATCAAGGGATGAAAGTTAGCTGACATCTGAAATTTATATTGGAAAAACTTTTAAATTGAAAGGGGCGAAATTAATCGCCCCTTAAAAAGATTATTTAATGTTGTTTGCCTAGGATCGATTTACCAGATGGCACACGAACCTCATCAACCATTTTTTGTGTTGCAGCGTTAGGTTCTGCAGTAATTAAACTTACTACAACCATAGCCACTAAACTGACAGCTGAACCAAAGATACCAAATGTTAACTGAGTTATACCTAAGAATCCACTTCCGCCGTTTCTTACCCAAATTAGGTAACCAGCACCAGAAATTAATCCTAAAGCCATACCAGCTATAGCACCTTCTC
>MDSZ01257270.1_pt1 | contig 11953 bp, 8 predicted proteins | sample 811201 | NCBI WGS metagenome assembly MDSZ01 (sample SAMN05326647, study PRJNA326480) | marine metagenome | isolation source: seawater | place: Indian Ocean: North | collected 2010 | reverse complement strand
GTTACCGTCGTTTTTTCTGCGCGTCGTTTTGGTCGCCAAAGTTCCTATCACCACCACCACCACCACCACAAAAGTCTGCTCTGCGTCGTTTTGGTCGCAAAGTCATCGTTTTGCGAAGAAGGGCATCATCATCATCGACGACCAAAATGACATCATCATCGCGCACGACGCAAAATTTCCAATTCGGCGACGCGATATCGATATCTCCCAAACACGTCTTCTACGAAACGCCGCTCTCCTTCGCGTTCGTGAACTTGAAACCAGTCGTTCCCGGGCACGTGCTGGTGTGCCCGAAACGAATCGTGGAGAAATACGAAGAGATGACGACGGAGGAGATTTCAGACGCGATGTCAGTCAGCCAGAAAGTTGCAGTCGGTGCGTTTGTGCCCTTTTTAAAGGCGTCGTCGCCGCCGCGCGGGGAGGAGGTCTCTCGACTGGATGAAACGCCTCGTCGTTGTCGTCGTCGTTGGTATAGAGTTGTTCGCGTCGTGTCGTTCTTCTTTTTTCGTGGTACGTGTAACCAAAAACTGACATTAAACAACACGCGATGACGGCCGTCGTCTCTCTCTCTCTCTCTCTCTCGCGCGCGCGCGCATCAAACAGCGGTCAAGAAAATCCACGCGGCAAACGCGATGACGTTAACCATACAAGACGGTCCAGACGCCGGACAAACCGTGTTCCACGTCCACGTCCACGTCATGCCTCGAAAACCGAACGATTTCGCGAGGAACGATGACATTTACGAGAAATTAGAGACGTGCGAAGAGGAGGAACGAAAGGCGAGAGTCGACGCCGACGACGCTCGAAAAGCGAGAAGCGAAGAGGACATGGAGAAAGAAGCGACGGAAATTCGACGCGCGATGATGGAATAAAACCCACCACACATAGATGATGATGATGATGATGATTACGCGCTTTGAGTAGGATTGAAAGAGCACATTTGGTCCGCCGTGTCGCCGTCTCTTTAGAGTGCTTTGAGGAGTGTCGTCGGCAGCGCTCATTCTATTAATCCAAACTAGCAATAGAAACTTCCTAAAATGTAGAAAAACCTATCACCTTTCAAGCTTTTCTGGTGAAATTTATGAAAGTGACTGTTCATTTTCCACTCGTATACTCCAAATGGCGTACGTTTCTCAAATCTATCGTGGGAATATGGATGCGCAAAGCGTCGTCTTTCGCGCAATGAATATACTATTATATAGGCACCCGAAGAAGACAATTCGCCAGAAATTTCCTCGCTCTTTCGTCATCACAAAACGCCTCTGCTTCCTTACTTTGGTCGTCGTCGTTTCATCGACAAAATGTCGTCGTCGAGTGGTGGTGGTGGTGTACTCGCGGGCGCGTTTTCCGCGCTTTTCGGTCTCGATCGAGTCTTTTTCGACGCGCGAAAGTTGAAGACGAATCTCAAAATTCTCTCGGGACGCATCAAATTGTTGTCCGAGAAGAGACACGCGCGAATCGAATCGATCGAACGGGACGTCGAAAAGCTGTTGAAAGAACTTTTCGAAGAAACGACGAAAGGTTTAGGAGGAGGAAGAAGAGGAAGGCGAAAAGAAGAAGATGCCGAAAAAACAACGATGGAACGCGCTTTGATGTCGCGCGTTGAATCGATCGAAAACGAACGGAATTTTCTTCAGATTTTGAAGCACGTCGACCAATTCGCGACGGAGATCTTAGAGACGTTGTGCGAACGGTCGATCGAAGACGTCGAACTGACGAGTTCGGAAGCTATGAGGACATCGATCGCGTCCATGCTGCACGCAAAAAGCGCGAATAAGGGAAGGTTAACGAACGATTTACCGGAATTGAAAGCCATCGCGAATGAACTCGGGAAAAAGTTTGGAAAGGCGTTCGCGGTGAGCTGCGAACGGGAGAAGACGAGCGAGGCGTGCGGGGTGAGTAAACGGTTCATCGCGGCGATTGCAAAGTGTGAGAAAAAGAAAGACGAGAGAGAATTGAGAGCGATGTTAGAGCGGATGGCAGGATTTGAGTTGCCGAGTTTCGCGAAGAAAACAACGTCGTCTGGGTCGTCGGTGAAAACAAAATCGAAAAAGAAAAAGAAGAGCGCTTTAGAGCGGAGAAGCGGTTCATCTCGCGAAGCAAGCGCGAGCGGAGAAGAGGACGAAGAGAATAGCGGTTCGTCTGATGACAACCAAAATCCTGCGACGACGACGATACAGAAAAAGAAACACTCTGGACGTCGAAAAGACAAAACATCATCGAAAAACCAGTACGCGTCGGCGGAAACGGCGGCGAAAGCGGCTCGAGACGCCGCCAATACAGCCCGCGAAGCGGCTGAGTACGCCGAAGCCTTAGTCGCGACGAACGAAGTCTTAGTAGCTCCCAAAAAAACTTCACCACATTCCGATACTAACGACGCGAACAACAACAACTACGACAAAGAAGAAGAAGAAGAAGAAGAACACATCGATTCCGTCGTCGCCGCCGCGTTGGACGAAGCCCGGTTAGAAGAAGAACGTACTGGCAACGCTTCAAAGAAAAGCCATCGCGCTTTCGGCGGGCCTCCGCCCGGAATAGCGTCTTCGCAGAAACCATGCTCCGAGGTCGACGACGCGCTCGCCGCGCGGTTCGAGACCTTGAAGACGAAGAAATAATACTCTACTCCCATGGCAGATACAAAGACGTACCACAAGCTGTAATTATACTAAGAATACTGTTTGAGTCGCGCTTTCGTCTCTCTTGGTCTCACAGCGCATTAGTAGTCATTTTTCTTCTTCTCACATCATGCAAATACTTCGCTTGATTATGAATCGTAGACAAAACGTAAAACTGGTAACAGTCTTCTTCTAACTGTCTCACAATTTGACGCATCATCATCATGCGTCCTCGATTCGGATCGTCCCGTTCGCTCGCGCTCGCGGCGTCCTCGCTGTTTGGCGTGGCCGCCGCGGCAACGTACTCGGCACAAAACGCGGCGAAGAACAACGCGCGAGGAAAGTTGCCGCACGACCCGTGGGCAAACGTCGATAAACCTCTCCCGAATCGAAGCGACATGCTCCGGGAAATCGCGAAGAAAACATCCGCTTTCAATAACAACGAGAAGAAGACAAAGACAAAGACAAAGAAGAAGAAGGACGACGATGACGACGACGATGATGAGAACACGACTAAAGATGATGATGATGACGACGACGATGGCAGATTTGACGTGCTGGTGATCGGCGGCGGCGCGACTGGATCGGGTGTCGCTTTAGACGCCCAAACGAGAGGTTTGAACACGATAGTCGTGGAACGAGAGGATTTCGGGTCGGGAACGTCCTCGAAATCGACGAAGCTCGTCCACGGCGGCGTCCGATACTTGGAAAAAGCGGTGTTCAACTTGGACTACGGACAGTTAAAATTAGTCTTCGAAGCTTTGAAAGAACGAAAAGTTTTACTGCACAACGCGCCGCACTTGTCGCACGTTCTGATGATTGCTACGCCGTGTTACGAATGGTACGAAGTGCCGTATTATTGGGCCGGGATGAAGGCGTACGACATCGTCGCCGGGATGTCGGCGCTGACGTTTAGCTCGTTCGCGACGAGTTCGAGGACGATCATGGAGTTTCCAACCGTAGCGAAAAGGAAAGTGCTCATCGACGACGAGGAAGAGGCGAGGAAAATCAGAGAGAGAGACGACGTGGATGAAATTCTGAGCACGGAGGAGCCGACGATGGGGAAGAGTTTGAAAGGGTCGATTTTGTATAGCGATGGACAGTTCGACGACGCGAGATTGAACGTTGCTTTAGCGGTGACTGCAGCTCACGCGGGGGCGGTCGTGTTGAATCACTGCTCGGTGGTTGACCTTTTGAGAGACGACGAGAAGAATGGAGAAAAAATTACTGGAGCGATAGTTAAAGACGAAGAAACTGGAAAGACGCACGCGGTGCGAGCGAAAGTCATCGTGAATTGCACTGGGCCGTTCGTGGACGAAGTGAGAGCTTTAGACGATCCATCGAAAGCGTCGAAAGAGAAGAAAATGGTTTCGCCTTCGCTGGGAGCACACGTGGTGTTGCCGAAATATTATGTTCCAGAAAAGTTTGGCATGATCATCCCGAAGACGAAAGATGGAAGAGTCGTTTTTCTGTTACCTTGGTTGGACCGTGCGATAGCTGGAACCACGGATATTGCTCTGGAACCAGGTCAGAAAACACCCACAGCACCGTTAGGATCTCGAGACGAAGTTGATTATATATTGGAAACAATAGCACCGTACCTGGCGTTACGGCCTCATCGACAAGAAGTCCTATCCGTATGGTCCGGCGCTCGGCCGTTGGCAAAAGATCCAACAAAAACAAACTCGAGCGATGTATCGAGAGACCACGTGATTGCGAAAGAAACACCAAGTGATGTGATCGTTGTCGCTGGAGGCAAATGGACGACGTATAGATTGATGGCGGAAGAGACGGTGGATTTAGTTTTGAAAACGATGAGGGAGAACGGGGAGAATGTTAACGCGGTTGCAAGCTGCCGCACGAGCAACATGGGCGTTATTGGAGCGCACGGACACAAAGATTCACTTTCAGCTTCTGTGGCACAATCTGGAGGCGATGGGTTTGGTGGTTCAAATCCAGACCCAGACGTGTCGCGACATCTGGCAACTTCATACGGCGATCGCGCGATGGCCGTCGCTTCTTTAGCCTCCTTCGCCGGGTTAGAAAAACGCTTACACCCGAACGTGCCGGTTATTGAAGCCGAAGTCATATACGCCGCTCGCGCGGAATTTTGCCGATCAGCGAGCGATTTCTTAGCAAGACGTTCGAGAATGGCATTTTTAGACGTTCAAGCGAGCGAAATGGCGATCAATCGCGTGGTAGAGTTGTTAGCGAAAGAGTTGAACTGGGGATGGCGAAGAAGACGGGCGGAAACGAAAAGGACGAGGGAGTTCTTGAAGTCGTTCAGAGCCTGTTAGTGACAGATGAAGAAGAAACCAATAGTGTATTTAATGTACAAAAGCTATACATAAATTTGCATTACAATCAAAACAATCATCACAACAAACAAAAATAAATCACAACGACAAATGAACATCGTCATCTATAATAACGAAGCGTTACTAGAACTGACATTCATGTCAGGAAACGCGCTTAATAGTACCGCGTTCGCCTCCTCTAAAGATTCCGGGTGTAAACTCGCGGCATTGTATAATCGTCGACTGAGTTCGTGGTATTTTTCCAGCTCTTTTTCGAGTTGTTTCACTATATCTAAAATGGCGCTCCCTCGTTCGTTCTCTGGGTCGCTTTTGGAATGTCTCATGGCATCGTTGTTTGATCCACCGTTGCCAAGGTGTTTCCGACTATTTGCCGCGTGCTTTTCGGCTTCGCGAATCAATCGTAAACCCTCCGCACATTCTCGAGATCCGTGCTGTGTCCCAGTTTCAAACGCCTCTTTGGCGCTTAACCTGTTTCCGAGCGTTAAAAGCGCATATCCTAAGCTCGCGTGGGCGGACAAGACACCTCTTCTCGCGGCAATCGCGTACCATCTCGCGGCTTCGTGCCAATTGCGCTCGACGCCGCCTTGACCTTCCTCGTAGCACATGGCGACGTTGTTGGCGCCTGGTCCGGATCCGTTCGCAGCGGCGTGGCGGAACAGCGAAAACGCTTTCTTCCTATCTTTGGCGAGTTGGATTTGAAAATCATCCCCCTTGTTGCTTAAAACCTCGGAAAGCGATGAATCGGTGAAATGCACCAATCGGGTTCGCTTTTTGAGTTCATCTCTTGGGAATCGACCGAGATAATATAAACATCCCAAATCGCACGCGGCTTCGTCGCACCCAAGTTTTTCGGCTTTCTCGTACCATTCGACTGCTTTGAAAATATCTTTCCTGGTCCCAAACCCATTTTCGTAGCATCTGCCCAGCGTTTGCATGGCATCTGGGTATCCCTTCATCGCGGCCTCTTCATACGCCTCTTTCGCTTTCCTGGCGACGCGTTCGGCTTGTAAACTCCCAAGACTTACATTTTCGACACTATTTCCCCTATCCATGCCGTTCTCGGCGGAAGAATCGTCGCCAATGTCGTTGTGACCATCGAATTGATCTTCGCTGAACTCATCGTCACACTCGTCGCCGGCGTTGTCGGAACGATCGTTGTCGGAATCCCACTCGGAGTAACCGCGACTTTTGTTGCCGTTTGATTTTTCCTTGGCGTGCTCTTCTCCATCGTCGTCCTCGTCGTTTTCATCCCGTTCTTCTCCTTCTTCTTCGAGGAGCTCTTTTGTTCTTTTCATCTTTTCCGCGTCGGATACTTTTCGAAACAATCCGCTCGCTTTCGCTTCGAGCTCTTTTCCACGGATAAACGCTAATCTCGATTCTGATCCCGGGCCGTGTATCAACGAGTCCGCGCGATCGCTCAGTAGGATTTCTTTCCTTCGTCTTCTGTGGAAACTCTCTTCTCCGCCGGAGGAGTAGTTGTTCAAATTGTTGCTCGATAAGTTTGGACTGAGCGCACTCGGGCTGTTGTTCTTCCCATTCGCCGTCTCCGCGCCATTTTTCATCAGAAGATTGTTCAGTAAAGCGCTATGCGCGACATTCTTTCCTACCACGGTGGTCCCGTTATGTACCGTCCCATTCGGGGTTAACAAAGTCGGCGATGGAGTAGGACTTCTCGCTGCCGTATCGTCCCTCGAAACTTCTTTGCTCCCTTTCTCCCCATTGTTGTTCTCGCAGTAGTCGTTCTTCTCTGATATAGGCGTACTCGCGCTTTTCGGCGTGCTCCCACTCGTCGTTAAAACCAACGCCGCTTTCTCTCCTCCATCCGCTCCACCAAAGTCGTTCCGCGTAGTCTCCCTTCCTTCTCCCGTCGCGTCGCTCGCCAACACCCTCTCGTCGTCGGGATGTTTCGAGCTCACCGCCGCGACGACCGTCGCGTCCGTCGTCGCGTGGGCGATGACAGGCCGATGGTAGCCGCCTTCGCTCTTATTTCGACGACGTCCGTTCGTCGTTCTCCTTCGGCGCATCATCCGGACGATCACTCGAATGTGGCATCCGATGTCGCGATCGTCGGTCACGTAGCTCGGGCCTACGGCGCCGACGATGCTTTCGATGCCTCCAGACGCCGGGACGACTCTTTGCCACTGGTACGTGCACGATCCAGAGACCATCTCACCGCCTGCAACAGACAGGCACTCCCCGGAGACCGTTTCGCCGCTCAAGCGCAAACACATTACTTTTTGACCGTCGTCCGACGATTCCGCCGTCGTCGCCTGGTGGTGGTTGTGTTCTTCGAAGTCACAACAGTTTTGGTGTTGGTCTCCCGCCTTTAATTTGACGTCGTCGTCCTCGTCCTCTTCAACCGCTTCAAAGTCTCTCTCGTCTTCCTCTCTGTCAAAGCGCCCTCTTCTTCCTCCTCCTCGCGACGACACCACTTTTTCCGCCGCCGCAAAATCGAGCAGCGCGTCTGGAGGCACGTCGCCGTCGACGCCGAACGACGGTTGTTCGAGCAAATAGCGCACCAAAACGCGCTCCTTCTCCGACGGCTTATTCGAGAAAGAGGAGGAGGAGGAGCCCCCAACACCAACACCAACACCACCATTGGTAATGGTGGTGGACGAAAAGCCGGATCGACCCGGATGATGATGATGACGAGGATGATGATGATGATGATTCGCGTGGTGGTGGTGCGACTGCTGCTGAGAAGCGCCGGGGCCCTCGAGGACGACACCCACCCCGGGGGGGGCGGCCGGGGGAGGCATAGTCCAATGATGGTCCTTGTAAAGGACGAGAGAGACGATCGAATGGAGAAAATGCATCGCGCGTCTTAAAAGATATTTTGGAGAAAACAAAATCGTCCATCATTATGCAAACCCTAAACTTAAAAAAACAAGAGTAGAGGACTTAGTATAAAATAAAGGAGTACGTCTCTAAGGGCCCACGGTCTATTCGGTACGTATGTATACACTACAACGAAAACAAGAGGGCCGCACGTCATAAAAAAGCTACGAATAATAGTACTCTCTCTCTCATTCTATACGCCGCTCTCTGATTTTGGCGTTTTCGACAAAGGCGCGCGCGTCTTTATTGTCTCTTAGTTCATGCTTCTTACCAAAGCGTTGATGTTCTCCTCGCGGTTACCCGCCATGCCACCTTCGATGTAGTGATTTCTCTTTTTGGTCATCCCACCTAATGGCGCGGACAACTTCATCGGCCACAAAAAGTTCGCGCACTCCTTAAAGTGAGGGCCGACGGTGTAAATCTCGTGAATCAAATCTTCCACGCAAATGATACCTTTATCGCCCAACACCTTCTCCACCACGCTGTTATCCGTCAACGGAATTCTTTGCTTGTTTACCTTCCCGTGACCTCTCTTGTAAATCAACTCCTTCACCGTCTTCAAGTTCGGGTAACCCCACATGATGTACGGTTCAACCTTTCTCAAAGCGTTCACCGTGGCTTTGTTCACCTTCATGAAGACGCCGTTGTGAATTTGTCTCAATCGCAACAATTGCAAAATGTGTCTCGTCTTCGGGTGCATGTCGTTCAAACCTCTCAATCGCATGACGAAAATCAACTTTTGCTCGGGTTCGACGTAAAAGCCGCCCTTTGCTCTTGCTTCTCTCTTTAAGCGAATCAAATCTTTCTCCTGGGCCTCGTACTCCTTCACGTACTTTTCGGCGCGTTTGAACACCTCTTCGCGCTTCTTCTCCTGCGCTTTCTTCGCCTCGGCGGCGTCCTTGGCTTTCTGAGCGGCCCATTGCTCGTCGCGTTTGCGACGTTTGAGGACGGATTCTGGTGCAGCAACCTGTTCGATGTGATGGGAGAAAAAGAAAACCGATCGAATGTGAGTCGTCGTCGTCCAGAACCTAAAAGCACTCGAGCGAAACTCGCGTCGACAAAATGACACATTTCGCGCGAAAACGCGTGCTCCAACGTCTCGCGCGTGCGCCAAAGGAAAGGAATCGCGTTCAAAAAACATTTCTCAGCGCGCGCGACGCGCCCTCGCGGTCTCCCATCCTTCGCGCGACGCTCAAAAAACACCACCAAGGCGGTCGCATCGCTCGTCTTTTCCACACCGCCGCTTTCCACCGTAAAGTCGTGCGACAATTTTGTGGGAGACGCGCGGCGCAAAAAACACGCGACGCGACCGGTGAAACGTCGCGCGGTTGCGATTGGTGCCTCCTTCTACATCGCGCGAAGAGAGAAAAGAACGAGTTTTTTTAATCGCGATATCAAAGCGCACCATCGTGTCGTGTACTACGTTTCGCTTCGTGGGAAAAATGAAGGAGTCTTGGGACCATGTGTCCGCTGACACAAAGGAAGGGCGTTTTTTTTTTGGGGGGGGGTATTTTAAGTTTAGGGTTTTATATCCACAGTCCACAATTGAATTCAATCGCTCTGCGCGTTCGATTGCTCCACACAAACGCGCGAGAGAGAAACGAGAGAGAGAGAGAGAGAGACAAAGACCGACTTTCTTCGACGGCGAGAGATCGAAAACGAGGGAAGATCGTCGTCCAAAAAACGCTACCACTACCACTACTCCTCCTCCTTTCGCTGGATATATAAAAAGAGGAACGCTCTTCAAAAGGAGCGCAGAAGACTTTGGACGACGACGATTCGATTGCCGGTCGGCGGATTAGGAGAGGCTTTTTTGTGCGCTTCTTCGCGTTGAATCGTCGAGTGAGCGCTTTTTTTTTGGAGGAGGAAACGATCGATCGCCATGGCGTCTATCCCGACGCAAGTCCGGAGATTGGAAGTCTCGGCGTACCAATCGATAATGAAAGCTTTAGCCGTGACGGGTTTAACGTGGGACCGCGAAGATTTAATCGCAAAATTACGGATCGAACTGAACGTCTCGAACGAAGATCACATGAAAGTGAGAGAGAACATCGGGGGAGACGAGAACGTGAAACGATTGAGAGATGCGTACGCGCAATATAAGTTGAATCCGCCAGACCCACCGGCTCCAAAGAGGCAACGGGTGCAACAACAATATCAGCAACCGATGGGAGACGATGAACACGGCGAACACGGAGGAGGGTACGCGCCGCCGCAACAACAGTACAGACAACCGAAACCGCCGAAAGAACCGAAACCGCCGTCAGCTAGAATGGTCAAGCAGATGGAAAAGGCAGCCGTTTTGGCGAAAAATTTGGATGCCTTGGGCGTCAACGAGTACATCTGCCGAAGAGTGAAACGATTTTGGCCCGCCGAAGGTGGGTGGTTCGATTGCATCGTGACCGATTATAAAGAAGAGACGAAAGAACACTGCTTGACGTACGATATCAACACGGAAAACGAGTCCTTCGAATGGGTAGTGATTGAAGAGTTGAACGATCGCGAGTTTCAAGTGGTGGACGCTCCGCCGGTGGATATTACATCTGGAGCGTTCAAATTGAGAAGTAAACCGGAACCGCCAAAGTTACCGAGGCAAGTGCAGCAAGGCGCGCAACCGGCGGCTTTGGTGAAGCAAGCGGCGAAAGCAACCGGAGCGGAGACGGTGAATGCGATTAAGGATAACTTGGAAATTGAAGAGGCTGCTTTAGCGGCAAAATTGGCGGCATTGGACGAGGATTCGGACGATGATTCAGACGACGAGAAAGACGAGAAAAAGGAGGAAGAGACTAAAGAAGGAGAAGCTGCAGCTGCTCCCGCGGAGGACGTGGCGGGTGAAGGAGAGAAAAAAGAGGGCGATGGAGATGCAGGTACTCCTGCTGCTGCTGCTGCTGCTGCACCGGAAGATCCAGCCGCGGGTGATGGAGAAAAAGAAGAAATTTGAAACAATTATCACTATATATATTTAAAACGTAAACTCCTTTTCTTTGCTTTATACGATAGTTGCTTTATTACTTTGTTGTTTGTCTCTTTGTGGTACCCTACTAGGTTGCACCAATAATCTTTCTTTAACTTTCTCTTTCCGTGCTTTAGGCCTCGTTATTGCGAATGGTTGGCAACCTCATGAGGATGTCTTTCAATTTTTCGAATCGCGGCGGCTTCGCGGGAGCTCGCATGAGGACGTCTTTCAATTTTTCGAATCGCGGCGGCTTCACGGGAGAGTGCAAGCCACGAGGAAGAGAACTCGAAGGCGGAGCCCGGACGTCTAATGTGCACTTAGGTTTTGTCGACGAACCGCTCTTTCTGACGAAATATTGAGCCGTCGATGGCAATTGAGATTGCGCTCCATGATTTTCGAGGACATCGTCGCGGTGCGCTTGTTTCGGTATTTTCATCGGCGATTGTAAACTTTCGTCGCTGCCGGTGGGTAAATGTATCTTTCTTTTCGTACTCAAAGTATTAGAACCGTCTTCAAACGCCTGATTTGAAATGCTTGAAATTGTGCTCACCATGATCGTATTCGTTTGCTCCAACGTAGCGGTGTGTGGTAGAGATTGCGGCGGTAGTTGGGGCAACAACGTGGTGTTTGAATTTAATATCGCCTGGAGTTTTTTCACCTTGTCCTTTTCCGCTTTCAACTTCTCTTCGAGTCGCACTTCGCGCATTAGTGCAAGCTGTAACAACTTGTGATGTCTCTCCAGTTTGTCCGTTGCGGTATGCAACGCTTGAAGCACCTCTTTCGTACGCACGCTTCCGCTTCCCGCGGTGACCGCGAGGCCTTTCGCTACAGGTTGAAGAGATTGATTCAATCGCTGACCGTTTTGCATACTCCGCCGCATTCGAACCAATCGTCCGCTCTGTTCCGAACTTTTCTCGCGCGTCGCGTTCAGCTGTTTGCCGAGCGCCATTTCTTCGTTCGTTTTTCTCTGCCTCTCCTTTTGCTTCTGTAAGTGCAGCTGCTGCTTTAAACGCTGCTTCGCCGTCATAGACGTTCTCTTCGGCTCTGACTGCCCCTTCGCGGATTCTGCCACTATTTCTCTGTCGTCCTCTCCTCTCAAGTAAAAGAGCAACTCGTCGGGGTCGTGCAACGCGGTTTCCTTCGACACCATGATCGGTTTTCGCTCTCGTGCTTTTCCAGAGTATTTTTTTGTTGAGTTCGAAAATACTCGTCTCCCCGCGAAGAAG
>MDSZ01176460.1_pt1 | contig 11954 bp, 9 predicted proteins | sample 811201 | NCBI WGS metagenome assembly MDSZ01 (sample SAMN05326647, study PRJNA326480) | marine metagenome | isolation source: seawater | place: Indian Ocean: North | collected 2010 | reverse complement strand
GAAAATCGGTAACGCTCGCATTTTCTTTGGGTGAAGATGATTGGGGCAATGCTCTCGCGATGCGTTCATTTAGAGAAAAATCTTCACCTGTATTTTCGGATCCACTGACATTTGGCTGATTTGGCAACAGCAACTTTTGAAAATCATCGAATGTTTCGTCCTGAAGAAAAATTCGATCAACACCATCTGATCTCATGCGAATGAGTTCTTCTAGCAGGGCTTTTTTTGCAGAAGCAAAATTCACGATGGTAACTTTTCAATAAATGGAGATGAAAACCGAGCAACATACTTTGCCAGAATGTCAAACTCGAGATTTACCTTATCATTCACTTTCCTGTCATTGAGGTTCGTTCTGGCTAAGGTATGTGGAATTAGCCATATTGCAAAGGAATCTTCTTCCACTTCACATACTGTCAAAGAGCATCCATCGACTGACACGCTACCCTTGTCGACAAGATATTTCGAATATTCCGCAGGTAAAGAGACTCGAAGATACAAATTTTTCCCTCTTTCCTCAAAAATCTTCACTTCCCCCACCACATCTATGTGTCCGGTTACGAAATGTCCTCCAATTCTTCCATTCGCGGTCATAGACCTTTCAAGATTTACAAGATCTCCAACCTTAAGCGTACCAAGGTTGGTTCTGGCAAGAGTTTCATCCAAAAGATCAAACGATCCCTCTTCATTTGCATTTTCTCGAAAAGTAAGGCAACACCCGTTTACAGCCAAACTCGCCCCTGCCTCCAATCCGCTATTATCCTCAAAAGGCAGAGATAAGGACAAACACCAAGATTCTCTTTGCTCCTTCAAAGAGATTACTTTTCCAACACCTTCAACAATTCCCGTAAACATTATGATTTATTTCTTACGACTTAAAATGAATGGTGGAAAGATAATTTGACCTCTTCCGAACTCAAACTAATCTTAAATTGTGATCTCTCGCATTTTAGTAAGGCTTTTTTCACTGGTACTTTTAATCTCTGCCACCTTCCAGGTAGTTCCTGCATTTGCTCTTCCTTCGCACGCACGTCATGTACCTCCCGATTCATTTTTGGTTTTTTCATTTAAACCCAAAAACATATTGGAAGACTCTTCCATAGCAAAATCCCAAACATGGACTCCAATCTTAAATGATTGGACAAACCGCTTTCCCCGCCTTTTGGAATTTTTTCTCGATCCGAACTCAAGCGGATTGAACTTAAATCACCCCATTCACTTTTTTTCAAGTTTGCAGGGTACTAAAAACTCAGATCCCATTTTGGGTTTACTCATCCCCGTAAAAGATAAGGATGTCGTTGATTCTTCTCTGAGTGAAATTGCGGAAAGCCTCAAAGTAAGAAAAAAACCAGCTTCCTTTTCTCGGTTTGGTAACGAAAAGCTTCCTTACGAGTTTGGTCGAAAAGGAAGTTTTGTCTATTTCATAGCAGTTTTCAAACGTACCATCAAAGATGATTCTCTCCCCAATGATGTGTATTTAGATGAAATCATAAATACCCTTTTTAAAAATCAAGAAAAGAACCAGTTCCCCGCCAGTCTTGAAAATCATTTTACCAACCTTAAGGAACTTTCCCTCTACATTGATGGAACAGGTCTCGTTCGTTTGGCCGAGCTCTTCTGGCCCAGTAATCAATGGCAAAACGCAGCACCTGTAATAGGAGCCATATCCAACCGATCTATCGGAATCTACGCCCAATCAAATCCGGGAAATCTAAGAGTTGACCTCAAAAACCTCACCCCACAAAACAAAGACATGGAGGAACGATCAATTCAAGTTTCACCATTGCTTGATCTAATTCCTGGTGATTCTTCCCTAGTTGCGAAGTTCGATTTTAACCCAGAGAATATTAGGGAATTAGGAAAAAATTGGTTAGATCAATCTCTTAAAGTTTTTTCAGGCGGAAAAATTGATCTTTCCTTCAAACTACCTGGGATTAATCTTTCAGCAAGTGAAGTGATTGATTCACCAACGGGGAATTGGGTACTTGGCATTGGCGAATTCAATACTCTGGTCATTCCACCAAACGACAGGATACCGGAGGGCGAGGTACAACTGAACCCTACCATCCTTAGTGGCTTAGGAATAAGCAACAAGGAAGCTCTCAGAAGCCTATCCTTCGGATTAAAATCAAACAATCCGTTGGGTAGTCTCGTCCTTGCTCATGGAATGCAAGTTTTCGAGAAAAATTCCCATCTTTGGTTTACAAGCCCGGAATTTGCAAGAGAGCTCAATTACGGTAAACCCATCCGTCCCTTATCTAAAGGCAGAAAAAAATTCCTTAACTCTCACGAAATTGCCGCTGATTTGAATGTTCTTCCATTAACGCGGTCAATAAGGCGCACTCAAAACCTACCGTACAATTACTACAAAAACCTAGATTGGATTGAACACATATCCAATATTCGAATGTTTTCTGAGCAAGAAACGCTTATCCTCAACCTTCGTTTGCATGATAAAAAAATTAACGCTCTCAATCTTGTTATTGAATATTTCGGTCAGGAGTTGATTGACCAACGGAACGCCCTCCTTTATCAAGCAATAGCGCAAAACGATTTTCAAACTTTGCAGCAGGCTGTCAAGATGGGGGCTCTCATCAATGCAAATGATCATTTTGGTCATTCGCCACTTCATTATGCCGCCTACAAGGGAAACGGAGGGTTCGTAGATTTTCTTCTGAGAAATGGCGGGAACCCGAACACTCGAAGTAAGCATCTTTCAACACCGCTCCACAGTGCAGCTTGGGGACGAAATCTTAGAGTTGCCGAAATACTACTTGAAGACGGAGCAGATGTTAACGCCCGAAGTGACGAAGGAGAGACACCAGCAATGACAGCAGCCTTACGGGGAGAAAAGGAGCTCCTGGAAATTCTCTTTTCCTTATCCGCAGATCCGCATGCAAAAGATATGCACGGTTCAAACCTCTACGACCTCGCCTCGGCAGGAGGGCATTTGCAAATCCTCGACATACTCGATGAGCTAAAGGTTCAGAACAATCACCCATTTCATTCCGCTGCGGGTAAGGGGGACCTTAAGATGATCAAACAATTGCTAAATGAGGGCCGCAAGATTGATGAGAGAGATGCTTTTGGCGCCACGCCCCTTATCATCGCAACAGTATCAGGTAAAGTGGATGTGGTTCGTTTTCTCCTCAGCAAAAGGGCTGACCCTAAAATTGTTGCGAAAGAAGGATATTCCATGATGCATGCCGCCGCTTTTTCCGGTAAAAAAGAACTCGTTCAACTCGCATACAGTCTTGGGTTGAACATCAATGCCCGCTACGGCAAAGATGGTGTCACGCCAGTTGATGTTGGAGAGGATACCAGTGAAGCGATGCCCTTTTTAAAATCCCTCGGAGGAAGACGTGGTTGGGAACTTGGAAGAAGCCTCCACAAATAACCACCTCCGTCCGAGTATCCCAATCAGTTTCTGCCAATAAGCATCAATTTACTTCCTTGAGAGGATAATTTTCTATCCAGCATTCTTGCGTCAGTTACCCACTCTTGAAGCAATTTCCAAAACTGCGAGGAATGATTCATATGCTTTAAATGAGCCAGTTCGTGAAACAGAACATACTCTCCTACAGAATAATCCAAAAGCAGAATTCTCCAGTTTAGAGAAATGACCTGCCTGGACGAACACGAACCCCATCGCGTTTTCTGATTGCCCACCCTAACATGCCGGTACGACAAGCCGACTTTTTCCGCACAACCTTGCAAGCGGAGAGGAAGATATTCCTTTCCCAATTTTATCATGCATGAAAGCAGTGCTTCATTTTCCTCTTTTTTTCCATCGGGAAAAACGGCTTTAATCTCATCCAATCCAATGCTACAGGAAGACCTAACCGATGACTTGGAAAACTCCCAACGGAAGGACCTTGGTCGGCGATCCAGCCATATCATAGGACATATCTTCAATAATTCAGCCAATTCATTTTCAGCAGGCATTTCCCCAGTCTTATCGATGATCCAATTCATCTTTGCCGCAACGAAATTCTTGGCCTCAGGAAGACTGCCTCTTGGTGGAACATTTAAGATGACTTCATCTCTTGAGACCACTCGTAAGGATATTCTTCTCGATCTTTGATTTCTAAAAATCGAACAGGAAATATTATTTCCTTCCGATTTAAGGATGATCTTGTCGATGAAAGCGCTCTTTGACATCCACTAAGTATTCTGTTCGATCCCATTGATCAAGGCACCCACCTGTTTCCCCACAAATACACGGAGGCAGGATTCCGGTTCCAAGCCCGTTCTTTTGCAGGCGATCACCATTTCAAACAAAGCCTTACCAGCCTTTTCGGCATCCAAATCGTATGATATTGATTCAATCTTATTCCAATCAACTTTCATTTTCGCATCCAAACCGGCTTTGTGTGCCCGTTTCCAAACATCTAACGCAAAGAGCAAAGCGGGAAGGCGGGGGGGCAACTTTTTGAAGATCGAATTTTTCTGAAAATCATCTCCCTTGCTTCTTTTTTCCTCGGCTTTCACCTGCTCCCAACGATCGACAACTTGTTCAGCCTTTTTAATCGTTCCCTTTTCATCGCCAAAAACATGAGGATGCCGACGGATCAATTTGTCACTGATTCCACGGGCCACATCCTCCATATCAAAACTACCGTTTTCTTTAGCAATCTGGGCATGAAAAACGACCTGAAGAAGCAAGTCTCCCAACTCCTCTTCCAAAAGTTCCATATCTTCGTCATCAATTGCCTCAAGTGTTTCGGACACCTCCTCAATCAGGCAACGGGTCAATGTCTGATGCGTTTGCTCCTTATCCCATGGACATCCTTCCGGACTTCGCAATTGGGCCATAATTTCCATTAGTCGTTGTAATTCGCTCACTATTTGACATTCTGATGATTAGCTTTAATTGTGGCAATGAATTCCCACCTCGTAAGCCCAATCTCTAACAAATAATGGATAAACTCGATGAAATCATGGAGTGGAAGCGTAAGGAAATCGCTCCAAAAATAAGGCCTGTCACTGAGCGCGAGCTTAACCAATTGGGAGAACGCCTTCAGGGGAAAACCTCCTTTTATGAAGCTTTGGCGAAGCCCGAAGAATTATCTGTCATTGCGGAAATAAAGAGGAAATCCCCCTCCGCGGGGATGATTGCAGAAAATGCCTCAGCTTTGGATCAGGCGAGGATTTATCAAAATGCCGGAGCAGACGCCATGTCTATCCTAACCGACGACAAGTTTTTCGGTGGTCAGATGGAAGATCTCTGGGAAGTAAATGATTTTTTAACCCAACATCAGAGGTCAACCCCTACCATTCGTAAGGACTTCATGATCGAACCAATACAGGTTTTGGAGGCTGTGGAAGCGGGATCCAGTGCAATTCTCTTGATTGTCCGGGCATTGAATCACGAGGAATTGAAAAAACTCAGGGAGTGTGCCGATGCAGCAGGTATCGATTGTCTGTATGAAATTCATTCGGAAGCTGAACTGGAAAAAGCACTACCCCACAATCCCAAAATTCTCGGAGTGAACAACCGTGACCTTGCTCTATTTGTTACTGATCTTTCAATCACAGAAGAATTGTTTCCTCTCATCCCCGAAGGAATTATCAAAGTTAGCGAAAGCGGAATTCTTTCTCCCGAGGATGCATGGAGGGTAGAAGATGCAGGTGCAGATGCCATTCTTTGTGGTGAAGCCCTAATGCGGGCAGAAGATACCGAGTCATTCATTGCGGCAATGAAAGGTTTGGAACCCTGAATATCTTGCTTCCCATTTTCTGCATATGCCACTGAGCCCATCTGAGACAACGGCGCTGCTCGACAGGTTGGGACATCATCCTAAAAAAAAACTGGGACAAAACTTTCTTATTGACGGCAATATCGTCGATAAGTCAATCCAACTTGCCGATCTTCCCTCTTCTGGGAATGTTGTGGAAATTGGTCCCGGACTTGGCACACTCACCCGAAAGTTACTGGATTCGGGGCAGAATGTTCATGCAGTGGAAATTGATAAGCGCCTAGCTGACAATCTGGAAAAAAGCGAAGCATCTGCAATAATGGAGGGAAAATTATCAATTACCCGCGGAGATGCGGTAAAGAATCCGCTCGGTTCACTGCCGAAAACCGCTGAAAACTATTCCATCGTGGCTAATCTTCCGTATGCGATTTCTTCCGCATGGCTCGAATCGGTTCTCAGCACCGCAAGATTACCAAAGCGGATGGTTTTAATGATGCAAAAGGAAGCTGTGGAGAGGATTTGGGCAAAATCGGGAACCAAGGAATATCATGCTCTTAGTATTTTCATTTCCAATGCCTATGAACTCACCGAAAAACATCCCGTTTCCAGAAACTGCTTTTTTCCGTCTCCAGCAGTTGATTCCATGCTCATTAGAATGGACATTGGCGAGAAGTCTTATCTATTTTCTGCAAAAGCCCGTAATCTCATTCGAAAAATCTTCACTCAGAGAAGAAAACAACTTGGGTCACTTGCCAAAAAAGAGAATCCGTCTTTAGGTAAAATAATCTTAACCTGGCTTAATGAAATAAGAAAACCTCACACATCCCGAGCCGAACAGGTCGGATCTGCTGAATGGAAAAGGCTCGGAGAGTTACTAAATGATTAAATCAGGCGGCAACTCCAGCTCCACAGCATTTCTTGTATTTCTTACCACTGCCACAGGGGCATGGATCATTACGGCCGACTTTAGGGGCATCCCTAACTACCGGAGTGGCAATTTTGGGAGCCTCAGAATCTTCCTGAGCTGATGGTGGACGGCCCTGCCCTCCTCCAAACTTGTCAAAACCCGCGTTTCCTGATTCCGGACCGGTGGTTTTGGCGACTCCCGATAGAGAGGAAAGCATATTCTCAAATGCGGCCAGATTGGTGGATGAACGGAACAAGCCTGTACAAACTTCGGACCTCATACTTCCCATCATTTCCTCGAAAGCCCGAAAGGCCTCATTTTTGTATTCACTCAGTGGATCCTTCTGTCCATATCCACGAAGACCTACACTTCTTCTCAACTCTTCCATCTCGGTAAGATGATCCTGCCAATGAACATCTACCGCATTGACCACCACATATCGTTCAAGAGAGAGAATTTGTTCAGGATCCTCAAGCTTTCTCTTGGTATCATATGCACTCTTTATTTTCTCAAACAAATGATCCCTCGACTCCTCAAAGGATTTTCCGACAAATTCTTCCAGCTTCACGGATAGCGGAAAGGTAACATTGACCCACGATGCAATGGTATTTTCAAGTTCAGGCATTTCCCCCACTGAGCTCTTTCCGAATTCTTCCATGGGCACCCCCGCCAAGCGGGAGTCCAGTTCTTCCTCCACCAGTTCGAAAATGATTTTGCTGGGTTCGTCTTCCAAAAGAACATCATTGCGGATGGAATATACGATTTCGCGCTGACGGTTAAGTACATCATCATACTGAAGTAGCCGCTTTCGTATTGAGTAATTCTGCTGTTCCACCTTTTTCTGGGCATTTTGTATCGACCAGTCCAAGGTACCGTGCTCCAACATATCATCGTCACCGAATGATTTATCCAACATCTTGGCAAGAGCCCCTTGATTGGCAAAAAGACGCATCAAATCATCTTCAAGAGACACATAAAATCTAGAGCCACCCGGATCACCCTGTCTAGCACATCGTCCACGTAACTGCCGGTCAATTCTTCTGGATTCATGCCTCTCCGTGCCTAACACAAGAAGGCCGCCAAGCTCCTTCACACCTTCACCCAGTTTGATATCCGTACCTCGCCCTGCCATGTTTGTAGCGATCGTGACGGCTCCCTTTTGCCCAGCCTGGGCAACGATTTCTGCCTCCCGCTCATGTAATTTTGCATTAAGGACAGTGTGACGAATGTTTGCACGCTTGAGCATCCGGCTGAAGACCTCCGATGATTCCACCGATGCGGTTCCAATCAAAACGGGTTGTCCCTTCTTGTTTGCCTCAACCAAGTCTTCCAATACCCGGTTAAATTTTTGCCTTCTACCCTTGAACATCAAATCGTTAAGGTCGACTCGGATACAGGGACGGTGGGTAGGAATGACCATCACTCCCAACCGATATATGTCATGGAATTCACCAGCCTCGGTCTCAGCTGTGCCAGTCATTCCAGCCAATTTGTCGTACATCCGGAAATAATTTTGAATAGTGATTGTGGCGTAAGTTTTGGTCTCCTTCTCGATCTGTACGTTTTCTTTGGCCTCCACTGCCTGATGCAGACCATTGCTCCAGCGTCGACCCGGCATCAGACGCCCGGTATTTTCATCCACAATCATTACCTTTCCACCCTGTACCACGTATTGCTTGTCCTTTTCATAAAGACCGTAGGCCTTTAAAAGCTGTGAAATGGTGTGAATTCTTTCGCTTCTTATCTGAAAGTCACGCTCGGCATCTTCTCGTGCCCTTCTTTTATCATCATCTGAAAGATCTTTCTTTCGGTCAATTTCCACATACAGGGTGGCCAGATCAGGAATCACAAACCCATCAGGATCACTTGGACTAATTAGTGTCCTACCCTTTTCGGTAAGATCGGACTGCTGATTCTTTTCATCAATAACATAGAGGAGTTCCTCCTTCAGGTTATGAGCTCGCTCCTTGTTGTAATCAGAATTCATATCGAGATCGAATTTCTCAAAACGCTTGCGGATTGCTGCATCCTCCATCATCCGCATAAATTGACGGTGTGTGGGCATGCCCTTTTTCACCTGAAAAAGTTTGGCCGTTGCCTCATCTGCGGCATCGTCATCCAAATCCTCTTTGGAAAGTGCACGCTTTGCCTCTTCCGCCAACTGGTTGCACTGCTTAAGTTGCCCGTCGAAAAGTTTGGTGACCAGCGGCTTCATTTCCATAAAGGGGAGTGGGTGGTCCTCGCGCATAGGACCGGAGATTATCAGAGGCGTGCGGGCCTCATCGACCAGAATGGAATCGGCTTCATCAATGATACAGAAATAATGATCCTTCTGCACCTGGTCTTCCTTACAGGTTGCCATACCATTGTCCCTAAGGTAATCGAATCCAAACTCCGATGCCGTTCCGTAAGTGATATTCTTTTTATACATCTCACGTCGTTCGGCAGAGGGCATACTGTTTTGTATACAACCTACCGTGAGCCCCAAAAATTCAAAAAGGGCCCCCATCCAATGGGAGTCCCTTCGGGCAAGGTAATCATTAACTGTCACCAACTGGCAATTTTTCCCACTCAGGGCATTCAAATACAAAGGGCAGGTCGAGACCAAAGTTTTACCCTCACCCGTTGCCATTTCAGCAATATGCCTTTCATGCAATGCAATGCCACCAATCAACTGTACATCGTAGTGAATCATTTGCCATTCGATGGGGTGTTCACATACCGAAATCGTTTGCCCACACATTCTTCGGGCGGCATTTTTTACTGTGGCAAACGCTTCAGGCAAAATATCTTCCAGAGTCTCGCCCTTTTGCACACGATCCATAAACTCTCCAGTCTTTGCCTTCAATTGCTCAGTAGTCAGGGATTGATATTCCTTTTCAATTTTATTGATCCGATTAACCAGTGGAGCACACTTTTTTAAAAACTTTTTGTGATGCCTTCCCTTGAGCGACTTTAAAATTGACTGTATGGGACTGAAAAAACTCATAAAACGATAATTATCTAAGATTGGATGATATCACGAAAGTAGGGAATGGTTCGATCCAGTCCCTCAGTTAATTGAACCTTCGGCTCCCAATCCATCAGTTTCCGAGCCAAACCAATATCTGGCTTTCTTTGGGTTGGGTCATCCGCGGGCAAAGACTCTTCAACAATTTTGGAACCGGTATCCACTTTTTGAAGCACCGCTTCAGCAAGTTGTCTAATGGTAAATTCATTTGGGTTTCCCAAATTCACCGGGCCTACCGATTCATCTTGTTCCATGATCCCCATCATCCCATCAATCATATCATCCACATAACAGAAAGAACGAGTTTGGGAACCGTCTCCATAAAGGGTCAAGTTTTCACCCTTGATTGCCTGTACAATAAAATTGGAAACCACCCGACCATCATCCGGCGTCATCTGCGGACCATAAGTGTTAAAAATACGAATCACCCGAATATCCACTTGATTCTCTCGATAATAGTCAAAGAAAAGAGTCTCCGCACAACGCTTACCTTCGTCATAGCAAGAGCGTAAACCAATCGGATTAACGTTTCCGCGGTAAGATTCAGGCTGAGGATGAACCTCCGGATCACCATAAATTTCGGAGGTGGATGCCTGCAAAATTGTTGCACCTACCCGCTTGGCCAGACCCAGGCAATTGATTGCACCCATAACCGATGTCTTTACCGTCTTGATTGGGTTGTACTGGTAATGAATCGGTGATGCCGGACAAGCAAGATTGTATATGCGGTTGACCTCGACCTTGAAAGGATCCACCACATCATGCCTCAAGATTTCGAAATTTCTGTAATCGAGCAAATGGGAAACATTACTTCTCCGCCCGGTAAAGAAATTATCCAGACAGATCACCTCCTCGCCTTGCTTTACAAGACGCTCGCATAAATGACTACCGAGAAACCCGGCACCTCCTGTGACTAATGTTGGCATAAATTCAAAAAGAGTATCCTATCATGAACTACGATTTTGAAAACCCTCTTTTACGCTTTCCTCAAATCGGGTTCAGGCTACGCAAAATTTTCATCAACGCCTGTGTTCCGTCCTTTTCAAAATCATAAGCCTCAGTCATTGAGTATAATTTTTTTGCCAAAGTGAGTCCCTCTAGCTCCAAACCCATCCTTTCAGAGTCCTCGATCGCAATTCTCATATCTTTTAGAAAATGTTTGATGTAGAAGCCAGGTTTCCAATCTCCCTTGAGAATTCGGGGTCCCAATTGATTGATCGACCAGCAACCGGCCGCACCTTTTCCAATCAAATCGATCACTTTGGAAACTTCCATTCCCGCACGCTCGGCATAAATCATCGATTCCACCAACCCCACCATGGTCGAAGCGATCAGTATCTGGTTTGACATCTTCACCCGTTGCCCGGAACCAGGTCCGCCAAAATACCTAATCTTATCTCCGAGCTTTTGCAATATGGGTTCCGCCCTTTCAAATGCCTTCTCCTCGCCTCCGCACATAATCGCAAGCGTTCCGTCCCTCGCTCCAACATCTCCCCCACTTACCGGGGCATCAAGCGAAAGAACATTAATTCCTGAGGCAACCTCTGCTATCCTTTCTGCCAATTCGGGACTCGATGTGGTAAAATCAATCACCAACCCGCCTTGTTTCATATTCTTAAGCACACCGTTCTTATTCAGCATCACTTCTTCAACATCCTCGGGATATCCGACCATCATACAAACCACATCGTTATCTCCTGCAAGTTCACTCAGATCATCCATCCATTGAGCACCTGCTTCAAGTACGGTTGCCGCTTTCGATTTAGTACGCGAAAAGACCGATACCGAATGTCCGGCATTTAAAAGGTTTAATACCATGGGTGTTCCCATAACTCCCAGTCCTACCCACCCGATCTTTGGTTTTTTACTCATTAGGTTAAATTGGTCGGGCCGGCGAGATTTGAACTCGCGACCCCTACACCCCCAGCGTAGTGCGCTACCAGACTGCGCTACGGCCCGACCTATTGCACGAATGCAAACTTCCAAAATGCTCCAAAGGGAACTATCCGTCAACCATCTATCACCTTATTTTTGGAATGGTGTTGATGGAATGACTAGCGACATTCTTCCCATTTCGGTAAGTCAATGCACGAGTGGGAAGTCTTTTTCGCTCATGAATGAAGAAACGCTCGTTTTTATCCTCCACATTGCTATCTGGATAAATTGACCATTGGGCAACCATACTTAAACAGTCTCCATGCGACCTTAAACAATTCACTATCCGAAATCCTCTGTTCATTTTCATACCAATTTGTCCATACGACATTTCTTTCCCCGTACCGCAAGTGCCCCTCCTCCTTCTAACCAATGGGAAAATGCCAAGTAAATACACCCATTCTTT
>MDSZ01139463.1_pt1 | contig 11954 bp, 8 predicted proteins | sample 811201 | NCBI WGS metagenome assembly MDSZ01 (sample SAMN05326647, study PRJNA326480) | marine metagenome | isolation source: seawater | place: Indian Ocean: North | collected 2010 | reverse complement strand
TGAGATTATTTCTGCAATACTTCCATTGTTGGTTTTTGCAGGATCTGTACTTAATATGATGAGTAGAGAATTAGGTAGGCCTGGACCAGGAACTATTGCGGGATTTTTACTATTAATCTCAGTATACTTTATCATTGAACCATTAGGAATGCTTATTTTTAGTCAAACTGATGCTGAGGTGAGTACAATATTATGGCTTTGTACTAAACTGGCAATAATTGGTTCTGGAGTATACATAGGTTCAAAAATGTTGATGGAGGCATTCTTATTATCTTGGGTTAAAAGGTTTTTAGAAATGCATGAAGCAAGCATCACAAAAGAAAATTCTAACATCGAATATCTTGAAAATAATGATTCTGAAAATTTAGAATAATTGAAAAGGTGAATAAGTGTCTAAACATCCATCTCCCATTACTGTTCTAAGATTAGGTTACAGAGTTGGAAGAGACCCAAGAATAAACACACACCTAGGACTTGTATCAAGAGCATTAGGTGCTGATGAATTCTTTGTTTCGGGAGATAAAGACCATAAAATGTTTGAAACAATTAATCAGGTAACAAAAACATTCGGAGGGAAATTTAATACAAAGCATTTAGAATCGCCAATGAATTGGCTTAAAAACTTTAAATCAAATGATCAAGATGGTAAAAAAGGAACTATAATACATCTCACTATGTATGGAGAAGACTATAGAAAAATAGTCAAAAGAATCCCTAAAGATAAGCCATTAGCAATTGTAGTTGGAGGTGCTAAAGTTCCTGCTTCAATCTATAGAACAGCAGATTACAACGTATCTGTAGGTAACCAGCCACATAGTGAAGTTGCAGCTCTTGCGCTAATTCTAGATGCAATATATGAGGGGAAATCTACAGAACAAGATTTCTCAAATCCAATATTAGAGATCATACCAGATGTAGATGGCAAGAATGTAGTAGATCATGGATTTAATACCAAAAATAATGAAAAATTATTGTCAGAAGAAGAATAAAAAAATTAATTTTTATCCTCAATCCTTATTGAGTCTATTCAACGACATGGGCTGATGTCGGCGTCTAAGAGGAGCGGAGGCGGGTTTAATCCGGGCCTAGGACAACTTGGAGTAAAGAACCCAATTAGTTTCGTAGATGCATCAGATAAACTAGTTTTAGCTAAAAATAAAAATGCAGTTTTACCAATAGCTGCAGAAGGAAAAGGCGTATTACTTTTAGCAGACGGAAGTAGATTTGAAGGAGAATTATTTGGTGCAAAAGGCATTGCACAAGGAGAATTAGTATTCACAACGGGAATGACTGGCTATCAAGAAAGTCTTACAGATCCATCTTTTGCTGGCCAAGTTCTAACTTTTACATATCCATTAATTGGAAATTATGGCATTCACCCTTCTGCTTCAGAGAGTTCTTCTGTTTGGCCTCGTGCATTGATTTGTAGAGAAGTCATCATTCACCCAGACCATAGAGACTCTATAGGTAATGTTGATGAATTATTAAGAATTCATGAAATTCCTGGATTAAAGAAAGTTGATACAAGGGCAATTACAAAAAAAGTAAGAGAATATGGGACATTATTATGTGTCATGGGCCCACTTGAAAAAGAAGATGAATTAAGAGAAATTCTTACTAAAATAGAAGATCCATCAATAAATGACTTAATCAAGATGGTTGCTATTTCTGAACCAACTCTTGTCAATGAAGGAGTAATGGACAAAAATGGACATGCACTTCCTAGGCTTGGAGTTCTGGATTGTGGCATAAAATACAACATAATCAGAGAATTAACAAAAAGGTTTGAAGTTTTATGGTGCCCCCCAAATATTGAATTTGAGGATTTAGTTTCTAAATGGAAAATATCAGCATTATTTTGTTCAAATGGTCCTGGAGATCCAGCACAGAAAGAAAGCGCCACTTCCGCAAGGAAAACATTAGCTGAGGGAATAAAATCTGGCATGCCAACAATGGGCATTTGCTTAGGACACCAACTACTAGGGCTTGCTGCTGGACTTGAAACATACAAGATGCTATATGGCCACAGAGGAGCTAATCAACCAGTAATTAACGTGAAAACTGGAAAGGTTAGCATAACATCACAAAATCACGGCTTTGCAGTTGCTGACCCACTTAAAGGAAGATTAGCTGAACATCCATCTGGAGTTAGTTCTGGAAAAGAAGAAAACTTAATTGGTTCTAAAGTCAAAGTATCACACATTAATGCAAATGACAATACGGTTGAGGGTTTAGAAGTTATTGGAAAACCTGCATTTAGTGTACAATATCATCCTGAAGCCTGCCCTGGCCCACATGATGCATCAAAATTATTTGATCAATTTGAAGAATTAGTAAGGAGTTGCCTATAATGCCAAGAAGAAATGACATTAATAGAATTCTTCTGCTAGGAAGTGGACCAATAAGAATAGGTCAAGCTGCAGAATTCGATTTTAGTGGTTCTCAAGCATGTCGAGCATTAAGAGAAGATGGCTTTGAAGTTATATTAGTAAATTCAAACCCTGCTACTATACAAAATGACCCTGAGATGGCTGACGTAGTATATATTGAACCATTACTCCCTGATGTTGTAAGAAAAATTATTGAAATTGAAAAACCAGATGCTTTACTTGCAGGAATGGGTGGACAAACAGCATTAAACATAGCTACAGAATTGGCAAATGATGGCACTCTTGAGAAATATGATGTAGAATTAATCGGTTCTGATTTAGATGCTATTGAAAAAGCAGAAGATCGTGCTTTATTCAAAGACATATGCGAATCTATAGATTTGCCTGTGCCTAAAGCAATTGCTTGTAATTCTATTGAAGAAGTAATCAAAGCATCTGAAAAACTAGGAACATGGCCATTATTGGTAAGACCTGCATTTACCTTGGGAGGACTTGGAGGTGGAACTGTTAACAACATCGGTGAATTAGTTGAGGTTTCATCACTAGGGATAAGGAATAGTAGAATTAATCAGGTACTAATAGAAGAATCAATACTAGGTTGGCAAGAACATGAATATGAAGTTGTAAGAGATGCAAATGATAATTGCATCATTGTCTGTACAATGGAGAATCTAGACCCAATGGGAGTACATACAGGAGAAAGTATTGTTGTAGCACCAGTTCAATCATTATCTGATAATGATCATCAATACCTTCGAGATTGTTCACTTAAATTGATTAGGGAATTAAACATATGTGGAGGATGCAATGTTCAATTTGCTGTAAATCAAAAAAATGGAGACATTAGAGTGATAGAGGTTAATCCAAGAGTTAGTAGATCCTCAGCATTAGCAAGTAAAGCAACAGGGTACCCTATTGCTAGAATCGCTGCTAAAATTGCAATAGGTTATTCATTAGATGAATTGCCAAATCCAATTACGGGTCATGGAACTACTGCTGCCTTTGAGCCAACACTAGATTATTGCGTAGTAAAAATCCCTCGTTGGCCTTTTGATAAATTTAGAACTGCAAATAGAACATTAGGTACTTCAATGAAATCAACAGGTGAAGTAATGGCAATAGGAAGATCATTTCAAGAGGCATTTCTAAAAGCTTGGGGGAGTTTGGAAACTGGAAATCCTCACCCAAGACCTCTTACCAAAGCAGATGAATCTGAAGGAGATGACATGATTATACGAGCGAAGGAAAAATTAAGTGAAGAAGTACTTACTAATTGGCTAGAAGTCCCAACAGATAGGAGATTATCTGCTATTTTAGAAGCATTTAGGAGAGGTTGGAGTGTGGACAAAATTCATGATCACACAAGTATTACTAAATGGTTCTTATATAGAATTGAAGAGATTATAGAAATAGAAAATGAAATTGTAAATTCTGGAAATTCACCTGACGAAATTAAAGAGGAATCTCTTAGAGTTTGGAAGAGATATGGATTTAGTGATGCATACATAGCAGATGCATTAGCAAATTTCCCAACGAAAGGATGGAAATTTTTACGGGAAAGTCAATCCGAAATAGCGGTGATGTCTCAAAGACACAAATTAGGAGTCCATCCTAAATATCGTATGGTTGATTCATGCGCGGCAGAATTTGCAGCCACAACACCATACTATTATTCAACATACGAAGAAGGAACTATCAACAACGAAAGTGGGATTGATTTAATTAAATTTAATTCAAAGTCACCAAAAAGACAAGTTGTTATTGGAAGTGGTCCAATAAGAATTGGTCAGGGTATTGAATTCGATTATGGGTGTGTACATGCAGTAAAATCGATTAGAGACCATGGAGATGAAGCAATAATAATCAACAATAACCCAGAAACAGTATCTACTGATTTTGACACATCAAACAGACTTTATTTTGAACCATTAAGCATTGAATATGTAATAGAAATATTACTTAGAGAAAGAGCTCATGGGATTCTTCTACAGTTCGGAGGTCAAACTGCAATAAATTTAGCATTACCTCTGCAAAAAAGAATTGATATTCTAGAGAATTTTGGACTAAATCTAAAATTATTAGGCACAAGTATTGACGCAATTGATGAAGCAAGTGACAGAGAAAGGTTTGAAAATTTCTCAAAAGAAAATGGACTGAAAATGCCACATGGACTAACTGGGAAAACATCAGACGAAGTGAGAGCGGCAGTAAACAAGATCGGATTCCCTGTATTAATAAGGCCTTCTTATGTTCTAGGTGGCAGAGGTATGGAAGTACTTACTAATGATAAGCAACTAGATGCTTATCTTTCTGAGGCATATATTACACCTGAAAAACCTATTCTTGTTGACCAATATTTATCACATGCAATAGAACTTGATGTAGATGCTGTTTCTGATGGTAAAGAAGTCCTTGTAGGTGCAATAATGGAACACTTAGAAGAGGCTGGAATTCATTCTGGTGATTCAACTTGTTTCATACCAACTCAAAATATTTCAGAAGATATTTTAAAACTAGTTAAAGAACAGACAAAAATAATTGGCATTGGATTAAAAATCGTAGGTTGTTTCAATATCCAATTTGCAATTCAAGATAATGAATTATATGTTCTTGAAGTAAATCCGAGGTCAAGTAGAACTGTACCATTTGTAGCAAAGGCAACAGGAATTCCATTAGCAAAAATATCCGCAAAAGCAACATTAGGTGTAGAATTATCTAAACAAATTATTCCTGAACCAACTAAAGGTCATGTATGTGTTAAAGCACCAGTATTCCCCTTCATAAAATTAGTTGGATTAGATCCAGCACCTGGTCCAGAAATGAAATCTACGGGAGAAGTTATGGGAAGTGATACTTCAGCTGAAAGTGCATACCTAAAAGCAAGATTGGCAACTGAAATTCCTGTTGCAACATCTGGAGGGGCATATTTAACTGTAAGAGATGAAGACAAACAATCACTAATTCCCTTAGCAAGAAAACTAGAAAATATGGGTTTTGATCTATATGCAACTCCAGGAACTTCAGACATATTAAGGAAAAATTCGATCAACGTAAATACTGCATATCGAATTAATGAACCAGGCCACCCAGATGCATTAGACTTAATGCACCAAGGAAAAATACAATTCATTATTAATGTGCCAACAATAAGTGGTGGTGCTGTAAGAGATGGAAATATTATGAGGAGATTAGCAGTAGAAATGAATATCCCATTTGTTACAACAATTTCTGGGGCTAAAATGGAAGTTGCTGCAATAATTGAAGCGAAAAAAGGTAGTTTGAAACCAATAAAATTACAAGTAAACTACCAAACTTTGAAATCCAAAAATAAAAACAACATTGCTATTGATTCATCTACACATTTCGGACAGGCTTAACAAGAATCGTATGCCTCGATAATATATTTTGTTGTTGGTGAAGTCCATGCCAATTCAGAAATCCCTTTTTCCCCTGATTTTGCATAATCAAAAACAACATCTTCCACCCTTACATTTCCTTTGGATGAACGTGCAAGTATTGTTCTTCTCTTCAATGTTTTACCTGTCCCATGTGGATCATATACTGTGTCAAGTGCTTCATTAAGAAACCATTCAGGTTTATCTGATTTTTTACCGTCAAATGATTTTGATTTTTTACCTGGGCCAAATAAAGACTTTGCCTTCTTCTTGGTGGGTGTTTGAGTTGTTTCAACATCCTGAGAATCGTCTTCATAATCGTCCTCTAATTCTTCCTCTGAATCTGATTTTTCTTCTATAGAATCTTTGCCTGACTTCAATTCTTTCAAAAGTTCCTTTCTAATTTTTGTTGTTAAAGACTTTCTTAACTTTGCTTCAATTGATTTTTTATCTGTGTTTTCAAGTTGTTCTTTTAAATCATCAATTTCTGCTTTCAGTTTTGAATTGTCAATTTTTAAATCTTCCATTTCATTAATATGGTGTGCACTAACTTTAACAATTGATGTTTCCATAGCTGCTTCTAGTTGTATTCCAACAACATCTGATGATGCATCGCGCCATTTTCTCCATTGCATCATTGTAAATGAATGGATATCTGTTCCACATTTTGGACAAAATGATCTTTTTGGTGGTTTCAAGACTGGAATCTCTTTAATTACTTCAGCATCTACTCCTTCAAATTCACCAGTTGAAATATCATGAATATGTTTAGAGGCATCTATTCCGAGTGTCATAGATTCCCTATACAATTTATCTGAAAAATCTATTTTTCCAGATTTTACTAAATCCCAGGCTTCTGATGAACCTACTACGGTATTTACAGCATAATTTGAAGCAGCACTATCTCCAAATTTCATCAAATTTACAGATATATCCTCTTGGTCAGATTTCTCTTGATCTTCAAGGTATGGTAAACCCTCATAGGAATTATCATCTTCTGCAGGAGCTGCTATGCCTAACCTAATTGGGTTGGCTCCTTCTTCAATTTGAGCCATTAAGTTGAATTTTTCAGCCATAGAAATATCTTCTCTAACCTTTATTGCTTCTTTTAATTCATTCAAATCATGACCTGTAGAGGTTATTGGCCCCTCACCATTCAAAAAACTATGACCACATGCTAAACAAAACTTTGCAACAGCGTCGACCTCGGCCTCGCACTTAGGACAATACACCCCGCCCATCGACACGCAAGAATTGTTATTGTTCTTCAAGTATAATGCTCAATAACACAAATAATGCTGTTTTAGGAGGTTTTATGTTTCACCGCTTGTGAAACTAATTTACATATAGATTCTTTATCTAGTTCTTCTAATAATCTCGCTAATTTAGGTCCTGATTTTTCTCCTAATATTATAAGATATAACAATGAATACACATCTCCCAAATTTAAACCCATTTTTTTTGCAGAGGAATTTATAGCCTGACTAATTTCTAAACTACTCCACTCATTTATTTCTTGAAAAGAAATTAATAATTCTGCCAAATAATCTTTAGAAAAAGAATAATTTTTAATTGAATCTATATCTATTGAAGAATTGATATTAATTCTTAAATTGTCTGGGAAATGATCTGATTCTATCCAATTTCTGATCTTTGATAATTTTTCTGAAAGTTTTTTGCTTGGTTTTTTTGCTGAGGAAATATAACCTCCTTTTTCAAGTGCAGAATAAACATCCTCATCATTTGACCTTATCTGAACTAACATCGATAGATGTCTAAAAGGAACTTTAAAAGAATCGTCAATTTCTGAGTCATTATCAATCTTTGAATAACGTATACTTCCTTCTGCTTCTTCTTTCAAAACACGTTGTCTCTTAGATAATATTTCTGAATTTTCGTCTTTTGACTCAATTATTGATAAACATGTCCTCTCATACTCATCTGCAAGATTTAACAATAAATCTCCTGTATTAAATTCCAAATGTTTACTTGGCTTCGAACGTGCAATAAAATATCTTAATATTTCTGAAGGAACTAATTCTAAAACATCCATTGGACCAATTGTAACTCCTGTAGAACTAGACATTGCTCCTTCTCCTTTCAAAGAAATCCATTCATAAGTCAGAGGAAATGGAGGCTCATGTCCAAACATTTCAGAAAACTTTCTTCCTGTCGAATAAGAACCTCCTGATGTTCCATGATCTTTTCCAAATGGTTCACAAGTTACCCCCAACCAACTCCATTTTGCGGGCCAATCAAGTCTCCAAGGTAATTTACCCTCTCCTTTTCTGATATCATTTTTACCAGAATTACCATCAGCATCTTTCCAATACACATAGGGCCATTCATAACTAGATACCGTTAATCCTTCCATTGAGCCTGATTCATTTATTGGATTATAAGGAAACCAATCCTCAGATAATTCTCTTCCAGATATTTTTTCAATTATTTCTCTTACTTGTTCTACATTTTCGCATGTAATCTTTGCAGCATTAGCAAATTTACCATCTACATAACTTTTGTAATTATCAATTATTTTAGGATTCACACCAATCTTACTCAATGCTTCTAAAAAGGGATTCAAGAAATATTCAGAATATGTTCCACTATTTTTTCCTGGTTTTCCATTTTCATCTGGTGCAGGAATACAAGCTAATTGGTGACCAACGTATTTCTCATATTCTGGATCTAAGAAATTGTATACTTTCCTCAAAGGATCTGCAGAATCCACAACAAAAACAAATTCTGATTCTAAACCTAATCTAAGGCAAGCCCTGTGAATTATCTCCCCCGTTAATATCTCTCTAAGATGACCAATATGAAACTCTCCACTAGGAGTGATTCCTGCTGCAATAATATGTTTTTTACCCCTATGAGACAATCTTTGTGCTACTGCATCTGCCCAATGAATCTAAATCACCTACACAGTTACAGTCCTAATTAATCCTCTAAGAGGCACTCCCTCTATTTCATTAAGTTGGGTTTTATTGACCAATACTAATGCCAATAATACTTCTGCACCCATTTTTTGTAAAACTGAAATTGTGTTTTTCATGGTACTTCCAGTAGATAGTACGTCATCAACAACTACGACTCTTTTACCTCCTACTTGACCATATTTTGTTGACAAATGCCCTCCTTCTGCACCTTTACTATCTCTATGGATTGCAACATCTACATTTAATTGTGAAGCAATTTCATGTGCAAATAATATACCATTGATACTTATTCCAACAATTGTATCTAATAATTCTACATCCCAATTCATTTCTTCTAAAACTACATCTGCAAAAATATTTGATAACGCGGCTACCCTGATTGGTCTAGCACCTATTGTCCTCCAACCGATTCTAATGTCTGCAGGCCTTTCTTCTGAATTATTTTCATTTGTATTTGTAAGCAACCATAATATTGTACTTTCAGAAAGTGATAATTCATCAGCAATTTGTTCTGTGGACAATCCTTGTTGTTTATATTTGGCGACAGTTCTTCTTAATTCATCGATACTTAATGCCATGCTATCGTAAATAGGGTCTAATCCATGTGATATTAATACGTCGATTAGTAGTAGCCTTAATGTTACACATTCCTTCGGAAGTACAATGGGCGACTTCAATTATGAGGAGTTATTAGATCGTGCGAGAGAAAAAATACCAGATCAAATATCTAATAGAGAACGATGGACCCTTCCGCAACCAGATATCATGATAGAAGGTTCAAACACATATATTAGAAATTTTTCAGATGTAGTTTCTCACATGGACAGAGATTTAGTACACGTTTTTCAATTCTTATTAAAAGAATTAGGAACTAGTGGTGCTATAGACGGTCCGAGAGTACACTTCAAAGGTAGAATTCCTCCAAAGAATATTAAACAAAAGTTTGTAAATTATGTAAACACGTACATTAAATGTTCTCAATGTAATTCTCCAGATACAAGTTTCATTAAAGAAGATCGTACTACATTACTAAAATGTCAAGCATGTGGTGCTACAAGACCCGTGAAATTGTAAAAAATCTAAGAGAAGTCCAATAAAACCTTTCCTTTATTTTTCCTATCATGAAGATATTGATGAGCATTTGCCACATCTTCAAAATGGAATACTTTGTCAATTATTGGTACTATTTGTTTTTTATTCAGCATTTCAACCAATGTTTCAATTTCTCTCCGCATTAAATCCAGATCTTTTATTGTGCCCATATGTACTCCAAATATTGCTTTGTTTTTACCAATCATTCCCAAAGGGGAAAACTTTGGTGTTCTGAGCAATCTCCAAAGTGCCGTTGGTTTGAATATTTTTGGACCACTTACAAATGACGAACCTCCAAAAGCATATAATTTACCTCCTGACCTTAATGCTTTAAACGATTTTTTGAGATGCTGCCCTCCAACAGGATCTAAAGCGTGATGTACCCCCGCCCCATTTGTTTCATTTTTTACTACTTTAACAAAATCTTCAGAATCCCTGTCTATGAATCTCATTCCTAAACCTTCAACGAATTCCTTTTTCCTCGAAGATGCAACTCCAAATATTTTAGAAGCACCATATGCATTTGCAATTTGTAACGCTGCTGTACCAACTCCTCCTGCTGCATGATGAATCAATACAGTATCTCCTTCCCTTATATTTCCTAATTCCACCAGCATATGATATGCTGTTATGTATGTTACTGGCATTGCAGCAGCAGTTTCAAAAGAAATATCGTCTCCAATAGAGACTACTTGATTTGATGGTACTGTTACTTCCTCTGAATAACCTCCTACTCCTGTAAATGCAGCAACACGCTGACCAATATGAAACCCTTCAACAGATTTGCCTACTTCACTAATTACCCCCGATACCTCATAACCAGGTGTAAAAGGCACATCAGGTGTTTTTCCATAAATTCCTAAACGCATCATTAAATCGGCAAAATTAATTCCTGCCTTATTTACTCTAATTATCACTTCATCATCTGAAGGTATTAATTTCTCTTGTTCTACAACCTTTAATACCTCAGGAGAACCCAATTTACTAATCACTATTCGACGCATATTCATCACTCGCTAAAACATCATCTATAAGAAGAATTCATTTTATTTGTTCGCTATAATTTGGTAAATAAAATATAATTGATTTTGAGGTTTTTTTTGACATATTATTAGTCAAAGTTATTAGCGAGTTTTTTTGGTAGTTAAAATCCAAGCAGTGCTTGTTCAGAGATGAGGTGTTCGAGATGGAAGAGGAATTCAATCTAAGTGGTGAATTTATTGAACCAATGTTGAGAGAAGATCCTAATCGTTTCGTATTATTCCCAATTGAGCATCAAGAAATTTGGAACTTCTATAAACAACATGAAGCTGCATTTTGGACTGCTGAAGAAATTGATCTTGGTGAAGATGCTAAAGATTGGAATAACCTGACAGATGACGAAACTCATTTCATTAAACATATTTTGGCTTTTTTTGCTGCAAGCGATGGAATTGTCAATGAGAATTTAATTTATAATTTTGCAGCAGAAGTACAATATGCAGAAGCAAGATGTTTTTACGGATTTCAAATAATGATGGAGAACATCCATGCAGAAACATACTCATTATTGATTGATAGTTACATAAAAGACGAAAAAGAAAAAGATAAATTATTTAATGCAATAGATACTATTCCTGCTGTAAAAAAGAAGGCAGAATGGGCACTAAGATGGCTTGATAGGAAAAGAGCTTCTTTCCCTGAGAGATTAATCGCTTTTGCTGCAGTTGAAGGAATATTTTTCTCTGGTGCATTTTGTGCAATATTCTGGTTAAAGAAAAGAGGTTTGATGCCAGGATTAACATTTTCAAATGAATTGATCTCTCGTGATGAAGGATTGCATTGTGATTTCGCTTGCCTATTACACAGCATGTTAGAAAAACCCACTTCTGAAAGTAAAATACATAGAATTGTAGCAGAAGCAGTAACTATTGAAAAAGAATTTATTCTAGAAGCATTACCAGTTTCATTAATTGGCATGAATGCTGACTTAATGTCTCAATATCTTGAATTTGTGGCAGATAGATTACTTGTAGCTTTAAACTGCACAAGACTATATGGCGCAACTAATCCATTTCCTTGGATGGAAATGATAAGTATGCAAGGAAAAACAAACTTCTTTGAAAAGCGTGTGGGAGAGTATCAGAAAAGTGGCGTAC
>MDSZ01107659.1_pt1 | contig 11954 bp, 11 predicted proteins | sample 811201 | NCBI WGS metagenome assembly MDSZ01 (sample SAMN05326647, study PRJNA326480) | marine metagenome | isolation source: seawater | place: Indian Ocean: North | collected 2010 | reverse complement strand
AGTCGAAGAAACCTTTAAAAGTGCTGGTGAAGAAGTTACTGAACCGCTTGAAAAATCTTTTAAATCAGAAAATGCAGAAAATTCAGAAATGGATGAAATGAAGATACAAACTAACAAAAATAAATCTTCATCTGTTAAGGTTTAAATGCCAACTGATAATACTAATAATGATTTAATTGAGGGACAGATGTCTCTTATGGATCATTTAATGGAATTGAGAAACCGAATTGTAATTAGTATTATTGTTTTTGTAGTTTTATTTTTGGCTTGTTTGATAAAAATTGGTGATCCTTCATCAAGTATATCTGATCATGTTTATATTTTTCTTCAAAAACCATTGGCAGACCTTCTTGCAGAAAGAGGTGGTCGAATGATTTTTACTGGTCTTCATGAAGGCTTTTTTACTCAAATAAAAGTAGCTTTTTTTACTGCAATTAGTGTCTCTTTGCCAATTATATTAATTCAAGTATGGAAATTTGTAGCTCCAGGTTTGTATAAAAAAGAAAAAAATGCTCTTTTACCATTTATAGTAGCAACACCATTTCTCTTTATTTTGGGAGCGGCAATGGTTTATTATTTAGTCATACCATTAGCCTGGAAGTTTTTTCTTTCATTTGAAGTTTTGCCTGGACAAGGTAATCTGCCCATAGAAGTAGAACCAAGAATTTCAGAGTATTTATCGCTAGTCATGAGATTAATGTTTGCCTTTGGGTTAAGTTTTGAGTTGCCGATAATCTTGCTTTTGATGATTAAAGCAAACCTTATTACCCCTGATTGGTTAGCTGAAAGAAGGAAATATGCTATATTAATAGCTTTCATAGCATCTGCTATTTTAACTCCTCCTGATGTTATAAGCCAAATAATGTTAGCTACACCAATTATCTTGCTTTATGAAATTTCTATATTGGCTGCAAGATTAATGTACGGAAAAAAGTTACAACAAGATGAATAATTTTTGATAGATAAAGCATGCATAACATTCGATTTATTAGAGAACACCCAGAAAAATTCGACTTATCTCTAAAAAATAGAGGCTTGTCACCTGTTTCTAATGAAATTATTTCTATTGATAATAATCGAAGAGAATTGCAAACAATTATTCAAGAAAAACAACAGTTAAGAAATTCGCTTTCTAAACAAATTGGGGTTTTAAAATCTAAAAATGAAGAAACTGAGGATTTATTTGCCAAAGTTTCAGAATTAAAATCTGAACTCTTTTCTTTAGAAGAAAAAGAAAGGGTTTTAGCTAATCAATTAAATGACTATTTAATTGGATTGCCAAATATAATTGATGATGATTTACCATTAGGTGGTGAAGAAAAAAACGTAACCCTTCGAAATTTTGGAAAAATTAAAAAATATGATTTTAAACCTAAAGATCATGTAGAAATTGGTGAAAAAATTGGCGGATTAGATTTTGTATTAGCTTCTAAACTTTCAGGTAGTAGGTTCGTGGTTTTAAAAGGGCAAGTTGCTCGTTTGGAAAGAGCTTTAAGCTCTTTTATGCTTGATATTCATACAGAAGAATTTGGTTACACAGAAATAATTCCTCCCGTTCTGGTTAATACAGATATAATGACAGGGACCGGTCAGCTTCCAAAATTTGAAGAAGACTTATTTCAAGTTTCGAATAATCGTTGGCTAATTCCAACAGCTGAAGTGCCTCTTACAAATATAGTTTCAAATTCAATTATCAATAACAAAGATCTACCCTTAAGATTTGCGGCATATACTCAATGTTTTAGAGCTGAAGCAGGAGCTGCCGGCAAGGATACAAGGGGAATGATTAGAAACCATCAATTCTCAAAAGTGGAAATGGTTTCAATTTGTACTGAAGATGATTCAGAAAGTGAATTAGAAAGAATGACTGGGGTGGCTGAAAATATATTACAAAGATTAGAAATACCTTACAGAGTTGTTTTGCTAGCCAGTCAAGATATTGGATTTGCTGCAAAACGAACATACGATATAGAGGTTTGGCTTCCTGGTCAAAATAATGGAAATGGGGCGTATAGGGAAATTTCATCTTGTTCGAACTGTGGTTCATTTCAAAGTAGGAGAATGAAAGCTCGATATCGTAAAGATAATGAAAATATTTTTTTACATACTCTTAATGGTTCAGGATTGGCAGTAGGTAGAACAATTATTGCAATTTTAGAAAACGGCCAACTTGCAAATGGAGAAGTTTTATTACCTAAAGCATTGCATGAATATATGAATACCGACAAACTAATCTTGAAATCACTCTAGGTTGATTTAATGGAAAAAGTTCAAAGAGTTTTATTGGTCAATGATGATGGAATAGATGCGCCAGGTTTTGATGTTTTAAAAAATATTTCTAAGAAAATTTCTAATGAAGTTTGGATTTTTGCTCCAAAGGCAGATAATTCTGGAGCTGGAAGATCATTAACATTGAGAAAAGATATTAATGTCGTAAAAAGATCTGATAGAACCTATGAAGTAAATGGAACTCCAACAGATTGTATTATTTTAGCTTTAAATCACTTTATGAGAAATGCAATGCCAGATTTGGTTTTAAGTGGTGTTAATGCGGGAAGAAATGCAGCTGATGATGTAACGTATTCAGGAACAGTGGGTGCTGCTTGGGAAGCGTCGGTTCTTGGGGTGCCAGGAATTGCATTAAGTCAGATGTATAATAAAGAATTAGGAATGAATTTTTCTGCTGCTGAATTTTATGGTGAAAAAATTATAAATCTATTGATAAATTTAGGACTATCAAGCGACACTGTTATTAATGTTAATTTTCCTCCTTTTAATGCAAATGAAGTTAAAGGATATAAGTTTGTTGAATTGGATTCCCATAAACTAAAAGATGACATTCATTACGAAACAAAAAAAGGAAATTATAGGATAGGCCCTATGATTACAAAAGATCACCTTAAAAAAAATAGTGACTTATATGTTTTGAAAAAGGGGTTTATATCAATTACCCCATTATTATTAAATATCACAAACATAGAAATTTTAAAAAAACTGAAAGCTAAGAACAAATGAACACGTCCGGTGAGGAGGAAAAAGCTCACCTAATCATGAAGCTTAGAGGTCAGGGAATTCGTTCTAATAATGTTTTGTCTGCTATAGAAAACATTCCAAGGGATTTCTTTGTTGAGAAAGCTCTTCATAATCATGCATGGGAAAACGTTCCACTGCCTATAGGTGAAGGACAAACAATCAGTCAACCATATATTGTTGCATATATGACTGATGTGCTTAAGGTGAATAATCGAAGTATTGTATTAGAAGTAGGAACAGGAAGTGGATATCAAGCAGCTATCCTGTCAAGACTATGTAGAAGGGTTTATTCGATTGAAAGAATTAAATCTTTACATATGATTTCAAATCAAAGATTCCAGGCATTAGGCATATCCAATATATCGACTAGAGAGGGGGATGGTTCTAAAGGATGGCCAGAGGTATCTCCATTTGACAATATTATTATAACATGTGCTTGCAAAATTGTTCCAAAAACTTTACTGGAACAGCTAAAAATATCTGGAAAACTGATTGCTCCAGAGATTTCGGATGATCATAAGCAGTTTTTAGTTTTATATACAAAAATTGATAAAGGAAAATTTGAAAAAAAATGTTTAGAAGAAGTTCGATTTGTTCCAATGATATAAAAAAGTTTTATACATATGCTATAATAGTATCTTTTTTATCTAGTTGTTCTATGGATCCAAACCTATTCAATGAAAATGCTATAAATAAAATCCCGATTATAGATCAAATTGGCAATAAATACATTTTTGTTAAGCCAAATGATACACTGTTTTCAATTGCTATGGAAAACAATACTTCTGTTGATAAGATTCTAGAGATAAATAAACTTTCTAAAGATAGTAAAATTTTTGTTGGTCAAAAGATTATTATAGATAAGGATTTTTTGTCAGAAAATCTTGAAAGTAATAACCAAGTATTTCAAATATCACTTCCTCTTCCAAAGCCAAGAAGAAATTTAAATTTAAATAAACCTTTATTAATTTGGCCTGTAATCGGTGAAAAAATAACTAGTTTTGGTCAAGAGGAAAAAGGGATCCATAATGATGGAATTAATATTTTGGCTGATCATGGTTCTATAGTCGTTTCTGCTGATAAAGGGGAGGTCGTATTTGTTGGATTCGATTTGAAAGGTTTTGGCTCAATAGTATTAATCAAACATAAAAATGGGTGGATTTCAAGTTATGCACATTTATCAAAAATCTTAGTAAAAGAGGGTGAGTGGGTTAAACAAGGACAACAAATAGGTTTGGTGGGAAACACAGGTAGAGTTACAAAACCACAACTTTATTTTCAAATCAGGGATGCAGAAAAGCCTATCAACCCTGAAAATTATTTTGTTTCTTAAAAGATAATTTTATTTCTAATTGGCTTGCTAAAAAAACAATATATTGCCAAGCGACTCTTCCAGATCTAGCACCCCTTTGCACAGACCAAGACAATGCCGATTTATGTATATCTATTTTACTATTATTTAATTCAAAATAATTGACATAGTTATCGATTATTTCTAGGTAAGTTTCTTGACTTAAGTTATGAAATCCAATCCAGACACCAAATCTATCTGATAGTGATACGTTTTCATTTAAATTTTCAGATGGATTTATAGAATTGTGTTCTATATTTTCATTCATGGTTCTTGGCATTAAATGTCTTCTGTTAGATGTTGCATAAAATAGAACATTTTCTGGTTTTCCTTCAATTCCTCCTTCCAATACAGCTTTTAATGATTTAAATGATGTGTCTTTTTCATTAAATGAAAGATCATCACAAAAAATTATAAATCTAAATTTAGACTCAACTAGTTTATGTAATAATTTGGGCAGACTTTCTAAATCTTCTCTATGAATTTCAATTAATTTTAAAAATTTATTTTTAAAATTAATTTTGGAAAAAGCTGATTTTACAAGTGAAGATTTACCTGTTCCTTTTGCACCCCATAACAAGACGTTATTGCCATGAAAACCTTTAGAAAAGCTCTCTGTATTTTTCATCAGAATATCCTTTTGACTATCTATTCCTTTGAGCAATTCTATTTCAATAGAGTTAATATTTTTTACAGGCCGAAAGGATAAGGATGGGGTTTCCCATACAAAAGCTGAATTTAAATTAAAATTTGCTTTATTATTCTTTTTAGAATTAGTTTTCTCAAGAGAATTAGCAATTCGTGATAATTCTTTTGTAATTAAATTGATTTTTTGTTTTTTCATCAATTATTTCTTTCAAAAAAAGCATTTTTTTCAGATGTAATATAGCATAATTATAAATAAACATGTATTATTCGACAAATTATTAATTAAGAGGATGTTTTGATGTTTATTTCTCCAGCTTATGCTCAATCTGGATCAGGAAGTCCTGATTTTGGATTTTTATTTTTAATGATAGGGATATTTGTAATTTTCTATTTTTTTCTTATCCGCCCTAATCAAAAAAAAGAAAAAGAAAGGCGAAATATGCAAACTTCTTTAAAAAGAGGTGATAAAATTTTAACTTTGGGTGGGGTGTTTGGCACTGTAGTTAAAGCTATAGACGATCAAGAAAGGATAACTATAGAAATCGCCCAAGGTGTTAAAATTGATACTGAGAGAAGATTTATAACTGATCAAATCGATAAAACTGATAAAAAATAAGAATATATAGAATTATTACAGGCGTTTAAGGCATGCTCCAGTTCGAAACATGGAAAATCACATTAATATCTTTTATATGTTTTATAGGTGTGTTTTTTTCTATTCCAAATTTATTTAGTGAAGATGAAATAAAAAATTTTAAATTTTTTAATAAGCAAATAAATCTTGGCTTAGACCTTCAAGGTGGATCTTATATTTTACTTGAAGCTGACATGGATAATGTTTTTTCTGAGAGACTAGAATCAATTGAAATTGAAGTAAAAAATATTCTTAAAGATTACGATGTTGATTATTTAAATTTAAGTATCGTGGATAGTAAACTTGAACTAAGGTTTGATAGTGATTCAAACGCATCGAGTGCTAAACAAAGCTTAAGAAGTTTGTTAGGTTCAGACTTTGTATTTAATTCAATTGATAATCTTTCTTTTGAAATTGAATTTTCAGACTATGCCAGAACTCAAATTATTGATTTAACAATTGCTCAAGCAATAGAAATTGTTAGAAGGAGGATTGATGAATCTGGAACTAAAGAACCCCTTATTCAAAGGCAAGGCCTGCAAAGAATATTAATACAGCTGCCTGGAATTGATGACCCGGAAAGAATTAAATCTCTTTTAGGCAAGACAGCAAAATTAACTTTTCAATTGGTTGATATGAATTCAATAGCCTCAGAAGTTGAGAAAAGTGGCAGGGTGCCTCCAGGTACTAAACTTTTATCTTCTTATCATGAAGATGGTGGAAAGTTTGTTGTACAAAGAAGGGTAATGGTCTCAGGTGAAATGTTAACTGATGCAAGGGCTGCTTTTGATCAAAATGGTTTGCCATCAGTTAGTTTTTCATTAACGCCTGATGGAGGAAAGAGATTTGGAAGAGTTACAGGTAAAAATATAGGCAGACCTTTTGCAATTGTTTTGGATGGAAAAGTTGTCAGTGCTCCAACAATACAATCTCAAATTTTTTCTTCTGGTCAAATAACGGGAAGATTTACCGTTCAAGAAACAAAGGATCTGGCTTTACTATTAAGAGCTGGAGCATTGCCAGCACCCCTAACAGTTATGGAAGAAAGATCTGTAGGTCCAGGGCTGGGTCAAGATTCAATTGATTCTGGCAAAACAGCGTCAATTATAGGTTTGATTTTAGTAATTATTTTTATGATTTTTACATACGCAATTTTTGGTTTGTTAGCAAATATAGCACTCTTTTTTAATGTGATACTTATTATTGGAGCTTTGTCTATTTTGCAAGCAACCCTTACGCTTCCTGGAATTGCTGGAATTGTCCTTACAATGGGTATGGCTGTAGATGCAAACGTATTAATTTTTGAAAGAATTAGAGAAGAGTTAAGAAGGCGAAAGTCAGTTTTAGATAGTGTTGAAAGTGGATATAAGAGAGCTATAGGTACAATCATTGATGCTAATTTAACAACTTTAATTGCAGCTGGTTGTCTTTATGGTTTGGGTTCAGGGCCAATAAAAGGCTTTGCAATCACCCTTTCAATTGGCATTGTCACTTCTATGTTTACAGCTGTAATGTTAACAAGGATGTTTGTCACAATTTATTTAAGAAAATTTAAACCATCAAAACTTATTTTATAGATTATGTTTAGGCCTATACATTTAATTCCTGAAAAAACTGATTTAAATTTTGTTAAATTTAGATTTATTTCACTAATTGTTTCTACAATATTGATTTTAATTAGTTTGATTTCTTTTCTATTTGTTGGTTTGAATTATGGAATTGATTTTAAAGGTGGAGTATTATTTGAAATCAGAACAAACTCTGGTATCGCAGATATCCCTAATTTAAGAAAAAATCTAAATAATTTAAATTTAGGGGACATTAGCATTCAAAGTTTTGGTAAAGAAACAGATGTCCTTATTCGCATTCAAAAACAAGAAGGTGATGATAAAATCCAATCTCAAAAATTATCTATTGTGAAAGAACTTTTGTCTGAAGATCATAAAATAAGAAGAACAGAATTTGTTGGACCTACCGTTGGCAAAGAATTGAAAAAAAATGGCTTCTGGGCGGTTATTCTGGCTTTGTCAGCAATTTTATTTTACATATGGTTTCGTTTTGAGTGGCAATTTGCGATTGCTGCTATAATTGCTCTTTTCCATGATGTTTTAACCACTATTGGTTTATTTGTGCTGACAGGTTTTGAATTTAATATTTCTACAGTAGCCGCTATTTTAACAATCGCTGGCTATTCAATAAATGATACGGTTGTGGTTTTTGACAGGGTTCGAGAAAATTTGAGAAAATCAAAATCTTTAGATAAACTAAAAATCATTAATACCTCTTTAAACGAAACTCTAAGCAGAACAATAACAACATCTGTAACAACTTTGATTGCATTATTTACTATTTATATTTTTGGTGGAGAAGTGCTATCTATATTTACATTAGCAATGATTTGGGGTGTGTTGATTGGTACATACTCTTCAATATTTGTTGCTTCTGCATTGCTTACCTTTTTCCAACTAAGAAGAGGGGATGAAGAAGAGGATCAATCAATTCAATTTAATAATGGATAAGAATCAAACAAATATTGTTAATTTATTGAATGCAGAAAATATTTCCCTTCCCATTATTCAAAGCGTTTCCTCAAAAGGAATAAAGATTGATAACAAAAATTATAATAATAATATAATAATAGATCAAAAAGGTGTAAAACCTTGGGAATTAATAAATCAAAACATCTCTCCAGATGACTTTAAATATTTGCTTGCAAGAGATAGTATACCTGAACTTATTATTATTGGAGTTGGTGATCTACTAGATAATCCACATTATGAGCTCAGAGAATATTTTTCTAATCAAAAAATTCCATTTGACATTATGACAACAAGGTCTGCCTGTAGGACTTGGAATTTTTTAATTGCTGAAAGAAACAATATTTGTGTCCATCTTATTCTGGATTGAAGTCTTGCAAATTAATGTATTAATGATTTAACTTTTTTAGCCCATTTTATGGAGTCCATTAATGCTTTTTTAGCAGTCAATTTTCTTTTCTCTAGTCTTCCTTCTTTCTTTTTGGGGGTGGGTGTTTTAATCAAATTATTTGGGAATAAACCAAAATTAATATTCATTGGTTGAAAATTTTCAGCATTTTTTGGTTCGGTAATATGGTTGAGCAAAGATCCCAAAGCTGATGATTTGGGTGGTAATATAGTTTTTTTATTTTTAATTTTACATGCTACAAATATACCCGCTAGCAAACCTGTAGCAGCAGATTCAACGTAACCCTCTACTCCGGTAATCTGACCAGCAAAAAATATTTTTGTATTTTTTTTATTTGTAAGGTTTTTATTTAATAATTTGGGTGAATTAATAAATGTATTTCTATGGAGTCCTCCTAATCTTGCGAATTGGGCTTCAAATAGACCTGGGATTTTTTTGAAAACTTCTTTTTGTGCCTTGTAAGACATTTTTGTTTGAAATCCAACTATATTCCATAGTGAACCAAGAGAGTTATCTTGCCTTAATTGAACAACGGCATATGGTTTTATTTTTGGTCTGTGTGAATTTGTTAATCCAAATGGTTTCATTGGACCATGCCTTAAAGTTTCAAGACCTCTAGAAGCCATAACTTCAATAGGCATGCACCCTTCAAAATAAGGTGTGGTTTTTTCCCAGTTTTTAAATTCTATTTTTTCAGAATTATTTAGAGCATTAATAAAATCATAATACTCTTCTTTATTTAGTGGACAGTTAATATAATCTTTTCCATTACCTTTGTCATATCTAGATTGGAACCATGCGACATCCATGTCGATAGAATCAAAATATACAATTGGAGCTATTGCATCAAAAAACGCCAGAGATTTTTCTTCAGTGGTTTTAAGAATATAATTAGATAGGTTTTTAGAAGTTAATGGACCAGAAGCGATTATAGTATTTCCCCAATCAGTTGATTCAGGCACACTTTTAATTTCATTTCTTTGTATTGATATATAGGGGTTAGATATAAGATGATCTTCAACGGATTTAGCAAATTTTAATCGGTCAACCGCTAAAGCACCTCCTGCTGGTAATTTAGAATTATCAGCACATTCCATTATTAATGAATTTGCATAACGCATTTCTTGATGCAGAACTCCAACTGCATTATTTTCATAATCGTCTGATCTAAAAGAGTTAGAGCACACTAGTTCTGATAAATATTTTGTTTTATGTACCTCTGTTTTAATTTTAGGGCGCATTTCATGAATAATCACAGGAATTTTCGCTTTTGCAATTTGCCAGGCTGCCTCAGAACCAGCTAATCCTCCGCCTATAATATTTATGGGATTGATATTTTTCATCATCAAACTTCTATTATTATTAAATTTAAAAATTTAAAATCTTTTTTAAAAATACACCTGTGTAGCTATCTTTTTCATTACTAACCAATTCCGGTGAGCCTTGTGCAACAAGAAAGCCTCCTTTATCTCCTCCTTCTGGACCTAAATCAATAATCCAGTCAGCAGTTTTTATTACATCGAGATTATGTTCAATCACTATGACTGTATTGCCCAAGTTTACTAATTCATTAAGAACCTCCAAAAGTTTTTTTATATCTTCAAAATGGAGTCCGGTGGTTGGTTCATCTAAAATATAAAGAGTTTTTCCTGTGGCTCTTTTTGACAATTCTTTAGATAATTTAATTCTTTGAGCTTCCCCTCCAGACAAGGTTGTGGCTTGCTGTCCAATTTTTATGTAACCTAAACCAACCCTTTGCATTGTTTGAAGCTTATCTCTAATTGATGGTATTGCTTTAAAAAAATCTAATCCTTCATTAACAGTCATCTCAAGAATGTCAGAGATTGATTTTTTTCTCCATAAAACTTCTAAAGTTTCTCTATTATATCTTTTTCCTTTACATTGATCACATTGAACATAAACGTCGGGTAGAAAATGCATTTCAATTTTTATCAAACCATCTCCTTGACATTCTTCACATCGTCCTCCTTTAACATTAAATGAAAACCTTCCAGGTAAATAACCTCGAGCTTTGGATTCAGGTAGTGAAGAAAACCATTCTCTAATTGGTGTAAAAGCTCCAGTATATGTTGCTGGGTTTGACCTGGGAGTTCTGCCAATAGGTGATTGATTTATGTCGACAACTTTGTCAATAAGTTCAAAACCCTCAATAGATTCATGCTGGGCTGGTATTGCTTTTGAATTGTGGAGGAATTTATTTAATCCTTTCAATAAAGTCTCTATAATTAATGTGGATTTTCCACCTCCAGATACTCCAGTAACGCAATTAAATAGACTTAAAGGGAATTTAACATTTATATTTTTAAGGTTATTGCCTGAAGCTTTATTTACTATAATTTCTTTGTTTTTTTGCGGACTTCTTCTTTTTTGAGGAATTTCAATTTCTAGTTTTCCAGAAAGATATTTCCCAGTAAGACTTTTATTGCATTTCTCAATCTCATTGATTTCACCACAGGCAACAATTTCACCACCATTAATTCCAGCTCCTGGTCCAACGTCAATTACATAATCTGCAGCACGAATAGCCTCTTCGTCATGTTCAACAACAATAACTGTATTCCCCAACTCTTTTAATCCAGAAAGTGTCTTTAGAAGTCTTTGGTTGTCTCTTTGATGTAATCCTATAGAAGGTTCATCTAAAACATACAAAACTCCAGTCAAGCCAGACCCTATTTGAGAAGCCAATCTAATTCTTTGGCTTTCTCCACCTGATAAAGTTCCAGAGGTTCTTTCTAGAGATAAATAATTCAGTCCAACATCAATTAAGAAACTGAGTCTTTCAATTATTTCTTTTAAAATTCTTGAAGCTATTTGTTTTTCGTTTTTATTCAACTTTTTTTCAAGTTGAGAAAACCATTTAAGGGAGTCATCAATTGATAATTTTGAAATTGAAGCAATGGTTTTATTATCAATTTTTACAGCCAAAGCCTTTTCATTTAATCTTTTACCATCACATTTTTCACAAGGTGTTTCTAATTGGAATTTTGACAGTTCATCTCTTATCCAAGAAGATTCAGTTTCTCTATATCTTCTCTCTAAATTTCTTATAATACCTTCGAAAGGTCTTTGAATTTGATAACTTTTTGTTCCGTCGTCATACATCATTAATATTTGGGTGTTACCTGAACCATATAAAATAACTTTTTTAAAATCCTTTGATAAATCTTCAAAGGGTTCATCAATGCTTTCATTGTAAAATGATGTCAATGAGTTTAAAGTCTGCATATAAAACTTTGATGAACTTGTTGCCCAAGGGGCCAAAGCCCCAGATCTAAGAGATAAAGTTGAATTTGGAATTATAAGTGATTCATCAAACTTTTT
>MDSZ01185881.1_pt1 | contig 11955 bp, 11 predicted proteins | sample 811201 | NCBI WGS metagenome assembly MDSZ01 (sample SAMN05326647, study PRJNA326480) | marine metagenome | isolation source: seawater | place: Indian Ocean: North | collected 2010 | reverse complement strand
TTTAAATTACTTTTATTTAAATTTAAATAAGTTAAATTAATTTATATGATAAATAAATCACATAAAAAACCTTTTTTAATTGCAGAGATTGGTATTAACCATAATGGTTCTTTAATTATTGCTAAGAAACTTATTGATTTAGCCTCAAAGTATAATTTTGATGCAGTAAAATTTCAGAAAAGAGATTTAAATATTTGTATACCCGATGATCAAAAAAACCTAATTAGAAGTACACCTTGGGGAAATATAACATATTTAAACTATAAAAAAAAAATTGAGTTGAGCTATAAAAACTTTATTGAACTTAAAAAATATTGTAAAAAAAAAAAGATAGACATATTTTGTTCAGCTTGGGATTTAAATAGCCAAAAGATAATTAAAAGTTTAAATTTCAAGTATAATAAAGTTGCTTCTGCTATGTTAACAAATCTTCCTCTTTTGAAAGTAATAGCTAAAGAGAAGAAATATACTTTTATTTCAACAGGTATGAGTGATATCAGGGACATTGACAGAGCAGTAAAAATTTTTAAAAAAGAAAAATGTAAATTTACAATAATGCATTGTGTTTCTACATATCCAGCTGCTGTAGGAGACTTAAATTTAAGTTTAATTCCTTATTTTAAGAAGAGATATAAATGCCCAATTGGTTACAGTGGACATGAAGATAGTGTTTCACCGTCTGTTGTAGCTTATTTATTGGGAGCATCTTCCATTGAGAGACATATTACCTTAGACCGTAGCATGTGGGGGACAGACCAGTCGGCATCTTTATCAGAGGATGGTATTAGAAATTTAACCTCAGTTATAAATAAAATCCCAAAAATGATTGGCAATGGGAAAAAAAAATTTATAAAAGAAGAAAAAAAAATGTTAAAAAAATTTAAGTATTGGTAATGAACTATTTTCCTAATAAAGAGATAACTATAGAGGTTACTAACCGATGTGGTGCAAAATGTGTAATGTGTCCGCGAGAACTTCTTACACAAAAATTAGATGTTATGAAAAATGATGTTTTTTTTAAAATAGTAGAGGAGTCAAAATTACTTGGAATTCAGATTATTGATCTCTGTGGTTATGGTGATGTATTTTTAGATAAGGAACTTTTTACAAAAATTAAATATGCAAAAAAAATTAATCCAGATTTTAAAGTTTACATTAGTACAACAGGAAATGTAATGAGAGAAAAATATTTCGAAGATATTCTTCAATATGTCTCAATTCTAAAATTTTCTATTTATGGAACGTCAAAAAATATTTATGAAAAAATGATGGGGGGTATAAAATTTGAGAAAAGTATTAAAAATATTCTTAAATTTTTAAAATTCGATAATGATAATAAAGTGTACACTATGGGAAACTATATTCTTATGGATGAAACAAAATCAGAAATGAATAGATGGATCGATTTTTGGGAAAAAAGGTTAAGCGAGGTATATGTTTGGAAACCTCATAACTATATTTATGGAAGAAATTATAGAGATATTTCAGGCCAAAAAAAAACTTCATGTGGAAGACCTTTGGAGGGACCATTGAATGTTGCAGTTGATGGAAAAGCACATGTATGTTGTTTTGATTTTAATAAAGACATTATTGTAGGAGATTTGAATAAACAAAGTATTGTTGATGTGTTAAATTCAAAAGAGCTAAAACATATACAAGAGAAACATAAAAATAATGATTTTGAAGGTTTGCTTTGTAATAAATGCGATCAAACAGTTAAAGATGATAGTGTATTAGTCTATAAATCAAATAAAAAAAGAGTAGTTGGCATGAGCAATAGCTCATTGTATGTTTTTAAATCTTAAAAGAAAAACTTCTAGATTAATTTTTTTAATTTTAAATAATTTTTACGAAGTTCTCAAAATTTTTAAAATATCATTTAAATATAACAATAAAAAATTTTATACAAATTTATTTAGATATAAAGCAGATAAAAACATTTTAATAAAAGAGGATCAATTTTTTAATGAATTAAATTTAATTTATGATTATTTTAAAATAGATAAAGTTAATGTAATTTTCGATATTGGTGCTAATATAGGAACTTGGTCAGTATCTGCAAAAAAGATATCAAAAAAAGCAAAATTATATTCTTTTGAACCATTAAATTACAATTTTAATTTATTAAAAAAAAATTTGATAGAATATGAAAATATTGTGACAATGAATTTTGCTTTAGGAAATGAAAATACAAGAAAAAATATATCTTTTCCTGAATGGGAAACAAACTATAAGAGAATAGGAAATTCTGGATTATTTAGTATATCAGGGGGCACCAATATAAGTGCAGAGATAGTAGACATTAAAAAATTCGATGATTTATCTTTTGATTTAGACTTTAAAAATAATGGTAAAATTTTTATAAAAATTGATGTTGAGGGTTTTGAGCTCGAAGTTTTAAAAGGCATGTCACAATTTGTAAATAATTATAAGGTCATAATTAAATTAGAGTTTAATACAAAGTCTTGGAAAAAAACAAAAATAAATATTGATGATTTCCTTTTTTTTATTAAGAGCAATAATTTTAAAATATTCATACAAAATAAACAATTCTTTTCCCAAATTTATGACCAAACAATAAAAAACAATTATGATGATAATATAGATAGAGAATTAATTTTAATTAATTAACTTAGTTGTAGATTTTTCTTAAATTTTTTTTAACTTTTTTTTTATATTCATTTAATTTTATTTTATCAATCTTAGCATCAGTTTTCATAAAACTTAAAACAACACCAACTCTGTCTCTGTTAGAATTATTTTTTTCGCTACCATGAATAACTTCTGGATGGTGTATAATACAATCACCTGGTTTTAGGTTTGGATAATATCTTTTGTAATTTAGGTTTTTTAATGTTTCTAATGGAATTTTTTGGGAAGAGCCTTTCATATATGAAATATCGTGCTTTACGGTTCCAAGTTTATGAGAACCTTTTAAATAACATAAGCCACCGTTTCTTTTATTTGATAGAGTAAAAGCTATCCAAACATTAACTGCTTCAGCATTTTGTATATTCCAGTAATAATTATCTTGATGATATGGGCTTGGCATTCCTGTTCTAGCAGGTTTTAAAAAAAACTCTAAATTTCTTAATTTTAATTTATTTCCAAGTATTGATTTAAGTGCTTTTATAATTTTTTTGTTTTTAACCAGACCAAATAATTTCCCTTTTTTATAAAATTTATCAATATTATGAATAGTGTTAAACTTACCGTCATTTGTTTTATGAAAATTCTTTTGATTTAGTCTAACAACTTTTCTTTTAACATTTTCAATGTCCTTATGGATTTCTCCTATCATTTTCTTTGAAATAATTCTTTTTAAAATGGTAAAACCATTTTTTTTATATTCTTTATTGTATTGCATATTATTTGTATTATTTTGTATTTTTAATAATTTAACTTTTATTATAATTAATGAAATTTGCAATAGTTGTACCTGCAAGAAAAGGATCCAAGAGTGTTAAAAACAAAAATCTTATTAAGATTAATAAAAAGCATCTCATTGAGTATACATTAATTGCTGCAAATAAAAGTGATGTTAAGCTTAAATTTATTTTGACTGATGACAAGAAGATTAAAAAAATTTCAAAAAAATATAATTTTAACACAGAATATATTAGGCCTAAAAAAGTTTCTCATTCAAAAGCATCCTTAGTTGACACTCTATTAGATTTCATTAGAAATACCGAAGAAAAATACAGATATGATTATCTAGTAGTTTTACAGCCAACTTCACCTATGAGAGATCATAGTGACATTAATAATGCAATAAAACTAATAATAAAAAAAAAAGCTACTTCTTTAGCTAGTATCAGTGAATCACAAGAACACCCTTATGAGCAAATTATTATAAATAAAAAAAAATGGAGATTATTATTTAATAAATCAAAAAGATTTTACAGACGACAAGATTTTGACATAAAAGTTTTTTTTATAACTGGAGCAATTTACATTATCAGTAAAGCAAGTATATTAAGATATAAAAAAATAATTACTAATAATCACGTAAACTTTTTAATGAAAAAATTGAAGTCTTTAGATATTAATGATTATGAAGATATTGAAATAGCTAAATATTTGTTGAAAAAATGAAAATAGAATGGAGTAATAGGGCACATTTTTTTACTAAAAAAGAATTAGGTTATTTAAATCATTTTTTAGAAAAATCACAAAACCTAACTCAAGGGAATGAATTATTAAAGTTTGAAAATGGTTTAAAAAAATATCTTAAAGTAAAGAATGTATACGCTTTGAGTTCAGCTGCTGCAGCTCTTGAAATTATTGCACTATTATTAAATTTAAAAAAAGGTGATGAAGTTATTATTCCTTCTCATACATACTGTGTTTCTGCAATTCCTTTTGCCAGAAATAAAGCAAAAATAGTTTGGGCTGATATTGATATAAAAACTAAAACAATTAATCTTTTAGATGTAAAAAAGAAAATTACCAAAAATACTAAAGCAATAGTTCTGGTTCACCTTTATGGTTTTTCTGTTGATGTTAACTCATTTAAAAAAGAAATAAAAAATAAAAATATTAAAATAATTGAGGATTGTGCTCAAGCATTTGGTGGAAATGTTAATGGAAAAAAAACAGGTACCATCGGAGACTTTGCTTGCTTTTCATTTCATGCTCAGAAAAATATGACTACCTTAGGAGAGGGTGGAGCTATATATGTTAAGGATAATAAAATGGCAAAGCATGTAAAAGGTTTAAGACACAATGGTCATGAAAAATTCAATTTTTATAAGAAAGACTATTGGAAACCTGCAATGACAAATGTTGTTGAGAATTTGAATGATTATTGGCCTTATAAGTTCACTTTATCAGAAATTCAGTCAGCTGCTGGTCATTTGATGTTAAAAAGAATTGATCAGCTAAATAAAGAACGAATATTAAGAGCGAAAAAATTTATTTATCAAATTAAAAAAATTTCAAATAAATTAAAATTTGTCGAATTCTTTAAACATAGAAGGCATGTTTATCACCTTCTTTCAGCCCATGTAGTTCCCTCAAAAAAATTTAATAGAGATAAGCTTATAAGACTTTTGTATAAAAAATATAATATTAAATGTGCAGTTCAATACTATCCGCTTTATAAGTATGATCTTTTTAAAAAGAAAAAAATTGGAACAAAAATGATTAATAGAAATACTGAAGAGTTCTATAATAACATGATTTCTTTTCCATTTCATATTTGGATGTCTGGCAAAGAATTTAATTATTTAATTTCATCGTGCATTAAAGCAATAAAGGAATTGGATAATTAAATTCAAATATGAAACATACACCCGATCTAATTATCACAAGAATAGATAATTTAAAAAATAATAAATCCTCTAAAATTTACCTTGGAAATTTTAGTTATACATTTAATGAAATTTTAGATCAAAATATCAAAATATCTCATTCTAATAATGATTTAATTAGTAAAGAAAAAAATTTTCTTTATATAAAAAAATTAAAAAGAAGAATTTTGCCTGTTTTAAAAAATCATTTAAATTATATTCATCAAACAAAATACAACGTTGATTTTTGGAATATTTATTTAGGAACATGGTTAGAAAATTTTTTACATGTTGTTTATGATAGATGGATTTATACAGATAAAATAAAAAAGGAAAAAAACTTTAACACACAAAATCTTAAATTTGACAAAAATATATTAATACCAAACGAAACAATAGACTCAAAACTTTTATGGGAAAATGAGCTTTGGAACCATAATTTGTTTTTATCTATAATTCAATATAGGTTTAAAAAAAAAATTAAAAAATTACTTCCTCATAAAATAAAAAAAAAAACAATTATAAAAATAAAAAAAAGTAGAGAAGAAAGGATTTTCAAAAAAAAAAACTTAATATTATTTATACTCACCAAATTATTTAAACCAAAAAAAAAAAATAAATTAATTTTCTTGGATAACTTTAATTATAAATTCCAATTGTCAACCTTTTTTAAAATATTTGAAATTCCAAAATTTATTAGCTCAATTCCAATTTTAGATAGAAAATTTGATTTAAATATTAGAAATAAAAAACTTAATTTTAATTGCTATAGTGAATTTGAAAAATTCCTTTCAAAAAATATCTCAAAGCATCTCCCATTATCATCAATTGAAAACTTCAAGAAACATATCAATCACATATTCAATAAGTTCTATACAAGTAAAAATTATGTTACATCAAATTTCTGGGCTCTAAATGATTTATATAAAATTCATTTAGCATTAAATAAAAATTCAAATAAAATATTTTTACAACACGGTGGTGTATATGGGCAGATTAAATATAATATTTCAGAGTTAAATGAAATCGAAATTTCAGATTATTTTCTAACTTGGGGATGGAGTAAATCTTTCAAATCAAAATATACACAAAAAAAAGATTCAAAAAAAATAGTAGATTTTTACTCTACACTACTAAAAGACAAAAAGTATAAACCAAAAAAAAATAACAATAAAATTTTAATAATTTTAGATAACATTCCTGAGTTTAATACAGAAAATTCATCAAAATATAATGCAATCACTTACAAAAACTATTTGCGCGATATAATTAAGTTTATTAAAAATTTAAAACAAAACTTAAAATCAAAAATAATTGTAAGGCTTTATTCTCAAGATTATAAAAAAAATATATATAATATTTTGAAAAATAAATTTCCTCAGATTTCATTTCAAAGAAGTGACAAAAATATATATGAAGCATTTAATGAGTCCAAATTTTGCATAATTGCTAATAACTCTACATCTTTTTTAGAAGCTTATTCTAACAATGTGCCAACAATTCTTTTTTGGACACCAAAAACTTTTTTGCCAAGAGAAAATGTTAAAAAGATTTTAAAAGAAGCAAAAAAATTAAAACTCTTTTTTGATAAACCAGAGAATCTAGCTAATTTTCTCAATAATGATAAAAATGATTTTGAAAAAGTTTGGAAATCTTCATTATCAAACAACTTTAGAAAAAAAATTATTTATAAATTTGCAAATTTAGATAAAACAAAAATTAAAAAATTAATTAATATATTAAAATGACAACATATTTAAATACAAATAAAAATTTAAAACCATTAATTGATAATTATGAAAAATATTTTTTTACTTTATCAGAAACAATAAATTTGCCAAAAAAATGGGATCAAGTTACAGCTTTTGAAATAGAAATAAAAAAATCGTTTATTAGAGGTATGCTAAGATACTCTGAAAATACTTTAAATATATTGAAATTTATAAAAGATTATTATGATCAAAATCTAATAAAATCTAAAGATTTGAATTGGATTACATTACCATACCCAATGATACATCTTCCAAATGATTTAATGGAAGATGGAGGTTTTCACTATGATGAAACTTCAAAAAAAAATCTTTTTACTTGCTGGATACCAATTACAGATTATAAGTATAAAGCATTATCTATTTTAAAATTCCAAAGTAAAATTCTTAATAAATTCTTTCAACTATTGATTAAAACTGGTATTTGTAAATATTTTTCAGATCATATCGAGGCTACTAAAGGAAGTATTTTTTTGTGGGATGGTAATCAAATTCACTCTGGAAATAGAAATATTTCTGATATCCCGTCTTGCGCTATACAATTAAAATTAGTTAATCAGATTTACAGATTTGAACAAAATAAAAATATTTCAAGTAACTTTGATATTGAAAATAAAAATTTTAAAAACCTCAATCATGAACAAATACTCCGTGAATTTAATTTGTATCGTAAATATGTAGAACTTATTATGCAAAATAACAGTCAAATAAACCAAAAAACAAAATTAGAAAAAATTCTATTTACAATAAATAAACCTTCTTATCCGTTATCTTTTTCATTGTCTTTATTGGCACAGCGTATGATGTCTAAAAGAAAGTATTTCAAACAATTTCAAGACCTTAAAAATATTTTAGTTTGTATGGATAAACTTTCATTATCTTTAGGTTCTGCAAATTTAGTTAGTTTAAATAGACTTTTAAATTTAAGAAGACAAAATAAAGATATTGAATATGAATTAAAAGAAATTGATAAATTTAAATTAATACCTTTTGATACTTATCAGTACTACGAACTATTAAAAAAAGGAAATAAAAATAAACTAGAAGCATTCACATATTAAATTGGAAAAAATACTCAAAATTTATCGTATCTCCACAAATAAGGCTAAACTTTATTACGGAATTTTTTTTATTGTTACAATTCTTAATTCATTATTTGAGATAGCTGTCCTTTTTTCTATTCTTCCATTTTTAGAGTACTTTATTAGTGGCAATGGTTTTATTATTAATCAGATAAATAAAATAATTAATTATTTTTTTGAGATAAATAATTATGATTTTTTAAAACTCTTCACATTTTTAGTAATGACAATATTCTTCATAAAACTAATATTTAATATTTTAAATGTTTACATATATGAGTTAATTCTAGCTAATGAACACTCATTTTTATACAAAAAATTGCTAAATAAATACCTTAAATCAAATTATGGTTATTTAATCAAAATACCGTCATCTTTGATAATTAAAAATTTAAATAAAGAAATTCCAACTTATATAAATGGTATTCTAGCAAATTGTTTAATAACGATATCGGAAGTTGTTTTAACTATATTTATTATAACTGCATTGGTTATCTACAACCTTAAAATAACAATTTTATCATTATTTCTATTTTTTACGTTATCTTTTATTTATGTTTTTTTTTCGAAGAGTTATGTATCAAAATTTGCCCATACAAGATTAAGTTCTGACTCTGGTGTATTTAAAAAAATAATCAATATTTTTGATAATTTAAAAATAATAAAAATATATAATCGTGAAAATTTTTTTATTGAAGGTTCAAAAAAATCTTTTGACAAATCAATTAATTCGACAAAATATTTTAACATTATATCTAAATTGCCAAGAATAATTTTTGAATTCACATTATTAATAATTATAGTTTTGACAATTTTTTTCTATTTAGATGAAAAAGAAATAATTTATACAATTGCGGTTTTTGCAGCTGCATCTATCCGTATAATACCAAGCATTTCAAAATTATCTGCAGCTTGGCAAAATTTGAAATTTAGTTGGCCATCACTTTCGGTTATAACAGAAGTTTTAGATCAAAACAGTGAGAATTTGAAAAGAGAATACAATTCTGAATTAAGATTTGAAAAGTCTATTAATTTAAAATCATTATATTATTCGTATAAAAATGATAGAGTTATAATTAAAAACTTAGACATTGAAATTAAAAAAAATAATTTTATTGGAATTGTTGGGAAGACTGGATCAGGTAAATCAACCTTAGTAGATTTAATTACAGGATTAATTTTTCCAACAGACGGCAGCATAGAGATAGATAATGTAGTCTTAAATAAAAATAATGTTATAAATTGGCAAAAAAAAATTGGTTACATGCCACAAAATATTTCTGTTTTAAATGATACCATAAGGGCAAATGTTGCTTTTGGTTTAAAAACTAGTGATGTAGATAATGATAAAATAATGTCATGTTTGCAAAAAGCGCAATTAGGTGATTTTTATAAAAAACTCAAAGATGGTTTGAACACTATTATTGATGAGAAAGGGTTAAATTTATCTGGAGGAGAAAAACAAAGACTTGCTCTTGCTAGAATGTTATATTTTGACCCTCAGATTATAATACTAGATGAAAGTACTAGTTCTCTAGACGGTGAAACAGAAGAAAAAATTTTAAATGATATAAAATTGTTAAAAGACACGACTGTAATATTTGTAACGCATAGAGAAAAAAATTTACAGTTATGTGATAAGGTTGTAACAATGTGATAAATTCATTTAAAGTATATGAGCATTATTGCAATTGTACCAGCACGTTCAGGTTCAAAGAGATTTAAGAATAAAAATATTACAGATTTCTTGGGTGCTCCATTATTTCTACATTCAATATTTTTTGCAAAAAAACTTAAATTTGTTAAGAAAATAATCTTAACATCAGATAGTAGCAAATATTTGAAACTCGCGAAAAATATTCCTAATGTATTAATTCATAAGAGGTCAAAAAAAAACTCAAAAGATAATTCAATGGAGGAAGATATTTTGTATGAATTGTTAATATTTTTAAAGAAATATAATATTAGTTTTACTGGAATTTTGTGGTTGAGACCAACACATCCCTTAAGATGTTTAAAATCCTTTAAAGAAGGTTATGAAATTTTCAAAAAGAAAAAAAAAACTGTTGTAATTGTTCACAAAGAGGAGTCTAGACTTTTTTATGAGAAAAATAAATATTTGTATCCCGTTCTTAAGTCAATGAAAAATAAATCCATGATTAGAAGTCAAGAAGTGAAGCCTTTTTATAGTATTTTTAGTGGAGAATTTTTTCATTTAAAAAAAATAAATAAAAAATTTCTGGGTAATAAGTTTAGTTTTGTTGTAGCTCCTAAGTATACTAAAATTGATATTGATACGAAAATAGATATAGACATTATATCATCTACAATAAAAAGTAACAAAGAAAAATTCAAAAAATTTATTCATGTTTAGTGTTAGTCAAAAAAACAAAATTCTAAATAGTAAAAAAATTTATCTTTTAGGACGAGGTCCTACGGCAAAGTATTTAAATTATAGGACTGATAAAAACGTATATATATCAATTAACTTAAAAAAAAAAAATTTTATTAATATTGATAAAGAAAAAATTTTATCTAGTAAAAATAAAATTAAAGTTGGATCTGTTTTTTTTGGATTATATGCAATTTTAACAGAGATTAATAACTTACTGCATAAATATAAAGTTTACAAAAAAGTTTATTTATACGGTTTTGATTTTATTAAATATACTGAAGATGAGGACATTGCAAAAAAATTATTCACAAAATCTAATTTGCAGCAAGCTATAGACATTAACAGTCAACAAATAGGGTATGAAATTATAGAAAATAATTTTTCAAATTTAGACATACTAAAGTGTGGATTTGATATTTCATCAGATATAAACCCCAAAACTAATAAAAGTTATTATCAAAATAAAAATAAACTAGAAATAGTTGCAGAGCTGACAACTAACCATCAAGGTAATACTGAAAGATTAGAAAATTTAATATTAGGATGTATTAGAGCAGGATGCAAAATTATCAAATTCCAAAAAAGACATGTAGAAACTTTTTACCCTAAACATTTTTTAAATAGAAAATATATTTCTCCATTTGGTAAATCCTTTTATGATTATAGAAAACATATTGAATTAACGAGTGAACAAATTAATTTAATTAAATATTATAAAAAAAAAGAAGATCTCAAAATAATATTTAGCGCTTTAGACGTCAAAAGTTATATTGATTTAAAAAAAAATAATTTTAAGTATTTTAAAATTCCATCAACTATATCATCTCATAAAAAATATATTAATTTTATTTCAAATGAAAATCTTCAAGAAATAATAGTTTCTACAGGCATGACAAATAATCATTATGTAAATTTTATACTAAATAAATTTAAAAAATTTAACAAATTATATCTGCTTCATGCTATCTCTACTTATCCGTGCTCATTTGCAGATATTAACTTAAATATTGTTAAAAAATTTTCCTCACTTAAAAAAAATGTAATACCTGGTTATTCTTCACATGATCCAGGATATTATGGATCAATGTTGGCAATTGGCGCAGGTGCAATGATGATAGAAAAACATGTAAAAACTGGCATAACAGATTGGGTTCATTATGATGATGCTGCAATTGATGTGAAATATGAGCTTCCAAAATTTATTAAAATTTTGGAAAGGTCCTATCAAGCGTTAGGCTCAAAAACAAAAGTAATTTATCCACACGAACATCATAAGTATGATTTTAAAAAATAATTTATATAGTATTGATTTATTCAAAACTTTAATTTTATTTAGCATCTTTTCTACCTTGTTAATAACAACAAAAATAATTTCTTATAAGATTATTTATTTTTTCCAGATATTTTGTTTTTTTTTT
>MDSZ01234829.1_pt1 | contig 11956 bp, 9 predicted proteins | sample 811201 | NCBI WGS metagenome assembly MDSZ01 (sample SAMN05326647, study PRJNA326480) | marine metagenome | isolation source: seawater | place: Indian Ocean: North | collected 2010 | reverse complement strand
TTTTTAAAATATTTTTTTTCTTAAATTTTGGTCTTAAAACTTTATCAGGTCTATAAAACAATGATTTCAAGTACCATTTCCCAATTGGGGTTGTTTTATCACCTTCTTCTTTTTGTACTGCCGTTTTAAGTCCACTTGAGCCTATCTTACATTCAAAAGTATTTCTACCAGCTTTGAGAAAATATTTTTTATTTAGATTTATAACAAACCAGTTTTTTTGCATAGGGCTTATTATAGAGAATTTTATAATAGAAAAAAAATATATTTTTTTAAAAAATAAGAGTAAAATTATCAAAATTATCGGTTTTTTGTTATGACAAAAGAAAAACAAACTTTGTTACAATCAATTTTAATTTATAGAGACATTAGAATGCTAAGAATTTTACTTCTTGGTGCCATAAGTGGTTTTCCTTGGGTCCTAATTGCTAGCAGTTTAAGCCTTTGGTTGAAAGAAGAAGGGCTTAGCAGATCAACCATTGGGTGGGCAGGTTTGATCTTTGGTGTATACGCATTTAATTATTTGTGGGCTCCATTAATTGATAGAATTCAAATACCACTTTTTGGAAAAAAATTGGGACATAGAAGAGGATGGATAGTTGTAATGCAATTTACAATTCTTATTAGTCTAATAATCTGGAGTTTTGTAAATCCTTCTCAAAACTTAACTTTAATAATTACCGTAGGATTAATTATTGCCATTGCCTCAGCTACACAAGACATAACTATAGATGCCCTAAGAATTGAACAAATAAATGAGAATGAAGGAAAAACAATGGCTGCAGGAGCAGCAGTTGCAGTTGTTGGTTGGTGGACTGGTTATAAATTAGGTGGTGTAATTGCTTTATTCACAGCAGAATTCTTTGAAAATTTAGGTATTTCTAATTACTGGCAAACAACTTTCTTAATATTAGGAATTATTATAATTATTATGAATATTGGATTAATATTTGTGAATGAACAAATTGAAATCAAAAAACAAATAAAACAATTAGATACTGAAAAGATAATCTTAAATAAACTTGGGCCTAGCAACTCTTTAACTAAACTCTTCGCATTTATTACAAGAACTTTCGTTGGGCCGATAAATAGCTTTATCAAAAAAAACGGATTTACAATAGCTATTGCAATATTAGGTTTTGTTTTTCTATTTAAAATAGGTGAAGCTTTTCTAGGGCGCATGTCCATTATCTTTTATAAAGAAATTGGATTTTCTAAAGGACAAATTGCGATTTACTCAAAAGGAATGGGGTGGATAACAACAATTGTTTTTACTCTATTAGGTGGTGTAATGGCAATGAGGACAGGAACAATAAAAACAATGTTTTTTGCGGGAGGGTTAATGGCTATGACAAATCTTCTTTTTGCAATTTTGGCTTGGACAGGTAAATCAGAATTGCTTTTTGGAATTGCTGTTATTGCAGATGACATTACAGCAGCATTTGCAACAGTAGCATTTGTTGCATTTATTTCTTTATTAGTTGATAGAACTTACACTGCTACTCAATATGCTTTACTTGCGTCCCTAGGAACTGCAGGCAGAACAACACTTGCTTCATCTTCTGGCGCACTTGTAGATTGGCTTAACGGCGAATGGGGAACTTTTTTTATATTAACCACAATAATGGTTATACCTTCTTTAATTTGTTTGTGGTTCATAAGAAATAAAATTAAAATAGTTACAAAATAATTCCTTTTTAAACTTTTATCTATGTTGTAGAATTTAGTTAATTTTAAAATTAATAAAAAAATTATTTTGTTGATAAACCATGATTTATTAATCTGATATTAATTTCTTGTTTTAAAAAATAATCTGTTTAATAAATAATTAAATAACTATCTTGTTGTGCTCTAAAATAATGTTCTTAAAATTATTATCTATACCTGAACTTAATTTTCAAAAGAGCTGGGTTAATGGTTGGAATAAAGTTAAAAACTTAAATGTTTTTGATAAATATATCACTTTGTTTTGGCTTATGGGTCCTTTTATTTATCTAATAGAAAGAGATCCCGCTGATTTGTGGTTAACACTAATTTCTATTATTTTTATAATCCGATGTATCAAAAAAAAAGATTGGTATTGGACTTCCCAACTTTGGTTTAAAAGCGCTGTAGTATTATGGTTATTAGGTTTGTTTTCTGCAGTTACAAGTCAAGAACCTTTTTTTACTTTTCAGCAAGGTTTTGTTTGGATAAGATTTCCTTTATATGTTGCTGCTGCTCAAGTATGGATTGCAAAAGATAGAGATATAAGAATTCTGATGCTTATATCAATGCTTCTAGGAATGCTAATTATGTCTGGAATTCTAATTGCAGAATCTATCATTGAACCTAAAACAAGGTTGAGTTGGCCTTATGGTGATTTAGTTCCTGGTGGTTATATTAGTAAAGTTTCATTACCTCTATTTTGTGTTTTAATTGCTGTAGCAGTTAGTAAAAGAAGTAAAGCAGGTTTATGGTCTGGTTTAATTGGATTATTGTCTATTGGTGTATCTGTTTTAACTGGTGAGAGAACTAACTTCCTTATAAGAGCATGTGGAGGTATTTTAGCAAGCATTGTCTGGAAACCTAAGTTTATGTTGTTATCAATGTTAGTTTTAATTGAAGTTTTAGCTGTTTTATTTGTTCTTTTTCATCGACCTGACTTAAGCAAACGTTTTGGAACCGATTTTCTTAATCAAATCCCTTTAGTCAATACTGATAATAGCAACCCACATTGGGGTGCTTGGAGGGGCGGTATTCAACAAGGGTTATTAACTCCTATCAAAGGTATTGGACCATCAGGAACTAGAAATAGTTGTAAAAACTTGAGTGATAACAAGCCAAGTTGGCTTCCAGGAGAGAATTACTGTGGCAATCATCCGCATAATTTTTATATTCAATTGTTTGCTGAAGTTGGGATTTTGGGATTAATTTCTGGTACTATAATGGTAGTATCAATGATATCAGTGTGCATTAAAGCTAGAATACAAAATTTTAATTGTCCTATGGCTGCTACTGCTTTTGTTATACCTTTAGGATTATTTTTTCCATTTCAACAATTCGGTAGTTTTTATGGTCAATGGGGAAATTTATTTATATGGTTTGCTATAGCATTTGCTGTATCTCAATTTCAAGGATGGCGAAAGAAAATTTAAAAATTTTAGTATGTATAAGAAGTAAGATTATATCTGTTTTTTTAGAATTTTATGATATCTGAAGGATTTATTTGTTTTGGTCAAATATGATTTTAATAGAAATAAGTTAAAGGATAATCGTTTGATAAAATTTCAATATTAAAAATTAAGAAAACTTAATGATTAAAAGATATTAAGAATTTAACTTATATCATGTTAATATAAGACAAAGCCAATACTAAAATAAATATTGAGTAAAAATTTGATTCTCAACTTACAAATGGACCTCAAAAATTAATTCACAGTTATGGAAATCTGAAGATCTTATTAGAGATAAAAAAGAATTGCTGATACCAAGTATTTATAAAATTAACAAGAAGTGTTTTAATAATTAACAACAAAATATCTATAATTAAATGTGAAATTAACATTTAAGCTAAAATCAAGAGTTTATGAATTTAAGTCCTACAATAAATATTAGAGTTATTGTTATTTAAAATAGTTATTATTTTTTTATTTATTTGCTTTTGATTAACAATTACTTTTTCATACTTTTCAGTGTATGGAGCATATTCTTTATTAATCATATCAGGTTTATTTTTAAAATCATAAACTACAATCAAAGGAATATTCGACATTGACGCAACATGAACACAGCCACATTCAAAAGTGATTACGAGTTTAGAACTCATAATAGCACTCCTCCAATTTTTAAAATTCAATTTATCTAAAATGATTATATTTTCACTATTTTGGTAAAGTTTATGTAAATTTTGATCATTATATTTTACAAAAGAATTATAAACTTTTTTGAAAGCTTTTGAACTTTTTTGGTCAGTTGAAAGATATAATTTATCATATTTATTTGTTAACTCATTTAATAATTCAAAAAAATTATCTTCATTATACTTGTCATCAATCCACCTGTTAGACAAATGTAATAGAATTCTTTTCTGAAAAATTTTTTTAGCATGATTTTTTTCTATAGAAGAATGAAATGGTCTAGGCTTTTTGATAAATAAATCTTCTTTAACTAATTTATACATCATTATAGTCTGGTGAAAATTTATCTTATTATTAAAAAAATAATTTCTATCAATTATTATATGGTTTATTTTGAATAATTTTAATAATAACCTTTGGAATAATTTTGAAATATTTGGATTTTTATATCTGGACAAATATAACAAACTTGATCTTTTAACAGAGTTACTTAATAAAAGCAAAATAGAGGTTTCAATATCTTGGCTAAAGTTAAAAACGTAATCATACGAAAGTTTTTTAAATTTTTTTAAAAATTTTATCTTTGATATTATATCATCACCTTTATCATAAATATAAACGGTATCAACAAAATTAGCCTCTTTACATAAAAAAAAATTAAATTTTGAGCATATTACAGTAATTCTTATATTTGGAATAAAACATTTAATTTCTTTTATAACTGGCAAAGTTAAAATCATATCTCCCATTCTATCATTTCTGATTATACAAATATTTATTTTTTTTGATTTTTGCATGAGAATTATTTTAATGTAATAATTAAGTTTTTTACAGAAAATTATCTTTGTTATTAAGATTTAAAAAGGAAATTTAATTGCAAAACATTATTTGTATGAAATGGGGCTCAAGATATGGAGCTGATTATGTTAATAGATTATACTCGTCAATAAAACGACACACAAAAAAAAGAACTAAGGTCTATTGTTTTACAGATAATAGTAATGGAATTAGCAAAGAGGTAATATGTAAACCTTTACCTAATATTAACTTACCTAAATCTATATCACTTTCACCATGGAGAAAAATGAGTGTATGGCAATTTCCTCTCTATGATTTAACTGGTGATGTTTTATTTTTGGATCTTGATTTAGTTATTACAGGTAATTTAGACCGTTTCTTTGATTTTAATCCAGGAAGTTATTGTGTTATTGAAAATTGGACACAAATCGGAAAGAACATTGGAAATACTAGTTGTTTTAGAATACCAATTGGTAAATACTCTTCAATTTTTAAAAAATTTGAAAAAAATCCAAAAAAATATTGGAAAAAATATCATATTGAGCAAATTTTTTTGAGTGCTGAAATTAAAGATCAAATATTTTGGCCTGCTGATTGGTGTAAAAGCTTTAAACATAATCTTCTTCCATATTGGCCTTTGCGAATTTGGCAACCTGCAAAGCTTCCAAAAGAAACATCAATTGTTGCTTTTACAGGTAAACCTGATCCAGAGGATGTAATAAACGGAAAGTGGCCAGTAAAAAACTCTCAATTATATAAGAAAATTTATAAACAATTGAAAACACCTCAATGGGTCTTAGACAATTGGTTATAAAGTTACGAAATTTGATTTATTGGTTTTCTATTTAGAAAGGCTTCTATTGCTATCATATATCCACTAAAAAATCTCTCATATGCTTCTAAGGACACATAGCCAATATGAGGAGTAAGAAGTACATTCTTGGTTTTTCTTAGAATATGATTTGAGGGCAAAGGTTCTTCATCATAAACATCTAATGCCGCAAATGAAATGTCACCGTTATTTAAACATTCAATTAAATGCTTTTCTACAATAATAGGTCCACGACTAGTATTTACAATAACAGATTTTTTTTTCATCATTTTTAATTTAAATTTATCTATAAATCCAATTGTCCTATCTGATAATCGAGTATGTATAGTTAAAATATCTGAGGATGCAAACAATTGATCACAACTTACATATTTAACACCAATTAAATCACAATCTTGTTTTTTTAAATTATGACTCCAGGCAATAACATTCATTCCAAAAGCTTTAGCAAAATTTGCAACTTGAACACCCTGTTTTCCAAGTCCAAAAATACCCAATGTATTCCCCTTTAACCCCCTGCCAATAGTTGTTTGCCATTTACCCTCTTTCATATTTTGAATTTCAATTTGCAAACCACGCCAACTATTCATTATTAGCGCCCATGTCAACTCAGCTGTTGAATGAATTTTTGTGTCAGTTCCACAACAAATTATTTTTCTTTTTTTTAGAGCATCTATATCAATAGAAGCGTTCCACATACCACTAGTTATTACTAATTTTAAATTAGTAAGTTTATTTATTAATTTTTCAGGCAGTGGTGTCCTTTCTCTCATTAAACATAAAACATCGTATTTGAATAAAATTCTTGATAAGTTTTCATCTTTTCCGATAAAGTTATTGAAAACATCCAAATTTATTCTATCACTTAATTTTTTCCAATCAGCCAACTTGTGTGAGACATTTTGGTAATCGTCAAGAATAGCAACATTTAATTTTGCTCCAGTTGCTGTCATTTAGCTGCACCATATCCAGCCATTCTTCCAAATACTGCTCCAGATGTAAGTCCTGAACCTCCAGGATATCCATTAAAAAAAACTCCTCCTATTAGCTCCCCACAGGCAAACAAACCACTTATTAATTGGTCGTTCTTGTTCAAAACTGAACCTTGATCATTTATTTTTAATCCTCCATACGTAAAAGTTATACCTCCAGTAACTGGAAAAGCTCTGAATGGTCCTTTATCTATTCTTTGAGCCCAATTAGACTTTCTAACTTCTATACCTTTTGTAGATTTACCATCTAATATAGTTGGATCAAAAGGAACCGTTAAATCTACAGCCTTATTAAATTCTTCTATTGTTTTTCTTGTTTCAATCTTATCAATTCCATCCATTTCTTCAATTAGTTCATCTATTGTTTTGCCTTCAACAAAGTGAGCATCATGAAATCTATATTCTTCATAAAGTAGTTCAAAAACTTTGCTGTCATAAATTTGCCACGCAAAATGACCTGGTTGTTCTAAAACTTTTCTACCATATTGCGCGTAAGTATAATTTCTAAAATTTTTACCCTCGTCCAAGAACCTTTGTCCTTTTGCATTAATCATAATACCTAAAAAATAGCAAATCTTACGGTAATTTTTCCGTTCTTTTGGCTCTAAGTCTAGACCACCATAATCTTTCATATAAAGATCCATTGGAGTTGCATGACAGCCATCATATAAACCATGTTTTGTTGCTCCAATCTCTAAAGCCATTTTAAGACCGTCACCCGTATTATGGGGTGTCCCCCTTACCTTCGCATTTAACCAATTATCCCCAATGAATGATTTACGTAAATCATCATTAGCTTCAAAACCACCAGAGGCTAATATGACCGCATCAGCTTCTATTCTATCAGCTCCCAAACAAATACCTGTCACCTTATTATTTTTAAATATTAAATCAGTAACTGGAGTTTCATAAAATATTTTTCCACCTAAAGATAAAAAAGCTGATAATTCTTGTTCAAACAATCCAACACCTTCATTTTCAGAAGCAAGAGTTAAACCTCCCCAAAAAATATGTTTACCTTCCTTTATAAAACTTTGTCTTGAATATATTGGTTCAAATTTTACATCATGAGAGGAAAGCCATTTAATTGTTTCTAATGACTTAGACACTAAGATTTCTTGCTCCCAACTCAATGGTCTACCATCATTGAAATTTAAAAGATCATTTTTAAACTGTTCTTGTGTGTAAGAACCAAAGTCTGTGTCTTTTAATCTTACATCATTTGGATTTTTCAAAAGATCTATTAACTGATCTCCGTTTTCATATGAAAATCTCATTGCTCCAGCTGTATATTTAGTATTTCCGCCTGCCATCTTTTTATCAGCTTTTTCATAAATCGTTACTTCTGCACCTTTTTCTAAAGATGCAATACCAGCTGTTAATGCAGCGTTACCAGAACCAACAATTACAATTTTTTTAGACATTTTAAATTTCCAATAAGATACGCTATTCATTTAATGTTGTTTAATTATTGTTATTATTTAAGATAATAATTTTCAAGTTGAATTTTTTCTAGGCTTTATATGTCCAAAAATTTAATTGGATCGCTGATCTGGTTGTTGTTTATATCTTTATCAGTGTTTTCTCATATGATAATTAAGTCATTAACTGGGGAAGTGGATTTTGTTATTACGTTATTCGCTAGATTTGTTTATTCACTACCTATCCTTTTTATTTTAGCTTTTTTTGCTAGAAAGATACTTTTTTTACAAATAAATAATTGGAATAATATATTTATTCGCTCTTTATTTGGTTTTGTAACAATGATTATGGTTTTTTCATCTTTACAACTTATTCCTATTGGTTTAACCACGGCATTAGCTCAAAGTTCAGCAATATATGTTACATTATTATCTCCATTATTTTTAGGTGAAAAAATTGGCCTTATTAGGTGGACAGCTGTCATTACTGGATTAGTCGGAGTATTTCTAATGATTAATCCAATTGGAATCATAGAGCAAACCAGTGAGTTATCATCACTAGGATTATTATTAGCTTTTGGTAGTGCATTAACTCATGCTGGATTAGCACTAATCCTTAGAAAAATTGGAAAAACTGAACATCCAGCGTCAACTGCCTTAATACATAATCTTATAACTTCTATCATAATTATTCTTGCTATAATTTTCTTTGGTACAAAATTTTATGGAACATCAGGAAAATACGGTATTGAAATTTTAATTACACCAAATTTTATATTTTTTTACTTAATCTTTTTAGGTCTTGTAGGCTCATTAGTACAATATTTAATGGCACAAAGTTACAAGTATGCAGAAGCAACTATATTAGTAACACTTAGATATTTAGCAATTCCAATAGCTGCAATATTTGGTTATGCAATATGGGATGAAATTCCAACTCCTAATCAGATTATGGGAGGATTAATTGTAATTAGTTCTTGTCTTTTAATAACTTATAGAGAAATTAAGAAAAATAAAAATTAATATCCTATTGCACAACCATCTTTTCTAAAATCACTAGCTCCAATTAGGATATTTTTATTTATGTCTATAAGTATGATTTGACCACCACCAATGGGTGAAACTGAATAATTTATTTGGTGTCCTCTTGAGACCATATCTTCAATAATTGAGTTATCAAAATTTCTTTCAAAATCTAAAATATTGTTATTTGGAAAAACTCTTGGTAAATCTAAAGCTTCTTGTGGACTTAAACCAAAATCAGTCATTTGAGATAAAACATATGCATGGCCAGCAGCTTGATATTGGCCACCCATTACTCCAAAAGAACCAATTAATTTGTCATTATTTGAAATCATACCTGGAATGATAGTGTGAAGTGGTCTTTTGTTTGGATGGAACTCATTAGGGTGACCCTCTATTAAATTAAACCCTCTTCCTCTGCTATGGAAAAGAACTCCACTTTTTGGTGCAGTAATTCCACTGCCAAAAGGGTCAAAAAGTGAATTAATAAAAGAAATTGTCATCCCATTCTTATCCCTTACTGATAAATAAATTGTATCAGGATGGTCTGGAAACAGGCTTTTCTCATATATTTTAGCTTTTTTTAAGTCAATTTCAGAAGCGTATTGTTCTAGTGACTTTTTACTTAAAAAACTTTTTACAGATAGCTTGTTATAACGTGTATCCGCAAGATATTGATCTCTTAAAAAATATCCTACTTTAACTGCCTCAGAAAATAAATGAATATAATCATTTTTAGACATGCTTTTTACATCAAAATATTCAAGTATTCCTAATATAATTAGAGCTACTAAACCTTGGCCATTTGGAGGACATTCGTGAATTTTAATATTTCTATAATTATTAGATATTGGCTTTACCCATTCTGCTGATGAGTTCATAAAATCACTCTTAATATGACATCCTCCAATACTATTTAATTTTTCTAGCATATCTTCTGCTACCCAACCATTATAGAAACCAGCAGCTCCTTCGTACGCTATTGTTTCAAATGTTTTTGATAAATTGATGTTTTTAAAATTTTCAGTAACTTTAAATGGTTCAGAATCATTTAAAAAGATCTTTGATGTATCTGAATCAACCAATAATTTTTTAGTATTTTTTGCCCAATCATAACCTACTCTTTCATGAACTATTATGCCTGATTTAGCATAGTTTATTGCAGGCTGGAAAATTTCATTCCAAGGCATATAACCATTTTCTTTATGAAGTAAACTCCATCCTGAAACAGCTCCAGGTATTGTGATTGCATCAGGCATGTCAGATTTAATGAGTTTTATTCCACGATTTCGAAGAAGGCTAGCATTTGAATTTTCTGATGACTTTCCTGAACCATTAAGTGCTTTTATATTAGAACTACCATCGGTTGAAAGCATTGCAAAACAATCACCACCAACCCCTGTCATATGTGGTTCAGCAACACATAGCACAGCATTCATTCCTAAAGCTGCATCTACAGCATTTCCACCGTTTTTTAGAATTTCTATTCCAATCGTTGAAGCCAAGGTATGTGAAGAACAAACCATAGCATTAGTACTTATTACTTGAGACACCCCAACTTCTTCAAATTTTCTAGGTTTAAATTTAAACATTATTACTTAAAAAGTCAGACATTTGATTAGTTTGTATAAATAATTATTATGTGATAATAGACTTGAATGTAAACAATTTTAGTAAAATTTAAAAGCTAACCTATATATATTTATGAAATAACTCTACTTTTGTATTATGAGTGTATCAATGGACGAAGTTAATAAAAACTATACCGGCGAGATTGATTTAATAGCTACTCTTAAGCTTATTTGGAGTAAAAAAATAAAAATCTTGTTAATTGCTTTCTTTATATCACTAGTTGGATTTGCATATTTATTTATTACTCCTGATAGTTATAGATTTTCAGCAACAATTTCTCCCTCAAACTCAGGTTACTTTCTAAAATATAAATATATAAATGACGCTATTCGAGATATCAATGAGCCCATTTTTGATATGGATAATTCTACTAGTAAAATGGAATTAGATTTTAAAAGTATTTCAGAAGCTAAATTTTCAACTTCTAAAGTTAATCATAATTTATTAGACAATAATAAAATTTTTTCAATGTTCATTGAAGAGTTTAATGATTATAATGAAGTAAAAAAAATTTTCAAAAGTGATCCTTCAATAAAGGTTTCACTCAATAAATTAAATAAAAAAGAGCAAGATCAGAAACTTGCTGGTTTGGCTAAACTTATGGTCATAAAATCTCCAGAAAAATCAAGCGAGACATACACAATAAACTTTAAATGGAATAATGTTGAACTAGGAAAAATGTTATTAAAAAATTCAGTTGATTTGACACTTTTAAATGTAAAAGAAAGAATAAGAAGCAACTTATTGGAAACAGTTAATGCAAGAAAAATCAAAGTTAATCGAATAATAAAAGAAAAAGAGTTAGATTTAGAGTTAGAAATCCAGAAACAAATAGATGATATTAGAAAAAAAATTATAATTTTAGATGAGCAATCAAACATTGCAAGGGAATTAGGAATAAGCAAAAGTCAACTTAAGAATATTTATTTTAATAATAACACTCAAAATAAAATTGCTCAATTTCCGTTATACCTTAGAGGTTACATAGCATTAGATAAAGAGATTTCTTTACTTAAAAAAAGAAATAATAGTGATGTTATATTAATGTCTAAAAAAGCAACACAATTAAAATATGAATTGAAGCAATTGAAAAGCGATATTTTATCTAACCAGCTGCTAAAAGCTGTAAATGAAATAAGCAAAGACAATCATCTTAATTGGTTGAATTTTGACATAGATATGGCTGATACAAAATTTAACAAAAAATTTAATATTACCATCTTAATATCAGTTCTTTTGGGACTAGTAGTTGGTTCAGTTTTGGTTGTTTTTGAAGATGCCTTTCAAAAACACCATAACTAAAAAATATAACATTAGGTTTTTATTGTTCACTTAAATTAAGCTTCTTACATCAATAATTTCTTTATATTTTTGGCGGCTTGTCTGATCCTATGTTCGTTTTCTACTAAGCCTATTCTGACA
>MDSZ01255459.1_pt1 | contig 11957 bp, 15 predicted proteins | sample 811201 | NCBI WGS metagenome assembly MDSZ01 (sample SAMN05326647, study PRJNA326480) | marine metagenome | isolation source: seawater | place: Indian Ocean: North | collected 2010 | reverse complement strand
TTTGCATTATTTATAACTTTTTTTTTATCCATTTCTTGTCCAATATCTGCAGTGTAGGCAATTACTTCGGCATTATAATTTTCCTGAAGCCACTTTAATATTATTGAGGTATCTAAACCGCCAGAATAGGCTAAGACAATTTTTTTCTTTGATTTCATTTAAAAACTACGTGCAACTTTTTTTTGCAGCACCATAAGCTTTAGTAAAGCCCATTAAAGAATAATGATCTATGGTTTGAGAACCTTCTTTGTTGTAACCTGTTACCATAATTCTTGATGCTTTTTTCATGGTTTTTATAATTCTTTTTTCAATTTTATTATCAGCAATCCAAGCAAAACCCTCTTGCTTAACATCGAATTTATAATTAGATTTTCCAGACTTAGCTGAAACGGTGTTTTGAGTATTGTAATCGTATCCAGATGTTGTACTTACTTCATCAACAATTTTATCATTAGGTCTAAAGCTTACGAAAAGTCTTGCTTCTCTTTCAACTTTTTTTGGTGATTGTAAAACGGGTTTTGATTGCGCAAAACAAACTTTGTCTGTTCCATTTAAATAGACTACTGTTTCCCAGTCTTTAAATTTTCCTATTTTCTTTATTTCCTCTGTATTTCCTAAACTAGAAATTACGAAAAAGAAAAAAATTATACTAATAATAAACTTTTTAGTTATGGGCATGGATTTGGATACTTTCTTTGAACAGAATTAATTTCATTTATAACGTCTTTATCTAATTTTACTTTTACACTTTCTATATTTGTTTTCAACTGCTCCATTGTAGTAGCACCAATTATAACACTAGTCATAAAATCTTGGATTTCGCAAAACTTTATAGACATTTGGCTCATATCTAAATTATATTTTTTGCTTATTTGATAATATTCTTCAACAGCATTATTAGACTGTGGTTTTCTATATCTGCCCCAAAACTCGTAATCTCTTTCGATCCTTGATCCTATGGGCATTGCGCCATTTCTGTATTTTCCACTCAAGTATCCACTCGCAAGAGGAGAATAAGACAAGCATCCAATTTGTTCTCTTATAGAAATTTCAGCCAAACCAACTTCATAAGATCTATTAAGTAAACTGTAAGGATTTTGAATGGACATCATTCTAGGTAAATTTTTATCCTTAGATAACTGAATGTAATTCATTACACCCCAAGGCGTTTCATTGGATAAACCAACATACCTAATTTTTCCTTTATTAATGTACCTTTGCAAATTATTAAGCACATCTTCAAATTGACTCCATTCACTTTCTTTATGTGTGTATCCAAGTTTTCCAAAATTATTAACATTTCTCTCGGGCCAATGTAATTGATATAAGTCTATATAATCTGTTTTTAATCTTTTGAGACTATTATTAAGAGCATTTTCCAAATTTTTTCCAACAAAACTATTTTCACCATTTCTGAGATAATCTCTTGAAGGCCCAGCAACTTTTGAGGCTAGTACGACTTTATTTCTTTTTTTTGATTTAACAAACCAATTTCCGATTATCTCTTCAGTTAAACCATACGTATTCTTTTTTGGGGGCACGGAATAAAGTTCGGCAGTATCCCAAAAATTTACGCCATTTTCTATTGCATAATTCATTTGTTCAAAAGCCTCATCTTGGCTATTTTGTTCACCCCAGGTCATTGTACCGAGACAAATTGTACTAACATTTATGCCTGAATTTCCTAATTTTCTATAATTCATAATTCTAATTCAATATTTGTTAATGTTTTGTCTGCTTGAAAATATATTAAATTATTACTATATATATTTTATGGATTTTAACAGAGATAATATATTAAACAAATCAACAACAGCCCAAAAAACTGTTGTAATGGACGAAGGTCTAAGAGCTTATATGCTTAAAGTCTATAACTACATGTCAACAGGAGTTCTATTAACAGGAATAGTTGCACTTATAACTTTTAAAATGTCTGTTGTAACAAGTGCTGACGGGTCTATAGTCGCTCTTACAGATATTGGTAACGCAATTTATTTGTCAGGTCTTAAATGGATAATCATGTTAGCGCCATTAGGTGTCGTACTTTATATGAGTTTTGGAATGAGTAAAATGAGTGCTTCAAAAGCCCAGACAACATTTTGGATATTCGCCGGTTTAATGGGTTTATCTCTTTCCTCAATATTATTAGTTTACACTGGCTTAAGTGTAACGAGAGTATTCTTTATAACCTCTGCTACATTTGGAGCAATGAGTATATACGGTTATACAACTAAAAGAGATTTAACAAAATTTGGATCATTTTTAATGATGGGTTTAATAGGAATTATAATTGCCTCATTAGTAAATATATTTTTAAAATCTTCAATGATGTATTTTGTAATCTCAATTTTAGGAGTTTTAATTTTTGTAGGTTTAACTGCTTATGATACTCAAAAGATTAAGAATATGTACGCAGCATCAGATAGCGGTGAGTTAATGGGTAAGAAAGCAATTATGGGCGCATTAACATTATACTTAGACTTTATAAACTTATTTATAATGTTATTAAGATTATTTGGTCAAAGAAGATAACTATTTCTGAAGTTTTTTCCAATTAATATTATTTAACAAATTTTCAAGATTATCAGAATTTTTATAAATCACGCCTTTTGAATCTGTAACTACATACTTAAAATATTTATTATAAGGCTTAAAATTTTTACAGATCTTATACATAGCATTATCTGCTGAATTTTTAAAAACGCTAAATCCAACCTGCTTAGCTGATATAGTTAATCCATAATCTTTCCAAGTACCTTCTGAAACCATTTTTGCATAAAGGTTCAAAATTGTTTTTAACTCATTTTTTGCAAAAAAATTTTCTTTTTTATTAAAATCATAATTATTATTTACAATTAGTTTTAAGTTAGTTTTCATTAATCTTGTATTTATTTATCAAGCTTATTTGAAATGCTGTAAAAATAAAAGTTATAGGTAATAATCCCCAAACTTTAAAATTTACCCAAAATTCCTCTGACTGAGTTCTCCATACAGCCTCGTTCAACAATGCTAATCCAAAAAAGAAATAAATCCATCTATTAGTAAGTATTTTCCAACCTTCATCTTTAAGCGGCAAAGATTTTCCTAAAAATTTTTTTAACAGAGGCTCTGATGAAAAATATTTTCCAAAAAGTAAAACAAATCCAAATAATATATTCACTACGGTAGGTTTTATATAAATAAATATTGGGTTATCAAAATAAATAGTTAATGCTCCAAAAAAAGTTATCAAAATCCCTCCGACCAAAGGAACTACGGGAATTTTTTTTTCAAGAAACCAAACTATTATAATTGCTATTAATGTTGCAACTATAAATGGAGGAATTGCAATTTCTAAGTTTTTATCATTGTTGTAATAAAAACTAAAAAAAACTAATAGGGGCCCAAAGTCTGTGACAAATTTGATCAAAGATTTATTCACAAGATATATTAACAGATTAATAAAACATTTAAATTTTTTTTATTGATTTTTTTTTTCAAATACCCATACTAATAATGTGACTGTTCAAAAAGCAAAATTTTCAATAGGGGATGTAGTAAAACATAGACATTTTGATTTTAGAGGTGTGATTTACGACGTTGATTTTGAATTTAACAATTCTGAAGAGTGGTACCAATCTATTCCAAAAAATGTTAGACCCAAAAAGGATCAGCCATTTTATCACTTGCTGGCAGAAAACGACGAAATCACCTACGAAGCTTATGTTTCTGAACAAAATCTCTTAATTGATAATTCAAATGAACCCATAAAACATCCGTTGATAAATGAAATATTTTCAGGAAAAAAAGGCTCTGGGTATTTCAAACCCTCAAATTAATCCATTAGACAATTTTTAAACACATTTAACTCAAAACTTAGACATATCTTATATGTATTTTGATATCATTCTGGCCAAGAATACAAACTTTCTTCCTTATTTATCTCCCTCTGTGTTCTTGGTCAGAGATACCTCTAGAAAATTTTCTTATAATGATTATGTATCCATTTAATGAAATCAATTTTCAAAATAAATAAAGTTAGTTTAAAAGCACAAAAATATATTTTTGTCTTATTCTTAATTGTTTTAAGCGTAGGAATTCTGGAGGCTTTAGTCCTTTCACCTGCAGATTACAAACAAGATGAGAGTGTGCGTATTATGTACGTTCATGTGCCCTCTGCGTGGACTTCGGTTGGTATATTTTCTGTGATTGCAATTTTATCTCTTGGAAATTTATTATTCAAAAATAAATATTTCTTAACTATTGCTAAAAGTTTAGCACCCTCAGGTTTGATTTTTAATATAATTGCCCTTGTAACAGGAGCAATCTGGGGTCAACCAACTTGGGGAACATGGTGGGTTTGGGATGCGAGGATAACTTCTATGTTGGTATTATGTATATTTTACATACTATATATTTTGAGTTGGAGAATTTTTGAGAATAAAACAACTGCAAATAAAATAACAGCACTTATATCAATTCTTGGGTTAATTAACTTACCAATAATTAAATTTTCTGTTGATTGGTGGGCTACTTTACATCAACCAGCGTCAATAAAGTTATCTGGATCTTCCATCCATTCTTCAATGTTATTGCCATTATTTATAATGACTGCGGCATTTGTACTTTTTTCTATTCTAATATTTTTAATGAAATATAATACAGAATTGATAAAAATAAAAAATAAAGGTTTAGACAGAATATGATAGCAGATTTTTTTAGCATGAATGGTTATGGTCTTTATGTTTGGACGTCGTTTGCGTTTACGTTTTTATGTTTCATTGGTTTGTACTTGATTATAAAAATTGAATTAAAAAAAGAACAAGAAAAATTTAAAATTAAATACTTTGATTTAACTAAAGAAGAGATCCAAACAGTAAAAAACCAAGAAACTTATAAAGAGATATTAGCTTTCACAAATATATCTAAAATTTAATTTTAAATATTATGATTGGTAAAAAAGTAAAATTAAGAATTACTTTTTTAATACTATCTTTTATAGCATTAATTTTAATAGTTTTTTTAATTTTAAAATCTTTAGAGGATAATGTTGTTTATTTTAAATCACCTACAGATATAAAAAACTTGCCAGAAATAACAAAAAGAAAAGTTAGAGTTGGTGGAATGGTAAAGAAAGACTCTTTAAAAATAAATTCTGATCAAATTAATTTCATTATTACAGATTTTAAAAATGATATTGAGGTCTCTTATTCAGGTATAGTTCCAAATCTCTTTGAGGAAGAAAAGGGTGTTGTTGCCGAAGGTTTTATTCAAGATCGCAAATATTTTATTGCGAAAAAAATCTTAGCAAAGCACGATGAAAACTATATGCCCCCCGAAGTAAAAGAAGCAATAGATAAAAAGTAATGATTAGCCAACTTGGTTTTTATTCATTAAATTTAAATATAATTTTAACAATATTTATTATATTTAAATCTTTAAGATCTATTCAGATTAAAGAGTCATACTTTTCTAAAACTCTTTACAACTCTATTTTTTTACAATTTTTTCTGGTTATTTTTAGCTTTACTTGTTTGGTAATAGTATTTGTCACTTCGGATTTCAGCAATATTATAGTTTTTAATAACTCACATACAACTAAACCTCTATTTTACAAATTATCTGGAGTTTGGGGCAACCATGAGGGAAGTTTGCTATTATGGTTATTTGTTTTAGTACTCTTTCTATTTTTATTTATATCCGAGCCAGAATATAAGGAAAATAAATACAAAATTTTAACAGTAATTTTTCAAGAAATTATTATTTTAGGATTTTTAATTTTTATTATTGCAACATCGAATCCTTTTGAAATTTTATTTCCAATCCCTTTAGAGGGTCTTGGATTGAATCCAATATTACAAGATCCTGCTTTAGCAATTCATCCACCTATTTTGTATTTAGGTTACGTGGGCACCTCACTTATTTTTTCAGCAGCGCTTGCATCTATTATAAATAAAACCGTAAACCCTGAATGGGCGAAAGGTATAAAAAAATGGGTTATAGCGTCATGGATATTTCTCACTCTTGGGATAATGCTAGGATCAATTTGGGCATATTACGAGTTGGGCTGGGGAGGTTTTTGGTTTTGGGATCCTGTAGAAAATGTATCTTTGATGCCATGGTTTTGCCTAACAGCTTTGTTGCATTCAATATTGGTACTTGAAAAAAGAGGACATTTAAAACAATGGATTCTAGTTTTATCTATTGCAACTTTTGCTTTAAGTATGAGTGGTACTTTTTTAGTAAGATCAGGAATACTTAACTCAATTCATACATTTGCTAATGATCCATCGCGTGGCCTGTTTATTTTGATATTCTTATTCTTATTAATTATTTCTTCCATTATCATATTTTTTTTATACCTTGATAATGAAAGTAGATCTTCAAATAACTTTAATCTCTATAGCAAGGAGACGGCGGTTCTAATAAATAATTGGTTTATGATGTATTTTTTATCAGTTGTTTTGATTGGCACAATTTATCCAATTTTTTTGGAGGTATTGACTAACGAAATGATTTCAGTTGGACCACCATTTTATCAAAAATTAATTATACCATTTTTAATACCATTCTTTGTATTTATGTCTTTTGGCCCAAGATTAAGATGGATAAAAGATAGTTTTAAGAAAAACTACTTAAAAATTTTATCATTTATAATCACAACAGGTGTTGCATATTTAATTATTCAATATTCAAATGTAAAATACTTATTTTCAACGATATTATTATCTTCTGCTATATTTTTACTTTACAATACCGTTACTGATTTACTTAAAAGGTCTATACAATTACCTCAAAAAATTTCGCATTTATCCTTTAGCGTACTAATACTTAGTATTCTTTTAAATGGAATTTTTTCGAATGAAATAAGTTCAAACATGAGAGTTGGCGATGAGCTTAATTTTAAAGATAAAACGATTAAATTTAAAAGTATTAATTTAGAGAAAAAAAATAATTATAAACTCTTAAGAGGAAATTTTGAAATCTCACAGCTTGGACAAAATACATTAATATTTAAACCAGAAATAAGAATCTATAATCAACCAGAGATTATGACTAGCGAGGCTGATATTAAAACAACTTTAATATCCGATAATTTCATTGTCATGAGTTTATTAAATGATAGTGATATTTTCAATGTTAGGTACCAAAATAAACCCCTGATGATTTGGATTTGGGTATCTTTGATGTCTTTAGCATTTGGAGGGGTACTAGCAATTTTTAAAAAATGATAAAAAAAAAAAACTAATTTTTTTATAATTATAACGTTAGTTATTACTATTTTTTTTTTGTTACTTTTGGGATTAAACAAAAATAATTATTATTCAACTGAAAAAATCATAAATGCAAAAATAGAAAATTTTGAAGGTAAAGAATTATATTCGAATAAAAAAATAAATTTATTTGATGTATCAAATTCAAAAAAATTTACAATAATTAACATTTGGTCATCATGGTGTTTACCATGCAAAAAAGAGCATATTTATCTTCTTGATTTAAGTAAATACGAGAATGTAACAATGGTTGGACTTAATTATAAAGACATTGCTGAAAATGCCATATCTTTTATGCTTGAACTTGGTAATCCTTATGATTTTATAATAAAAGATTATAAAGGATTTATATCAATACAGTTAGGAGCCTACGGTGTACCCGAGACTTATCTGATTAAAAATTCAAATAATCAAATAATTAAAAAATATATAGGACCTCTAGATGAAAAAAAAATTAAAGAAATCAAATTAATTATAAAATGATAAGAAAATTTTCAATTGTAATAAAAATTTTTTGTTTGATTTTATTTGTATCTGATAAAGCTTTTGCTAATGAAAATTTAACAAGAGTAGATAAATTAACAAAAAATTTAAGGTGCTTAATTTGTCAAGGTCAATCAATTTATGACTCACAGTCAGAGTTTGCATTAAGTGTTAAAGAACTAATTAATGAAAAAATTGATAAAGGTGAAAATGATGAAGATATTTATAATTATTTGAAAATTAAATATGGAGATTGGATATTGTATCAACCAGGATTTGATAAATATACTTTACTATTATGGTCATTACCATTGATTTTATTTATCTTTGGAGGTCTATTAATATTTAGAAAAGTATTTATAAAGTTAAATAAAATAAATTAAATAATGATAAAGCAATTTAAAATTTTAATAATATTTTTGAGTATTTTTTCTCCCTTAAAAGCAGAGGAAAACTTATACATCGATAAAGAACATCAATGGAATTTTTATTCTGGCACATTTGATTTTAGTGATGATGGAGCAAGGTCTACTTTATTTGGAGTTCAACACCAAAATGAAAATTTGTATAGAGAAAGTTTTTTAGGAACATTGTCACCCATTACAGGTTTTATGATTACAGCGGACAATGCTAGGTATGTTTATACAGGAGTACAGGCAGAGTATAAGCTAGGAGGGTTAAATTTTATACCTAGTTTCTCACCCGGTTTATACGGAGAGGGTGACGGCAAAGACTTAGGACATATAATTGAATTTAAAAGTGAAGTACAATTATCAATTGATTTATTCAAAGACACAGAACTGGGTTTTTCATACAATCATTTATCAAATGCTAGTTTAGGGGATAAAAACCCTGGGGCAAATAGTTATATGTTTAATTTCTTAAAAAGGTTTTAACTCATGATAATGAATTTAAATGATTGTCATAATTTTGGAGATTTTAGAAAATTAGCAAAGAGAAGACTCCCTTCTCCTATTTTTCACTACATAGATGGTGCAGCAGATGACGAGGTGACATACAATAGAAATACTTCAGCATTTAATGATGTTGACTTGGTTCCGAATGTATTAAGAGGTGTTGATAGTGTAGATCTCTCTACTACTATATTTGGAAAAAAACTAGATTTACCTTTTTATTGTTCCCCTACAGCTTTACAAAGACTTTTTCACTATGATGGTGAGAGAGCTGTTGGTAAAGCAGCACAAAAATTTAATACCATGTTTGGGGTTTCAGCTTTAGCAACAGTGAGTGTTGAGGAAATATCCTCATTGATTGATACACCAAAAATGTTTCAATTTTATTTTCATAAAGATAGAGGTCTAAACGATTCTTGTTTAGAAAGAGCTAAAGCAGCCAAATTCGATGTAATGGCATTAACAGTTGATACAATAACTGGTGGAAATAGAGAAAGAGATTTGAGAACTGGTTTTACTTCTCCACCAAAACTTACTCTTTCTAGTCTATTTAGTTTTGCAACTAAACCAATGTGGGGAATAAATTATTTAACAAAAGGAAAATTTGAATTACCTCATATTCAAGACTACCTAGATGAGGGAACTAATACAAATACATCTATTGGAAATTATTTTTCCACAATGTTAGATCAATCAATGAATTGGAAAGACGCCGAAAAACTGTGTTCACAATGGGGAGGACATTTTGCATTAAAAGGAGTAATGAGTGTTGAAGATGCTAAAAGAGCAGTTGATATCGGTTGTACAGGTATAATGGTTTCTAATCACGGAGGAAGACAATTAGATGGATCAAGATCTCCATTCGATCAAATTGCAGAAATAGTTGATGCTGTGGGCGATAAATTAGATGTAATCTGCGAAGGAGGATTCCAAAGAGGAACTCATATGCTTAAAGCACTATCATTAGGAGCTAAAGCGTGTGCAGGCGGTAGATTATATTTATATGCACTTGCTGCAGCAGGTCAAGCTGGTGTTGAAAGAGCCTTAGGCCAGTATAAAACTGAGTTAGAAAGAGATATGAAATTAATGGGTTGCACAAAAATTAGTGACCTGAGCAGGAAAAATTTAAGATTTAGATAATCGTGAATATTAAAGACTGTCTAAATTATGATGACTTTAGAAAACTAGCAAAAAAAAAACTACCTTCTCCGATTTTTCATTATATTGATGGAGGATCTGATGATGAAGAAACTTTAAGGAGAAATACTGATGCCTTCAACGATTGTGATTTAATTCCTAGCGTTTTGTCAAATGTTGGCAAACCAGACTTAACAACCACTGTTTTTGGAAGAAAGATAAGTATGCCAATTTTTTTATCTCCTACAGCAATGCAAAGACTATATCATCCAGATGGTGATAAAGCCTCTGCTAGAGCTGCAGAAAAATTTGACACTTTTTATAGCATGTCTACGATGGCAAATACCTCAATTGAGGAAATATCAAATATATCCAGTGGTCCTAAACTTTTTCAACTTTACATTCATAAAGATCAATCAATCACAGATGATTTAGTCGATAGATGCAAAAGAGCTAACTTTGATGGTCTCTGCTTAACAGTAGACACTATTGTGGCTGGAAATCGAGAAAGAGATCAAAGAACTGGTTTCACAACGCCACCAAAACTGACCTTAAAAAGTTTAATGAGTTTTGCAACTAAACCAAAGTGGGTTTATGACTATATAACAAATAAAAAATTTGAATTATCAAATGTTAAAAACAAAACAGAAAAAGGAACTAATATAACTAAATCTGTAATTGAATATATTAATGAACAATACGATCCGGGAATGGATTGGAAAGATGCTGAATATGTAATTAAAAGATGGGGTAAACCATTTGCTATAAAAGGTATAATGAGTGTTGAAGATGCTAAAAGGGCTGTAGCTATTGGATGCACTGCAATAATGGTCTCAAATCATGGCGGGAGACAGTTAAATGGATCTAGATCCCCATTTGATCAAATTAAATCAATCTCAGATGCAGTAGGAGATAAAGCCGACATAATTTTAGATGGTGGTGTAAGAAGAGGTACACATGTTTTAAAAGCTCTAGCAGCAGGGGCAAAAGCTTGTAGTTTTGGGAAAGCTTTTTTATTTAGTTTGAGTGCTGGAGGTCAAAAAGGTGTTGAAAAACTGCTACAAAATATGCATGATGAAATAGAGAGAAATATGATATTGATGGGATGTAAAAAATTAACAGATCTAGATTATTCAAGATTAATATTTAGGAGGTAAGAAGTGAGTATAGAATTAGCAAGTGCGTTAAATAGATTAGGAACAGAGAGTGCTTTTACAGTTTTAGCAGAGGCAAAAAAATTAGAAGCTCAAGGTAAACCAATGATCCATTTAGGTTTAGGTCAACCTGATTTTAAAACACCTAAACATGTAGTTGATGCAGCTAAAAAAGCTTTAGATGACGGGCACCACGGATATGTTATGTCAAACGGTATTCCAGAATGCAGAGAAGCTGTTTCTAGAAAATTAAAACAACTTTATAATGCAGATGTTGATGCAAACAGAATATTAATTATGCCAGGTGGAAAGCCAACAATGTACTACGCCATAATGTGCTTTGGTGAACCTGGAGCCGAAATTATTCATCCCACTCCAGCTTTTCCAATTTATGAGTCTATGATAAATTATTCAGGAGCTACTGCAGTGCCTTATGACCTTACAGAGGATAAAGATCTTAAATTTAGTGCTGATAAAATATTATCTTTAATAACTGATAAAACTAGATTGCTAATTTTAATTAATCCAAATAACCCTACTGGTAGTTTTGTTGAAAAGGCAGAAATAGATAAACTTGCGGAAGGATTAAAAAAATATCCAAATGTAACTATACTTAGTGATGAAATTTATAGTAGACAGATTTTCGACAATAAAGAAATGCCTACATTCTTTAATTATCCTGAATTAAGGGATAGATTAATCGTACTTGAGGGCTGGAGTAAAGCTTACTCAATGACTGGATGGAGATTGGGTTGGAGTTTTTGGCCTGAACATTTAGTTGAGCATGTTAATAAATTACTAATTAATAGCGTATCTTGCGTTAATGCAGCAGCACAATATGCTGGTATAGCAGCTCTAGATGGTCCAGATGATTCAATTCATGCAATGATGGAAAAATTTACCCAGAGAAGAAAGTTAATTCATGAGGGTTTAAATAGTTTGCCGGGGGTTGAGTGTAGTTTGCCAGGTGGAGCTTTTTATGCGTTTCCTAAAGTTATTGGTACTGGGATGAATGG
>MDSZ01260651.1_pt1 | contig 11958 bp, 4 predicted proteins | sample 811201 | NCBI WGS metagenome assembly MDSZ01 (sample SAMN05326647, study PRJNA326480) | marine metagenome | isolation source: seawater | place: Indian Ocean: North | collected 2010 | reverse complement strand
CATTCCAACAGACTATTTCCCAGACGGCAATGTTGTGCCGCATTTGCTTAATTGTGCAGCTAATGTTTTAATCGGCGCTGTGGGGCAGTGCCCAGATTTATTTCCTGCAACGCTCTTCCGATACAAACCAAATGGTGCAACTAACGACCTTCTAGAATTTAGCATTACAGAAGAGTCCGTCGGTTCGGAATCAATCTATGGAATTAATATCAATCTGCTTAGATCCATTGAAGTTTCGCTCGGACAAATGGTGTTGGGTATAGAAACGAGTGATTCGACCCGTCACCGTATTGTTCCAAAAATCTCAAATGAAGAATATTTTCCAGGACTTACTTTCCAGTTGTTGAGTTATAATGAGAGTAATTCCAATTTATCTCCTCTTTTCTCGATTGAAATGGGATATCTTTCTTTCTGCTTGAGCAAGGCAGATCGCAAGCCTCTATTGGATAGTTTCATGCTTCTCAACAATTTGAGGCTTACAACGTGTATGGACTTTAACTTCATACCTCAAGAACCTATGAAATTGGGTGTAAGACTCGATCTCGATGACTTTGGTATTGCTTTGGGTGGCGATGGTACCAACGACGGAGGCAACAGCCTTGCAGCTGGCGTCTTTGGCGGTGACACATCAAATTCTTCGCCTGTGGCGCCTTTGTTTGATATTGGACTGATAAAACACGCAAGCGATCCATTCGAGGTCGACCTAGCTGGAGAGCTTGAGCGATGGTTCACGATTAACAAACAATTTGGGCCGGTAAAAATCGCGCAAATCGGTGTTCGGGTACAGGCAAGTGGAGATGATCTCGATTTGACCGTTCTCGTTGATGGAGAGGCAGAAATTGCAGGTTTACTCGCCCAAGTCGACGACCTCTCAGTCACCATTCCATTCCTTCAGAACGGTAAATTTACTGCAGATAAGTTTGGTCTTTGGACTTATGATATGGCCGGTTGTGCGATTTCCTATACTGGGCCGGGACTGAAGGTTGCAGGTGCCCTTAGAAAGACGACATTAATGGACCAAGCACAAAATGAATATATAGAGTATCAAGGATTGTGTACAATTGGTACTCCAACCATCACAGTTTCTACAATAGGTGCCTTCGGGCGAGTTCCATCGACAAATAATGATGATTACGTCACGTGTTTCGTAATCGCAGCAGTGGATTATCCACTGGGAGGAATACCAGAATTTTTCGTCACAGGCTTGGTTGGAGGTTTAGGAGTAAATCGTGATCTTATCATTCCACCCACTAAGGAAATTCCTAGCAGCCCATTCATACGAGCATTGGAGGGCTTTAGTGACGACCCAATGGGGGCACTCGATTCAATTCGAGCTCATCTTCCTGCAAAGAGAGACAGTTATTGGTTTGCTGTTGGTGTTAAATTCACAACCTATCAAGTGCTTGAAACTAAGGGTGTCCTGTTCATTAAGATTTCAGATGGCTTCACTATCGGTATTCTCGGCTTATCATCGATGTCACTACCGAGCAAACAATTTAACATCGGATATGTGGAATTAGCCTTCTGTGCCTATTTCGATTCTGGAGAACAGGTTTTGATGGCTAAGGCAAGTCTCACCGATGCCTCCTACTTGTTTGACAAAAATTGTCGACTTACTGGTGGTTTTGCTCTAGCAAGCTGGTTCAATCGTGGAGAATTCCTCCTATCGCTTGGGGGTTACCACCCTGATTTCAAAGCGCCTTCATATTACCCTATGGTTGATCGTCTTGGTATTAATTGGAAACCATTTTCAAAACTTACCATCAAAGGCGAGGCGTACTTTACCATCTGTTCCTCTGCTGTCATGCTTGGTGGTGCATTGAGTGCAACGTACAAGGCAGGTCGTTTGAGTGCTTCCTTTGATGCAGGTGTCAACGTCTTGGTTGTCTTTGATCCATTCTACTACAGTTTCGATATCAACATTGATTTGGCGATACGCTACAAGACGCGCTGGAAGACGTTCAAGGCGAGTCTTGGAGCAGGGTTGGAGATTGAAGGTCCAAAGATGCGTGGTAAGGCAAGAGTTGAGCTATGGTTTGTCAGTTTCACTGTTAAGTTTGGCCCGAGCAGTGCCAGGACGTTTAACCCACTGCCCTTTGCTAAATTTGTTAACAAGCATGTTTTGCAACTCCCTGAACCAGAGATAACCACCACCCTCTCACAAAAGTTCAGAAGCATCAACTTCTCTGGCCAAGTCTCTCACGGAATGCTGCGGCCAGAGGACGGAGAAGAGCGCACAGGGTTGCGTAGTAAACCTTGGTTGGTAGGATCTGAGTTTGACCTCACCCATCAACACATGTTCCCGGCGGACGTACATGAAGTAGGAGTTGGAAATTATTCCTTCTATCGTGTTCAACCAGACCTCGAACTGTCTGAGATAAATATAGCACCTTGTGGAATTGACAAGACCATTGGTTCAAAGTTTAAAATTAGAATCATGAAGAGTGATAACACGGCTCCCGATGCTCAAAAAGAAGGTATCTCATACGCAGCTTTAGCCTCGAGTTTTCCAGAGACAATTTGGTCATGTGAACTCGATTCAAACCTTCGTCCAAAAGCTAAGCTTGAAGCAAGTGAGAAACAACCAACATTCTTATCTGGAACGCAGATGATGTTCCGTTCAGTAGCATTTCCCCAAGGGTGGACGTCTCGTATCCTTGTTGATCAAACAGAACCCTGCACAATGATTCACAATTTGCCTTTCCGCAAGTTCAATCGTCCTGCATCGAGTTTGGGCGTAAAACCTCTCGAGGATAAGGGAGTGGGAATTCGACTTATCGATGATGATGTGTTTAGAAGTATGAGAGAACGACGAAACGAACCAGTGACAATTGACGATCTTGTCCAGCTCGATGACCGTAAAGACATTCTCCGTGAAAACCGAAACCGTTTGAATCAACTTGCGAAAACGACTTACCCTCCAACTCGGTCCAACATACCCAACACAACTCCTCAACAAATCGATCGCTTCAAGCAGATCTCACTGACTCCAGCAGGCTCGACCAAGATGTCGCATTCAAACCACCTTGCAAGAGCAACAACCAATTCTGGCTTTTCTTCAGCAAATGTTGCTAAAGAATCAACATCGGCACCTTCAGTAGGAGAACCAACAACATCCGGTATTTCCTATGGCGCCCCACAAAATACAGGAGGGTTGTTGAGATGAATTCTGCTAACCGTCGCCGTATGCTCAATCGTCGTTCACCACCTCGAATTATGTCGATACATCAAGGCGTCGGCATCTCGAATGCAATGACAAAAGAAGAACCTATTTCGTTGATGAAACGGCGTTCAAAAGAGGAATCATTTAGTAGAATTTCCCTTCAAGCAATCGAAATAGTGCCAACAACTTCACAATTCGGCTCGAACGCAATGCCATCAACTCCGGTAATTAGAACAACAGTTGACTCGTCTATTGTCGATGCTTCAACCCCACAGATACCTGTTCCGAATCATGTTCATCCAAATCTGACCTTAGAAGGTGAAAAGACGCCGCTAACGCCAGAAGAACCGGAGCAGGAAAAACCAGCCCGACTTCTCTATAGAGAGAAGAGTCATAGCGAGCGTAAACATCTATCCTCATTGATCAATTCAGGTAAGCAATGTCCATTGCAAGCAGGTTATAGACAACGTTGGTCTCTAAATGAAATGTATGATGCGAAGAAGCATCAATTTCCTCCAAGCATCCATTTCTCAACGAATCAGATTATCCGAGTTTCGTTTTTAGGAACTGCCGGTGGAGTGCTTCAAGATCTTGAAATTGGACCAATGGAGGAAGAGGTTGCTCTTGTCCTACCAAATCGATGCAAGAACATCGTTGTTGAAGGATTGGGTGGATCGAACTTAGAGGTGGAGCCATATCTGCCATCAACTGCAACATTCACAAGCAGATTTTCACAATCTGAATTACCTTTCATCGGATTCCATAGACAGAGCATGATTCAACAAGTTGGCCAATTTCGTTATTTAGGGCGAGGTTGCTTTATTGAAGCCACTAACTCGAAATCTAGCGTGAATCAAAGCTCGACCAATGTGTTCCGTAGTGGTGAAATACTTACCGGAATCAATGAACTCCGTGTGTTTACTTCATCAAAGATTGAAACGATTGCTGTGTTCGTTCGTGTAGAGGGTGACAACCCTCCGTCGCTTCAACTAGCTATGGAAGGTATTGTACAAGTCGGTGAACCCATTGCAGTATGTCGTTCAGATGCCATCGCTTATGTTTGGACTGTAAGGCCACTCTCTGAGTTTGAAGGTCCCGCCATCATCGATCTACTTGTCGATGAAACAACAGATATTGATGGCTGTATTGCAACGATTCATTCTTCAACAACGATACTCGAGACAATCAAAGAAGTTGCCTGGAACAAACTTGTCGATAATGGTCCTTTGTCGCTGAACGGAGAGACGCTAATTCGTTGGGAGCATGATGCAAATGTACCTGTGAGTCCAGTTTCGCACGTTCCAGAGGATTGGACACTTCCCAAACGGTCGAAACTTCAATCGATTTCAATCAAACAACAAGTCATGGTTGATGCAACGATTGAAATCCCTAAACCAAAGATGCCAAAAGTTCAGGCAGAACCACCAGTCGCTCCAATTCAGAAGAAGATGCAAGCGGATATTCCTGCTGAACTTCCATTAATCAAAGGACTTGACTCGATAGTTGGCGAACCTTATCGTTATGATGTCTCAATGTTCATCGGCGACGAGGATGACGAAGATGAGCACACCTTCTCAATCTACCGCGGTCCATCTTGGCTCAGCATGACAGAGAGTGGAATACTATCAGGAACGCCAACTAGTGAGGACGCAGGTACGGTCTCGGCCGTTATACGGGTGACCGATACTGGAGGATTATCTGCTGATGCGAGATTGGAAATCGAAGTTATTCCAAAGGTTCTGAATCGTGCGCCATTCTGGAAACCGAATGTATCTGTGAGTCCATCAAAATCCCAAGAAAAGAAGGTTTCCATGCAAGTACGGTCCAAAGGCAATGAAATTGGAGCCGCCTCAATCAATAAAAAGTCTGATTCAAAGCAGAAAAAGAACCCTGAAGGGAGAAGAAACATAAGGCGAAGGAGGCGATAAGTTGGCAAGTTACCCGAACATTCCAGTGGCACCAGGACAAGGTCACATTCGATATTTTGATTCAATACGTCCATCGCTGAAACAAGGTGAATATGAGATTCAGCTCTCTCAGGATTTCCGCGAACTTGGAGAAGGGGATGCCCCCGACACGAACCTCATGTCTGAACAATTTCATAAGCAATATTTTACTGTTGAAGGTTCTCAGTGGTCTATTGACCCCCTTACAATACACTCTCGATACCCTCCAAAGAATCAACAAGGTGTGCTATTAGACCACACACTACCAAAAATTGTTTTCCAAAATAAATCGCTACCTTGGGAGCGTTCAATTTCTGAAAATATAACGAACCAAAACACTCCATGGTTGGGTTTATTGTTGTTCAATCAGGAGGAATTTGCAGTAGGGTGTGAGGTTTTAGAAGAGCAAGATTCATTCAAAATTACGCCAAACGGAGTTGAGACTGAAACTCCGGCGAAGATACGCGTGCTTAGTGTGAATCAGACACTATTTCACAGCATCGCACCCACCACGGCCGACCTACCTTATCTCGCTCACGCTTTACAGGTCAATCCCAAAGACAAGGAACTTTGCGGTTCTGATGAGGATGGTATCTTCTCGGTTATACTAGGTAATCGGGTGCCTACGGAAACAGACACAGTGTATCATGTCTGCTTGGTATCTTTAGAAGGTCACCATAACACGCTTCCAAATCCTCAGATGTTTCTTAACATAAACCCAGTTAAAAATAAGCCAAACATCAAATACAATCCGTCATCGGCAAATAATTTTGTTCTGCTTGATCATTGGTCGTTTAGAACTGGACAAGGAGGAGATTTTGAGTCAAGAATGAAAGCACTTCAATTCCGACGAAGTCTTGAAGACTCAGATCGTGTTGGTTCACTCGGGGATATGATTTCTCATGCCTCAGTGAGTGATATAGGAGTGCGATATGAACCTGCTTTGCTTGGCAGTGATATGGATCCTGATGTTACCATTAATTCATTTGTTCAAACAGAAATTACGGAACACGATGGATTGACGCGTCAGTGTCTTTACAGGAGCCCTGCAGTTGGTGTTCCTGTAGAACACGAACCGAAACTTGAACCTTATCGTAATTCAGATGATGCGAAAGGCCTCGAGTCCGATCTAAAACTGGATGTTATTCATCATTCAGCAGCCTTTGAGCTCGGACGATTGTTAGCACTGAGTGACCCGAAATTCATTCAAACACTCGGTCGTTGGCGGCATGAGCGTTTGAATCGCAAATCCCAACTCATTAAAATAAAGGAATTTGCAGAACTTCACCCAAATATTATACCCCAAATTGAGGAAATTAACATTGACATCAAGATGCAGGATTTAATAAAAAAAGACATGATTACAAAAGTTTCAGAAAATTTCCAAACTTCGCCAGTGGTTCCAGGATTTGATGAAAAACTTGGCCCTCTAAACGATCCAAGAACTGAGGCCGATGTTATCGATATGGTTGACATAATGATTGAGAAAGACCTCGAAATCTTCGATACTGAATTTGTTGACCAACAATTGTTGAATCCCGAAGTTGAGAATGTAAATCGTTTTGGAGTGGGGCGATGATATGAAAAAGCAATATCTTTCAGAAGACCAAGGTCGTTTCACTGCAACGGATTATTTTAATCCGAACGCAACTCAAAAAGTCGCCTCAAGTGCTGAAATAGAGGCATGGAATTACATTACGGAATGGTTGAGCCGTTTGCGTTTATTGGATGGTGTCCCTTTCCCGTACATTGTTCCATCAGAAGGAATGCTTCCCAGTGAATCAATTCGTTTTTTCCATTTAGATCGCAATTGGTTGGATGCATTGGTGGATGGTGCATTGAGTACAGGTGTTCTCGACTCGAGGGGCTCACTCGCAGATGAAAGTGAAGAAGAACGACGAATGTTGTACCATGAATTAATGGAAAATCTCAATAAGAAAGAGATCGTTCATGAACCCTTCCGTGCTGGACTTTTTGCCTATGACAAACTATTAGCAACGGATCCAACAATGCTCCAAAATGTTTTGAATGGTGCGGCAAAAAATACACAAAACGAACTCGAGACGGTCAACAAGCTACAAGAGCAGGGGAATAAGCGTGGAAACAATATGGAATTTACTACCGACAAAGCGACAAAGTCGGGAGAATCGCCGCCAATGGTCTCTCTAGCAAAGCAAAATTTCATCATCGAGAATCCGGTAATGGCAACTAAATCAATTGCTCTCGCCCATTTGAAAAGAGAGATAGGGCAATTGATCTCTCAAATGCCGTTTGTCACAGGTGGTAATTTGACTGGATTCCTGCTTCGTTCTAGTATTGTGCGTGATTTCCCAGGGATCGAAGTCCAAGCCTTTGAGGCGCCTGGATTCACTGGCGATCACCGGTCGAAGGCATATAATGGCCAGTTTCGGGTTGAATTGCTCAAGGCCAAGCGACTTTCCAGTACTATTATCATGTATATTTTCAATGGACTTCCCACGCACCTCCGAATTAAGGAACCGAGTGAAGGACTACGTTTAGGTTTGGAAAAAGATGCAGGAAAACCAGAATCATTCTACATGAAATACAAAAATCAGTCTGGTGTGCAAATCACCAAGACTGGTGATAGGTATACCTCAGATCACTCGTCTCAGGAAATGAGAATAATCGAACTCACAACTCGCCCATCATCATGGGATCGTTCAGTCATAAGTTTTGCAAAGCACCTTAACCAGTTAGAAAAATTCTCTGGAGATGGAGATGACCCATTAGCATTTGGTGGATTTTTAGCGACGCAGTTGATGCAGTTCCCATATGAGCAAGATTTCGAGTATGATGCAATTGACCAGAAAACAATGCATGACGGTATCGCTCGAGTGAACACAGAAAAAATTGTACTTGAAGAGACTACAGATATAACATATGACCGAGATCCACACGGAGATGATTGATATGGTAAGGCGAAAACGAAGGTTAGGAAAGTCGGTTGATTCAACGAAGACGCCGTCCAAGCATGTTGACAAATCCATTGGGAATGTGGGGATGGATGATGATTTGATTGATGCACTCAAGCAAACGAAAACCGTTCAAAATACTGTTGGTAATTCTGACACAAACCAGAAAAACATCGTTGACAAACCGATTACCACAACAACTCGCCCAACGTCTGGTAAACCGACCATCACACCAACTGTATCACCCGTTGATGTAGGTCCTGCATGGGATTCAAAGCAAGCCGCAAAGGAAGCAGCCCGAATGAATGACTCGATAAAAAAACAACCAGAATTCAAACAAGCACAAGCAACCAAAGTATTCGATCAACTCTCACGAGGCTACAAAGACCCATTCATCGATGAATCGATTAAGGACGCATTATCTCCTGGTTTGTTTATTCCGCGAGACAAACACTTGCTTGTCCCAGTCAATGTGCAAGCTTATGTCGTTCCTCGAGACAACAGCCAAGTGATTACGTTTCCAGGTCAATCAAAGGATAAACACAATAAGAATGCACAGACTGTCCCCTCCGAGGAAACAACAACCTTTCATGCACCTCTCGGGCTTGATTTTAGGCCTATGTCAGAAGACGATGAGGAACTCGTTTGGCGAATACCATATGCTTTCAATCGGGAAATAAACGGTAAAGATGGAGGCGGTTTGCCTCCCGGAATCCATCTGTATTGGAGTATGCCTAGAGCTTTGCTTGAGGGTCGTGCGAAAGAAGTTGAAGATCCTCTAGGCGAGTTTGAATATTTGGAAACAGATCTAAATGTACCTGAAAATTTTATCTCGACCGACCCTCGGTTCGAACACCCGATTTCATTTGCCGATGCCATTAGCCATCGAGTTGAGTTCACAACGGAAGAAGAAAACGCCGATTCTGATTTGAATGAAGATCTCGAGTTCCCATTCCTTCCAGATTACTGGCTCGTCATTCGTCGCTCTCAACCCAGTCAAAAGAACATCGCTGGCAATCTTCGGTCGTGGGTGATTGATGCTGTGTCTAAAGAAGTCACGCCACTTCATTCGTTTAGCCCCTCAAGTCGTGCAACAAATATCCCCGAGTTGACGGCGGTTGGCCCAAATGCGGGGGATGTGCATTGGTTGGCTACTTATGAGAACGTTGCTGGTCGTTTCGGATTCCATGATTTGCCGGGAGTGGGTGAGGAAGGCCCATTCGATTATATGGTGTGTGGTTGGTATTCTGATCAGACGATCGATCCCGCATACATGGAAGCAACAGCATCCGAGAATGTATGGTTTAAGCATATTGAACAAGTTTTGCGATGGTCAGTGAACAGAAATAATGTGGATAACGATCGGGAAGTGAGCTATGTTCACGTAGATGATCATTCAATGAAAAAGGTGGTGAAATCCTATGAGAAAAAAACGTAAGAATGTCTCGAGAGAAGCCTCAGTTGGCTCAAAAGACCACTTGTCTGCAATTAAGGGCGCTGCTACGAAAAAGAAAGATGAGAAAATCAAGATCATACAGGACAAACCCAGCTTCAAAATTCTTGACACGATTGGCGAGTTGTGGCCTCGACAAACAGTCATGCATGGAGCAGTATATGGCGTAAAGTGGGGTGAGGAAATCCCAAAAAAAACTGGTGAAGAGGTTGATGCAGCAGTTGGATTGAATCAAGCCGAAGCTTTGGGTGCACTGGTATCAAGTGAACTTGTTGAAGACCAAGATTTGGGTGATTCAAAACGGGAAGAATACGAGCGCATGTTCACAGGATTTACACTCGATGTTCTTGATGAATTAGATCATCCTGATGGAATTTATCGCCTCGGACAGCGTCTACACCAGTCATCATTCCAGTCTGTTGAAGGTGGAATTCTCTTCGATTATGTTAAGCAAGAAGAAAAACATCAGCAAGGAACACCATTTTCCGAGCAAATGGCTGCATTTGCAAACATTGGAAAGCATCAAGACATCGGGTTACTCGAGAAAGAAGGTATGCTCAGTAAATTCACTGATAAGTTTCAGAAGAAACCTCCTCGAAAGAAGGTTAGGACGGTTATACCTGAACCACTCCCCCCTGCGGAAGAAGCTGTTCAGCGGGTGACTGCCTATGGAGCACCTCGTTATTTTGAGCCACGTGATCCAGTTTTGTTGCTTTCGCTTCAAGAACGTTCAACTGTGCCAGTTCCCGAGGGGTATTATGACGAAAAAGGTCTGACAAAAGTGCGTACGAGGGAGGACCTTGAACAGTTCATTGTTCCCGAAGCACGTACAAGGTCTTTTTCTGCGAACCGATTGTGGATGCCGCAAGAGATTGACTTGCTCTATGACGAGTTTCGACTTGTAGGAGGCATCCAGAAATTTTTGGGAGGTCTCCATGGTTTCTATCGCGGTTTAAAATCATGGCAAGGACTTTCGAATATCTTTGGCTCACCACGTGCACATACTCCATGGCAACAAGCTTGGATGCCTCTCATGATTGACGTCGAGTTTGAGTTTTACCCCGAGTCGGAACATTGGCACTTGGGTGAACATGATTTTGAAAGAAATCCTGGCCACGAGATGATGTATGATGAGTCAATTGAGCCTATTATCTTGCAAGAGCGCCTTCCTGTTACGAAGACTGCAGGAAAAATAGTTGTATCACAAATTCAGAAATTCCTGGAACACGAGGTTGCGTTGGATGAGGAAGGAAAAGGAGAATTAACTGAAGATGAAGTTGAATATTTTGAAGATTTGATCCGAGAATTCAAGAACAGGGACCTGTTTACCCTCACACTTAACGGACTTGACGATGCAATCAACTCGTATGCTTCTGAAATACCAACACGTGCTGGGTTGGTAAAAATTACTCGAATGGAATTGATCGATGTTTACGGTCAGGTCCGGCGCATCGACCCAGAGGGTTTGACTTTGCAAAAAGATGGTGAGTTGCCGCAAATTAATGTTGGTTTAAGCGTGCAAAATCCGGCTGATGATCCTGGTTTGCTTGTCCTAAGACCGCGCCTTCCTCACCCCGCTCGTTTGGATTTCCGGCTTCTCGCAAGCCACGATGATAACCTTTCTGCGACTAGCGGTGACAGTCAATTGGCTGAATTAGAGGCCTACTCACCAATTTGTGGCTTCTTACTCCCAGATCATATTGAATGGGCAATGGAGGTATTTGATGCTCAAGGAGATGCTTGTGGACAACTTCGTGTTGCACGTCGCGATTGGTCGCTTGGCGGCATCCAGAAAGGTCGATTGGTTTGGGAGGCTAAGCCGGGCGAGCAGGGACCCACTGGCGGACGACCTAACAGCGGAAATGATCATCTCGATGCTGTTCTCAACGCTTTGATGGAACGAGGAGAAGTTGACGAACAAGAAGGTGAAATGGAAGATGCAGGAGAAGGCGTTCTCTCTGCATTGCTGCGTGCAATCGATACAACATATTGGCATTCAGACCCTTACGGAAAAGGCGGTCCAAGCCATTCAGCATTTTACATGGGAAGGCCGGTTGCCGTCGTTCGAGCCGTCATGCGCCTCCAAGTTGAAGGAGGTCTTTCTGCAATGTCTGAGGCTCAACGTAAGCATGCATATCAAGTGCGGCTGGGTGCTATTAAACGGCGTGTGGACGGATTGTTGGGCTATTTCCTTGACAATGACTATTCACGATTCCATACGGTGTTTCCAATTGATGAATCAGGTGAACCTATTCCTGCAAATGATCAATCCATCGACCATGAATTCCTTATATTCGATTCAACGGTTGATATCTATCCCGAAACCGATGTTCACCTCACACTGTTGATGAACCCACAATCGGCTTTGCATATCACAAGTGGTTTCTTACCTCAGAAACAAATCACACTCCTCCGAGAGCATTGGGATGTACCAGTGAGCAAGATTGCTCCAACCTTCAAGGT
>MDSZ01117400.1_pt1 | contig 11958 bp, 11 predicted proteins | sample 811201 | NCBI WGS metagenome assembly MDSZ01 (sample SAMN05326647, study PRJNA326480) | marine metagenome | isolation source: seawater | place: Indian Ocean: North | collected 2010 | reverse complement strand
TCCAATTTCCTACATCACATTTGTATAATGAAAAAATGGATTTGAATGACTATCTTAATCGTAGTGGGGGATACACGCAAAATGCGGACAAGGATCGTACCTTTGTGGTCAAAGCAAACGGATCAGTTATGACCAAAGGGGGAAATGGTTGGTTTGGCAAAGGTTCCAGAGGAAACAGTATTTCTCCGGGAGATGTCGTTGTGGTTCCGATCGATGTTAAACAAACCCGATTTCTAGAAAAACTGACTTACAGCACGCAAATCATATATCAGTTGGCAGTCGCAGCTGCTGCTGTTAATTCGTTTTAGGGACTAACATCAAATTTTTACAATATGAGAATTGGATTCTTCTATTGTAAAAAAAGAGAGCGGTTGAAAATATTTGGTTATTTGATCCACGAAGACACCTGATCAATCAGAATAGTCAGGTATCCGATGCTCGTTGTAATCGAATTTTTTTAAGCCTAAGTCACTTTGTTCAAAAAAACTTGAACAAAGTGTCCTTTAATGTAAGGAAAGACTCTACATGACCGTTTTTTCAGTAGCAAACATTTCATCAACCAATCGACAGGAAGATCTTGATGAATGGGAAATTGCGGTTATTGATCTTTTTCTCAACGCTGCCAATTCTTTCGGTTTGCCCAAGTCCTATGGTCAAATCTACGGACTTCTTTTTTGCAGGGATCAATCCCTATCCATGGATCAAGTAATGAAACTTCTTGAAATTAGCAAGGGGTCAGCCAGTCAGGGCCTTCGTGCCTTGCGCCAATTGGGTGCGGTTTCATCTGTTTTTGAACCCGGGGACCGAAAGGAGAGGTATGTTGCTGAAATTCGACTTCGAAAATTAGTGGGTGGCTTTTTACGAGAACAGGCAGATCCACATTTGGATAAAGGGGTGGGTCGCCTCAAGCAAATTGAAACACTTTTAGGTAATTTGGATAACACAGACTCCATGAAAAGAGGAGTCCGCAAGCATGAGATTTTATCGGGTTGGCATCGGCAAATGAGTCGATTGCTCCCCTGGGTAAAAATGATCGTTGGAAAGAGCGATCGTTTGCCCCAAAAAAGTTCTGATTAAACAAAAAAGTAGTGGTTCCCTCCAATTGGCTTTGCTTGTCGCAAACGGCCAAGGGCGGTAGCCTATTGAGATAAAAGCTATGAGCGAAGATCCCAAATCATCCACCAAATATGTCATGGTCGAGTCTGGTCCCCCATCCAATGAGGACGAGATCGACCTTCTCGAACTAATCCGAACCCTTCTGCAGGCATGGAAAATCATCGTGGGCATCACCATCCTTTGCACCGGACTTGCGGTTGCCTATGCCCTCTATGCCCCGGAGGTCTTTAAAGCACAAATCTTATTGGCGCACGCAAAGGAGGAGAAAGCAGGTACATCCTCTGCCCTCAGTCAGTTCGGGGGTCTTGCCGCCATGGCGGGGATCACTATTCCAGCTGATTCAAATGTAGAGAGAGTATTGGCTACGCTTAAAACTAGAGTTTTTCTTAAAAAATTTGTAGAAGAAAAAAATCTCCTTCCTATTATTTTTGGTGATTTTTGGGATGCAGCTTCCAACTCATGGAAACTGCAAGTCGGGCAAGAGGCTTTGATCCCGGAAGATGGAATTTCTCCACTGCGTGGAGCTATTGAAGTAGATCAAGATAAATCAGGTCTCATCACCCTCTCTATTTCCTGGAAAGATCCTGCAGTGGCTGCCCAATGGGCAAATGATTTGGTCAAGCAATTGAATGAGCAACTCCGCGAGCAGGCAATTGCCGATTCCAAAAAACGGGTAGGGTATCTCGAGCAGGAATTGGCCAAGACTACATTGCAGGATATGCGGGCTGTTCTCTACAACCTTCTTGAATCCGAGAAGCAAAAAGCAATGCTGGCCAATGTAAACGAGGACTTTGCACTGGAAGTAATCGATCCTGCTGTTATCCCTGAAACCCGCGAGAAACCCAAGCGTAAACTTATCGTTGCTCTCGGCGGATTATGCGGAGGATTCCTCGGTATCTTTACTGTATTCTTTGCTCAGTTCCTGCAAAAGTTAAAATCCACAAATTCTGAAGCAGTCACAAATTCATGAATAAGCAATTTTCCAAAATATCGGTCATTGGACTTGGTTATGTAGGCCTTCCCTTGTCCCTTCAATTCGCACGATCTGGGGTCTCGGTTCTTGGGTTCGATCTCGATCAACAAAAGGTCGATTCGATCAACTCCGGTAGGACTTATTTAAAGCATTTTCCTTCGGAATGCATTGCCGAGCAAGTCGATGCCAGTCGTCTGGAAGCTACGACTAATCCCTCCAGACTCTCCGAAGCGGAAGCGATTCTTATTTGTGTGCCCACTCCCCTGGACGATCATCGCGAACCCGACCTCTCCTTCGTTTTGGATACTGCAAGAACGATTGCACCTCATATAGCAAAAGGAGTACTGGTCACCTTGGAATCAACCACCTACCCGGGCACTACAGAGGACGAACTGCGCTTCGTTTTGGAAGAAGGGTCCGGAATGAAAGCAGGTACGGGCTTCCACTTGGCTTACTCCCCTGAAAGGGAAGACCCAGGTCGTAATGATGCCTCAGTCAAAACCATACCCAAGGTTGTCGGTGGATATTCCGAAAAATGTGCGGAATTGGCCGAATCTTTATACGGGCAGGCATTGGATAAAATCCATCGGGTTTCTTCCTGTCGGGCAGCGGAGGCTACGAAACTTTTGGAAAATATTTTTCGCAGCGTGAACATCGCCTTGGTTAATGAGCTGAAGGTGGTTTACGAAGCCATGGGTATCGATGTGCATGAGGTCATCGATGCCGCTGCGACCAAACCTTTTGGTTATATGGCATTCCGTCCCGGCCCGGGTTTGGGTGGGCACTGCATCCCGATTGACCCTTTTTACTTAACTTGGAAAGCAAGAGAGTTTGGTAAGCATACACGCTTTATCGAGCTTGCAGGTGAGATCAACACCGCCATGCCAGATTATGTAATATCAAAAGTTGCTGATGCTCTGAACGACGAGGGTAAAGCAATCAAAGGGTCCAGGATTTTGGTTCTTGGACTTGCTTACAAAGCTAATGTCGATGACTGCCGGGAATCTCCCAGTTTTGTATTGATGGAGAAATTGGAAGCCAAGGGCGCCACCGTAGAATATAATGATTCATTTGTGCCTGTAATTCCGGCTACCAGAGAACATGCTCATTTTACTGGTAAACAATCAGTGGGAATTGAGGATGCATACGACCTCATTTTGGTGTCTACCGATCATTCCGAATATAAAACCTTTGATTTTAGTGTTTATGCCTGCCCAATTGTGGATTCCCGAAACTGCATTCAACATAAACCCGTAAAATATTTTAGAGCATGAGTAAAAAATACCTTGTATCCGGTGCAGCCGGGTTTATTGCGTCAAAAGTCAGTAAGCAATTACTTGATCAGGGTGATCGTGTCATAGGCGTGGATAATCTAAATAATTATTACGATGTACGGCTCAAGATTTGGCGACTCGAGCAACTAAAAGCTCACCCCAATTCAGAGTATTTTTCCTTTTTTGATCTCGACATCGAAGATCAAGCCAAGCTAAGCGATCTTTTTCAGGCAAAGGGCCCATTTGATGGCGTGCTTAACTTGGCTGCTCGTGCAGGGGTTCGCTACAGCATGGAAAACCCTCATGTGTATCTTTCAACCAATGCTGAAGGTACCCTCAACTTACTTGAGTGTATGCGGATACAAGGATGCAAAAAACTTGTTTTGGCTTCCACATCCTCCCTTTATGCCGGTCAAAAAATGCCCTTTAACGAAGACCTTGCAGTAAATGAGCCGCTTTCTCCCTATGCCGCTTCCAAGAAAGCGGGCGAACTGATGGCTTACAGCTATCGTAAGCTTTACCAAATGGATGTTTCGGTTGTCCGCTATTTTACGGTTTTTGGACCTGCGGGTCGTCCAGATATGAGTATATTTCGCTTTATCAAATGGATAGATGAAGGAATGCCTATTGAAATGTATGGAGACGGTTCTCAATCGCGGGATTTTACTTATGTAGATGATATAGCTCGGGGAACCGTTGCTGCTATTCAGGATGTCGGATATCAGATCATCAACCTTGGTGGAGGAAGGAACCCTGTTTCCCTAAATACAATTATTTCAAAGCTCGAGGAGTTACTGGGTAAAAAAGCAAACATTGATCATAAACCCTTCCATGTGGCCGACCTGATGGAGACCTGGGCTGATATTTCCAAAGCAAAGAGTTTACTGGGTTGGGAACCTCAGGTTTCTCTTGATGAAGGGCTCGAGAAATCAGTTCAATGGTATATGGATAACCGAAATTGGCTCAAGGAGATACAGGTCTGAGTGCCACACCACATATTGCTCTGGTTGGCTGCGGGTACTGGGGCAAAAACCTCTGTCGCAACTTTCATGCTTTAGGTGCTCTTTACGCTGTGGTCGATGCCACGGAAAACGGTCAATTAACTGCAAGTTCGATTGCTCCTGATGCCCAAATAACCGATAGCATTGAGGATGTGTTAATGGATGATCAAATTCATGGCATAGCTTTAGCCACACCTGCAGAGACTCATGCCGATTTAGCGATCCAAGCGATGCAGTCAGGCAAAGATGTCTTTGTCGAAAAACCTCTGGCCTTGACTCTAGAAGATGCCGAGAAGATGAAAAAAGTAGCGGAGGAAACAGGACGCATTCTTATGGTTGGACATCTCCTAGAATACCACTCTGGGGTTCTCAAACTTCGAGAAATCATCGCTTCAGGAGAGTTAGGCAAAATCAATTATATTTATTCCAACCGTTTAAATTTCGGAAAGGTGCGGACCGAGGAAAATGCCCTTTGGAGTTTCGCCCCGCATGATGTGGCCGTGATTCTTCGTTTGATAGGACAGGCACCGTTAGAGGTTTCCGCATGTGGTGGATCCTACTTGACCAATGGAATTGCAGATACCACCATGTCTAATCTAAGGTTCGTAAACGAATCCCGGGCTCATATTTTTGTCAGTTGGTTACATCCATTTAAGGAGCAACGTCTCGTAGTTGTAGGAGATAAAAAGATGGCGATTTTCAACGATGTAGCTCCCTTCGGCGAAAAACTTCAATTATTCCCACAAAAGGTAGAGTTCGATGGGTCAATACCCATTCTTAAAAAAGAAGATGCTGAATTTGTAGAGCATGCAAACACCGAACCTCTTCGAGAAGAATGCAAACATTTCCTGGAATGCATTCAATCCAAAAAACAACCGCTGACCAATGCCCAATCCGGTATTGATGTATTAAAGATTCTGCATGCATGCCAGCAGAGCATTGAACAAAATGGAGTACCAGTTTCACTATGAGTGATACCAGTCCAATAAAAATTCATCCATCCGCAGTCGTGGATGAGGGAGCAGTCATTGGTGACGGCACGGCCATCTGGCATTTTTCTCATATTTGTGCAGGTGCAGTTATTGGAAATAGTTGTTCGCTAGGTCAAAATGTTTTGGTAGCGGACAATGCCTCCCTCGGAAACAATGTGAAGGTGCAAAATAATGTGGCGATTTACGGGGGAATAACCGTAGAGGACGACGTCTTTCTAGGGCCTTCCTGTGTGCTCACCAATGTGACCAACCCGCGCTCGCAGGTAAGCCGCAAATCTCTTTACGAAAAAACTTTGATCAGACGAGGGGCAACGATTGGGGCAAATGCCACCATAGTATGTGGAATTACCCTCGGTCGATATTGCTTTGTCGGCGCTGGTGCCGTAGTCACAAAAGATATACCAGATTATGGGTTGGTATCAGGCAATCCCGCCAAATTAACTGGTTACATGAGCCGTCATGGGCACAAGCTCACTTTTAACGAGTCTGATAAGGCAACCTGTCCAGAATCAAAGTTCGTGTTCGAAAAAGTAGACGATCAGGTTCATTGTTTGGATTTAGGTGAAGATGAACCATTGCCATCTGAGCTCTCATTTGGATCAGAGTCGTATGATTCTTTCAAAAATAGATGACTCAAGAAAAGAAAGAAAAAAAATTAGAAAGCGATCGTCTTTAAAAAAAGAGTTTATTGTTCGAGAAAATCCTTAGAGTTTTGATGAAATTGCCTATCTTTTGAAATCTCCGAAAAATACTATTTGCCTACTTAAGAGAATTGTTTGGCTGAAAGAGGGAAAAGCAGAAGCGTCTAGTCTTTTAGAAATAAATGAAAAGTTGCTTATTTTCTTTTTTGAAACCATAAAATGCCCGTAGCTCTCATAACCGGAATTACCGGACAAGATGGTTCCTACCTCACGGAATTGCTTTTGAAAAAAGGCTACTCTGTTCATGGTATTGTTCGTCGGTCTAGTTCCATGAACCGTTGGCGTGTCGACCACCTAGTCCAAGATGAAAGTATTTATGGGAAGTCGCTGTTTTTACATTATGCTGATTTGTCCGATGATGCATCCCTCCGCCGAATTTTCTTCAAAGTAAATCCCGATGAAGTCTATCACTTGGCAGGTCAAAGCCATGTTGCCTTGAGCTTTGAGATACCTGAACTTACTACCCATGAAATCGCCAATGCGACTATTAAACTTTTGGAGATTTGCCGGGATCAGGCAAAACCGCCCAAAATCTACCTCGCCGGCTCCTCAGAAATCTTTGGTCATGCACAAGAATCCATTCAGAAAGAAGAGACTCCGTTTAATCCAACCTCTCCCTACGGGGTATGCAAAGCATTCTCTGTGCAAATGGGTAAGGTTTATCGGTCTGGATATGGTATGCATGTATCCAACGGGATACTCTATAATCACGAATCTCCCCGACGTGGAGAAAACTTTGTTACCCAAAAAATTGTTCGTGGTGCGGCATCCATCGCCCAAGGAAAGACGGAATTTTTAGAACTTGGTAACTTGGATATTGAACGGGACTGGGGATATGCACCAGATTATGTTCAGGGCATGTGGATGATGCTCCAGCAGGAACAATCAGATGATTATATTTTAGCGACTGGAAAAACTCATAAGCTTTCCGATTTCCTCCAAATGGCTTTTGAATATTTTGGGCTTGATCACCAGAAACATATCCGGATTAACCCGAAGTTTGTTCGCCCGAATGAACCCGTTCAACTCTGTGGCGATTCATCCAAGGCTCAAAATCTACTTGGATGGAGTCCATCTGTTCCATTTGAACAAATAATAAGGAGCATGTGTAAAGCTGCCGAAAAAATCAATTAACCTTGGAAATAATAAATTAAAATTAAAATATTCAAGGACTTATGATTAGGCGTACCGAAAAACTGAATCATATTAAAAGTGGTTTCGATCGGTCCCCGATTGTATCCATCACAGGGCTTAGGCAATCGGGTAAAACTACCATAGCCAAGGATTTTACCTCACAGTACCAAGGTACCTGTACTCATTTTGACTTAGAGGATCCTCTATCCCTTGCTAGTTTGTCAGAACCAATGACAGCATTGGAGAACCTATCTGGTCTCGTTGTAATTGATGAAGTTCAAAGACTTCCCGCAATCTTCCCATTTTTACATGTTCTTGCGGATCGCAAACAAAAACCTGCTTGCTTTCTTCCTTTGGGAAGTGCATGCGGAATCGATTTCAAATCTGCAGAAAGTCAATTTGAGTGGCATGAACTTGAGTGAGTGAAAATGCCCTTTGCCTCAGCTGAACTAATGCTTAAAACAAAGCAGGCTTTGCGAGAAAATGATGAAATCAATTACCTTTATCTTAAAAGAATTCCCGAACAACTATAACTTATGCAATTCATAGATCTAAAATCTCGCCACAAATTAATTGGAGATAAGATAAGTGCACATATCCAAAAAGTTATGGAGCACGGGCAATTTATCCTTGGTCCAGAAGTTCGAGAGATAGAGCAAAAACTCGCGGAGTATACTGGTGCAAAGCATTGCGTCACGGTTTCTAGCGGCACAGATTCTCTCCTTATCTCACTTATGGCATTGGAGGTTGGAGTAGGGGATGAGGTTATTACTGTTCCATATACTTGGATTTCTACCGCAGAGGTAATTTCCCTTTTGGGAGCAAAACCCGTATTTGTAGACATTCGCCCGGATACCTGGAATATGGATGAGACTATGCTTGAGGTCGCAATTACCGACAAGACCAAAGCAATCATGCCAGTTTCCATCTACGGGCAATGCTCGGACATGGATGCAATTAATGCGATTGCAGAAAAGTATAATATTCCTGTTATCGAAGATGCAGCCCAAAGCTTTGGTGCAACTTACAAAGGTAAAAAATCCTGTAATCTATCAACCATCGGCAGTACATCCTTTTTCCCATCCAAGCCACTCGGCTGTTATGGTGATGGGGGTGCTTTATTCACCAACGATGATGAGTTGGCAGAAAAGTTCCGTTGGATTCGGGTACATGGACAGGAACGCAAACATCACCATCCCATTTTAGGCATTAATGGACGTATGGATACCATCCAGGCAGCCATTCTTTTAGAAATCTTGGATGTGTTTCCTGATGAAATCAAAAAGCGGGAGCAACTTGGCAAAACCTATTCAGAAGGCTTAGCCCATCTTGATGATCTGGAAACTCCAAGAATTGGAGAGCATAACACCTCGGTCTATGCCCAGTATACGATTCTTGCTAGGCAACGAGAAGAGATTCAACAATCTCTCAAAGAAAAAGAGATCCCATCAGTTTCCTATTACTCTGTACCTCTTCATCTACAACCTGTATTCAATCATCTTGGTCATCAAGTTGGGAATTTTCCTGTAGCTGAGAAAGTGGCAAACCAGTGCCTAAGTTTACCCATGAGTCCTTATCTGAGTATAGAAGACCAAATTACTGTAATTAATGTGATGTTGAGTGTAAAAAGTTAAAATCTATGAAAATTGAAGGTAGTAAAATATTAGTAATAGGAGGAGCCGGCTTCATTGGGAGTTTTGTTGTATCTGAATTACTTAAAACGAATATCGGCAAAGTTGTTATTTATGATAATTTCGCCAGAGGTAAACAATCTAATTTATCTGATAGCTTAAATGATCCACGTTGTGAAATTTATCCGAACGGAGGGGATGTTCGTGATGTGGATATTCTAAATGATGCTATGCAGGGTTGTGATGGAGTAATTCACTTGGCGGCTATGTGGCTTCTGCATTGTAAGGACTTTCCCCGCACCGCTTTTCATGTAAACATAGAAGGCACATTCAATGTCTTGGAAGCATGCGTAAAAAACAAGATCAAACGACTGGTCTACTCATCATCAGCCTCGGTTTACGGAGATGCTTCTGAGGTTCCGATGACGGAAACACATCCCTTCAATAATAAAAATTTTTATGGAGCTACAAAAATTGCAGGGGAAGCGATGTGTCGGGCATACAATGATCGCTATGGTTTAAGTTATGTTGGGTTGAGGTACATGAACGTTTATGGACCACACCAGGATCAGACTGCGGCATACACCGGCGTTATTCCCATTATGCTTAATAAAATAGATGCTAAAGAAACTCCTATCATTAACGGAGATGGTACTCAAGCGTATGACTTCATCGATGTAGAAGATGTCGCTCGTTGTAACATTTGTGCTTTGGAGTCGGATGCAACGGACGAGTTCTATAATGTTGGGACTGGTATCCAAACCAGCATCAAACAACTATGCGATACTATCTTGGATTTAAGGGAATCTGATTTGAAAGTTACTTATAATCCATACAGCGAGGATGATGCTAGGCGATTAGTTCAGAATAGGATAGGGTGCCCTAAGAAAGCAATGTGTGATTTGAATTTTAAGTACCAATATGATCTTCGCAGCGGTCTTCAACGATTAATCGATTGGAGAAAAGCCCAAGCATCAAACTAATTAAATACATTCTGTCATCAGATTAGTTTTTTAAGGAAAGTATTCAATTTACTTAGCCAAAAAGAAAGGAAGTATTCCTACTTCCTAATTTTTGCGATGGCGTTTACGGGTATACTTGAAGCTTGTGGAATTGGACTGATTCTCCCGCTTATTTCACTTCTCTCAGTTGAAGACATCAAAGATGCCAATCCCTTTGTTGCTCAATTTCACGCAATTTTGGGATTTCCTAAAAAAACCGATTTCATGGTTATTCTTTTTGCTTTGGTTATTCTATTATTTGTATTTAAAAACGCTCTTCTCATTCTTTATTTCTGGTGCCAGACCAAATTCGTTGTTGGTATTAATAAAAGAATCTCCTACGAGCTTTATCAAGGCTATCTGAGGCAACCGTATAGTTATCACACCAACAAAAATACATCTGAAATAATCCGAAATTCTACCATCGAAGTTTCTCAATTTTCTTACAGTGTATTGATGCAGTTTTATGCATTGATCGCAGAGATACTCGTAGTAACAATCATATTTTCTTTCCTTTTTTATCTGCAACCTCTGGGGACAATAATAATTTCAGGAATTCTCCTCTTTTGTGTTAGTTGTTTTTACTTTGCAATAAAGAATAAATTAACATCTTGGGGTAAATCTAGGCAATTGCACGATGGCTATAGAGTCTTACATCTTCAACAAGGTTTCGGAGCAATTAAAGAAGTAAAAATATTTGGATGTGAGTCTTTTTTTGAAAAAGCTTATGGCGATAGTAACACTCAAGTAGCCAACGAGTGGACAAAGCAGATTTTCTTTACTCAAGTCCCACGCTTCGGCGTTGAATTGGTAGCTGTAACCGGACTTATTTCATTTGCTATTACTTTGATTTTATTGGGATACGAATCCTTGGCCATTATATCTAGCATTGGACTTTTCGCTGCAGCAGCTTTTAGATTGATTCCATCGTCCAATAGAATTCTTGCTTCCATTCAAGCTATACGGTTTGGTTTACCAACACTCGATCTTATATCAACGGAAATGGTTTCACTTTCAAAGAAATCATTTGATGACGAAAGTGCTAGCTCATTGATCAACTCTTTAGAAAACAAAATTAGCGTTAAGAATTTGGCCTTTAAGCATGATCAATCAGAAAAAAATATTATTTCAGGTTTAAATTTTGAACTCTCAAAGGGTGAATCGATTGGAATTGTAGGTTCTTCGGGGGTTGGGAAGTCTACTTTAGTCAATTTACTTCTAAGCCTTAATGAGCCGTTAGCGGGTGAAGTTATGGTTGATGGAATTGATATAAAATCTGACATTCAAGGATGGAGAAACCTCATTGGATATGTTCCTCAAACAGTTTATATTAGCGATTCTTCCCTTCGTGAAAATATTGCTTTCGGATTACCAAAAGATTTAATTGATGATTCGCATGTATGGGCTGTACTTCAGAGTGCTCGCCTCGATGATTTTGTACGATCTCTCGATGGCGGACTAGATACAGTTATGGGGGAACGTGGAGCGAGAATTAGTGGTGGTCAATGCCAAAGGATTGGTATAGCACGAGCATTATATAGAAATCCCACCGTTTTAATTTTTGATGAGGCAACAAGTGCCTTGGATAATAAAACCGAAACTGAATTTATGGAAACAATTCGTGCCTTTAGGGGAGACAAAACAATGATTGTTGTTGCCCATAGATTATCTACGCTAAAATACTGCGATAAAGTACTACAGATGTATCCAAACTGCGAATATAAATTAAGTTCTAAAGTTGATAGTTTAGAAGCAAGTATAAACTAGAGCCAAATACATAATTTATGTAACTTATTTATATTGGTTCTAAAATTTAAAAAATGTGTGGAATTGTTGGTCAGCTTAACTTTGACAATAGTCCAGTTTCTCCTTTAATTTTAAGGAGGATGACTGATGCTATCGTTCATCGAGGACCAGATGGTGAAGGTCACTGGATTGATGGAAATGTGGGCTTAGGTCATCGAAGGTTATCAATTATTGACCTTTCGCCAGCGGGGCACCAACCAATGATATCTGCAGATCATCGATATATCCTAAGTTACAATGGAGAAATATACAATTTTCGAGAATTAAGAACAGAACTTGAGGCAAAAGGGTATTGGTTTCGCTCTCAAACTGATTCAGAAGTTGTATTA
>MDSZ01171270.1_pt1 | contig 11959 bp, 14 predicted proteins | sample 811201 | NCBI WGS metagenome assembly MDSZ01 (sample SAMN05326647, study PRJNA326480) | marine metagenome | isolation source: seawater | place: Indian Ocean: North | collected 2010 | reverse complement strand
TTCATATTTTATGCGTCTTTGAGACGCAAATTAATAAATTAAATTTCGTTTTAATTTTGTTTAACATGTTATACGACCATACTAAGAAAAAATCATGGATTCATTTGAAATCAATAAAATTATAGCTGCAGTTTTGCTTATTGCACTAATTGTAATTGGTATTGGAAAAATTTCTGACATGGCTTTTCATGTAAATAAACCAGAAAAATCTGCCTACAAAGTAGAAGTTCCTGAAAATGGCACTGTTTTAAATTCAAATGTTGCAAATGTTGAAGAAAAAGTAGATATCGCCGCATTACTTGCTTTAGGAGAAATTTCCCACGGAGAAAAAGTTTTTAAAAAATGTGCTGCCTGCCATTTAGTAAATAAAGGTGGAGAAAATAAAATTGGACCAGCACTTTATGGGGTTCTCGGTAGAAAGGTAGCATCAAAATCAGACTATAAATATTCTAAAGCTATGGCAGCATATGATAAAAATTGGACTTTTGAGGAAATGAATGGTTATTTAAAAAAACCACAAAGTTATATTAAAGGAACAAAGATGGCATTTGCAGGATTAAGAAAAGAAAAAGACAGAGCCTCAGTAATTTTATATCTTAACCAAAATTCTGATAATCCACTACCACTACCTTAATTTGCCGAAACAATATAATAGAATACTTTTCTGGACATGTACTCTATTTAAAGCTTGTTGCCAAACATGAGAGTTTTTACCTAAGAAAATATCTTCATCAACTTCATCTCCTCTTGGTAAACAGTGTAAAAAAATACAATTTTTTTTGGCACAATTCATTAATTGTTGATTTATTTTAAATTTTTTAAATTTTTGTTTTTTTATTTTTTTGTTATGTTTATCATTAAGAGATATAACCTTATCAGAAAAAATTACGTCAGCATTAGTTGCTGCTTTTTTTGGATCATTGTAAATATAAATTTTTTTTTTATTCTTCGTAACCCAATTTTTTAAAATTTTTTTTGGTTCAAATTTCTTTGGACAACCAATGCTTAATCTAAATGAGAATTTTACTGAGGCTGCAATTAAACTATTTAAGACATTATTTGAGTCACCAATCCAACAAATATTTAATTTTGATATAGGTTTTTTTTTTATTTCTTCCACAGTAAAAATATCGGATAAAACTTGTGCTGGATGAGAAGAAGGGCTCAAACCATTGATCAAAGGAATTTTTAAATATTTTTTAAATTCTTCTATTTTTTTATCACTATCTGTTCTTAACATAAATCCATCACCATAAGTTGATAATATCTTAGCTGTATCGGCTATACTTTCGCCACCTTGACCTAAGTGAAGTTCATTTGAACTAATAGTTAAAGTGCCGCCCCCAAGTTGCTTAATTGCCAAATAAAAGCTTATCCTTGTTCTAGAACTTGCTTTCTCGAACATTTGAACTAACATCTTGCCTTTAAGAGGGGCTCCCGCATCAACTTCTAAAGTATTTAATCTGGATCTTAATCTCTTTCTTTTCTTAGCATCTTTAATAATTTTTCTGAGGTCGACAGTTGAAATATCTTTTAAATTAATAAAATTTTTCATTTACTTTATATCTTTGCAAACCTTTTTTATAATTTTTAATGCTAAATCTATCTCTTTTTTTTTCACATTTAGTGGAGGAAGTATTCTTACTACATTTTCTGCGGCTCTAATTGTCAATAATTTATTATCCATTAATTTTTTTATGAAGTCGTTCTGATCGTTAAAAAGTTGCAAGCCGATTAATAAACCAACTCCTCTAACCTCTTTAATTATTTTGGGATATTTTTTTTTTATATCTTTTAGTTCAGTCATAAAATAATTTGACATTAATTTTACATTTTTAAGTAAATTATTATTAATTTGTTCTAAAACAGCGTATCCCACACTCATTGCAAGTGGATTACCTCCAAAAGTTGAACCATGGGTACCTGGAGTCATAGCATTTGCAACTTTCTTCGTCATTAAAACAGCTCCAATTGGAAATCCACCTCCGATACCTTTGGCTATTGGGACTATATCTGGTTTTACATTCGCATACTCAAATGCAAAAAATTTACCAGTTCTACCAATACCACATTGAACTTCGTCTAAAATAAGAAGTATTTTATTTTTATCACATAATTGTCTTATCGACTTAATACACCAGGGGGGAATTACTTTTATTCCTCCCTCTCCCATTATTGTCTCTACCATTATTGCGGCAGTATTCTTGTTTATAAGTGATTTTAATTTATTGTGATCACCGAATTTAAAATGATCAAAACCTGGAATTTTAGGACCAAAACCTTCAGTCATTTTTTTTGATCCGCTAGCATGGATAGCAGCCAGAGTTCTACCATGAAACGAATTTTTGATACAAATAATTCTATTCTTATTAGGTTTTCCAATTGAATAAAAATATCTTCTGGCAATTTTAATTGCAGCTTCGGTTGCTTCCGCTCCACTATTTTGAAAAATAATTGAGTCAGCAAAAGTTCTTTTAACTAATTTTTTTGCTAATTTTTCTCCCTCTGGAATTTTAAATGCATTAGAAATATGCCATACTTTTTTTGATTGTTTGTTAATTGCTTTGATTAAAGCAGGGTGAGAATGTCCAAGAGAATTAACAGCTATACCTTGCACAAAGTCTAAATATTTTTTTCCATCAGAGGTAATTAGAAAACTTCCTTTACCCTTTGCAAAAGATATCTTCTTTCTTTTATAATTATTTGCTAAAGGGCTCATATTTATTTATAAATTTTTTTTTTTTATTTAAAAGTTTATATTTCAACCTCTAGTTATAAGTATTCTTTTAAATTTGTTGAAAAATAAAAAATAATACTTGTTTTAGACAAATTTATGCAAGATCATGTTGTTTTACAGAATATAACTACTAAATATAGTATAATGAGTTGGACTGAAGAAAAAGTTACAAAACTTAAAGAACTTTGGGGTAAAGGACAGACTGCCAGTCAGATTGCAGAGATAATAGGTGGTGTTTCAAGGAATGCAGTAATTGGTAAGGCTCATAGGCTAAATCTTTCATCAAAAATAAAGGCAAGAACTACCGTAAAAATTAGTAAAGAAAAAAGTAGTTTAAGCAATAGTCAAATGACATTTAGAGGCAAAAGAGGAAAATTTAAATCACTTCTTTTAGATAAAGACTTTGAACCAGCAAAGAATTTAAGCCTAGAGGAATTAACTGAAGATACATGTAAGTATATGGAGGGAAATCCAAATGAAGAGTCATCTAGTTTTTGTGGCAGAAAGAATGTAGAAAAATTTTCGTACTGTCCATTACATTTGATGATTGTATTCCAACCAAAAGGTAAAAAAGAGGAAACTATTGAAAAAGATGAGGAAATGCCAAAATTTATAGAGAAGAAAATTAAGTCGGCCTAACTTAATAATTTATCTTTTGCTTTTTTATATTCTTCTTCAGTTAAAATACCATCATTCTTAAGTTTGTTCAGTTTTAAGATTTCATCAGATATTTTCCCTTCGCTAATTTCATCTAATGCTTCTTCATTTTGAAAATCATCTTCATTTTTTATTTCTTCTTTAATATTTCTTCTTGCTTCTATTCCCATGCTAATCGGTTTAGCCGAAATATAAATGACGGCAACTAACAATAAAATACAAACTCCAATTACTAAATAAGACATCATATTAATATTTAAATATTATTTTTTTTTGCAAATTGTCCACCTGTTCTCCAGTTATAACTATATTTACCAATTTCATCATCGAATTTCCTTTTACTTTCCAATCCAATTTCAAAATTATTTTTATGTTTATCAGTTTTACAATTATCGTACTTTAATAATTTTAATTGATCTTCAGTTAATAAAGGTTCTGGTAATAATTGTAAAATTTTTGCCGATAATTTTGCGAGCGGTTCGGGCAATGGAAGTAATATTCTTTTTTTATTAATTGATAGTAATATTTTTTCTAAAATTTCCTTAAAAGTCAATTCTTCTGGACCTATACATTCTAAAGTTAAATTCTTATATCTATTATCAATCATTTCATAAATTATATTAACTAAATCTGTCACATGTATAGGTGTAAATTTGGTACTACCTCCATAATACAAAGGGATCACAGGCAGCTTACTCATTAGTGACATAAAATTTGTAGTAAAATTATCATCGACTGAATAAACAATTGATGGTCTTAGAATAATATAGTTGTTAAAGTTTTTTTTTATTTTATTTTCACCTTGTAGTTTAGATAATGCATATTTGCTTTCACTTGCATTTTCTATTCCTAATGCTGATAAATGAATAAATTTTTCGATTTTAAAATATTCAGCTTTTTTTGATAGCATATCAGGCAAATCAGTATGAATAATCTTGAAGTGATCTTTATTTCTTTCATATAAGATGCCAATTAAATTAATACATATAGAACAATTTTGTATTAACTCATCTATTTTGTCTGGCTTGAAATTTTTTAACTCAACCAATCTAAGATATCCTGGATTAGCTTGTGTCTTTAATATGTATCCTGCTCTATGAATATTTCTAGTTACAGCAGTAATTTTATAGTTATTTTTAGATAACTTACGTATTAAATTTCTTCCAATTTGTCCCGTAGCACCGAAAAGTAGAATTTCTTTCTGTTTCATATATATATTCAATCAAATGAAAATAGATATTAAATTACACAAAGAGGATTTGCCAGACCAATTAATACTGAGTGACAAAATATCTGTAGATTGTGAATTTATGGGGTTGAATGTAGAAAGAGATAAGCTTTGTTTAGTTCAAATATCAACAGGCAATAATGATGCTCATATAATTAAGCTAAATAGAGATACATATAATGCCCCAAATTTAAAAAAAATCCTAATTGACAAGAAAGTAAATAAAATTTTTCACTTTGCCAGAGCAGATTTATTATTTATAAAAAAATATCTTGAGTTAGAAGTTGAAAATATTAATTGCACGAAAGTTATGAGTAAAATTGCTAGAAGTTATAGCGATAAACATGGTTTAAAAGATTTAATAAAAGAATTTACTGGAAATGATATTAGTAAAAATCTTCAATCATCAGATTTTGGCGGTGATCTATCTGAAAAGCAGTTACAATATTGTGCAAAGGACGTGATTTTTCTTCATGAAATTTACAATAGTTTAAAAAAAATTTTGATTAGAGAAAAAAGATATGAGCTATACAATAATACAATTAAATTTATACATAGTAGAGTTGATTTAGATTTGGCATCATTTTCATCTGATATTTGGTCACATTAATGCAAAAAAATGGAATAGAAAAAATAGGTAAGGAAGTTATAAAATTTGAGATTGATGCATTAAATAATTTAAAAAAAAGCTTAAATAAATCCTTTTCTAAAGTTGTAAAAACTATTCTTAACTGTAAAGACGGTAAAATAATAATCTCTGGTGTTGGAAAAAGTGGAATTATAGGAAGAAAATGGGCGGCAACATTTTCATCTACAGGAACTCCCTCTTTTTTTTTAGATGCATCTGATGCGAGTCATGGTGATATGGGTCAGATTACGTCTAAAGATGTTGTTATTTTAATTAGTAATAGTGGAGAAAGTGACGAATTAAAAAATATAATCCAATATGTATCAAGAAACAAAAATATTAAACTAATTGGGGTAACCTCTAAAAAAGACTCAATCTTGTACAAGAATTCAAACTCAACGATATTGCTACCCTCAATAAAAGAGGCTGGACTAGGGAATATTGTTCCAACATCATCTACTACAAATCAATTAGCATTGGGTGATGCAATTGCTATTGCTTGTATGAAGTATAAAAATTTTACTAAATTAGATTTTAAAAAAATCCATCCAAGTGGGAGTCTTTCTATCAAATTAAAAACTGTAGGAGATCTTATGGTTACTGGTAAAAAACTACCAATTGTAAATGAAAACATTCATATGAAAAAAGCTTTAAAAATAATTACTAATAAAAAATTAGGGGTATTGATAATTAAAACAAAAAAAGGATATACCTCTGGAATAATAACTGATGGAGATTTAAAAAGAATGGCAAATAAGTATAATAAATTTGATGAGTTAAAATTAAAAAAAGTTATGAATAAAAATCCAATAACAATCGAAATAGATACATTAGCTGCTTCAGCATTATCAATGATGAATGCAAAAAAAATTACATCTCTTTGTGTTCATAAAGGAAAAAATACACGTAAAACAATTGGATTAATTCATATGCATGATATTTTACGTTCTAATATTAATTAATGTCCTTAAAATCCTTGCTGCAATTTGTACTATTATTACTAATATTTTTAATAGTCGGTATAATTTATTTTTTATATTTTTATTCCGGCTCAATAAATCAAGACCAACTAGTTAAAAATGAATTAAGTGAAATAAAAAATAAAAATATTGAAATGAATAATGTAAGAGAGCAAGATGTATTGGAGGATGCTATTTTTTCTGAAGAGAAGCAGGTGAATATAAAACAAGGTGAACCTCAAAAATTGAAAAAAAAAGAAAATAATAATTTTGAAAATATAGAGATTAAAAAAGGGAAAAATAAAGGAGAAGATAAGGTTGACAATTCATTAAAGAATATTGAAAATTTAACTAAAGAAATTGAATATATAACATCAAATAAAAATGGTGATGTTTTCAAAATATCTTCAAAATATGGTAAAACAAATCTTGAAAACTCGAGCATTTTAGATCTTGAAACAGTCGATGGTGTTATTTCTTCAGCAGAAAGACCTGAGATATATATCACTTCAGACTTTGCAAAATATAATTATGATAATCAAAATTCAAAATTTTATGGAAATGTGATTATAAAGTATGATAATAAAGTTATTACTTGTGATAATTTAGACTTAATTATGATTGATAATATTGCTGTAGCTTACAGTAATGTTATAATAAATGATGATAAATCTACAATGAAAGCTCAAGTGGTCACTTTAGATATTGTAACGAAAGATATTAATATAAACTCAGAAGATAAAGTAAAAATAATTAGTAATTAATGGCTCTTATTAAAAAGTTCAGAATAAAAAGTTATAAAGGAAATGAAACAATTGTTGAGATAAAAAATGCATCGGTTTTTTATAATAAAAGACAAATATTAAATAATCTAAATTTGAAAATAAAAAAACAAGAAATACTTGGAATGCTTGGGCCAAACGGAGTTGGAAAATCTACTATTTTTAATTTAATTACAGGCTTAAAAGATCCAAGCTATGGAGAAATAATTATAGATGGAATAAAAGTAACAAAATTGCCGATAAATGAAAGGTTTACTAAATTTAAATTAGGACTGGTTCCGCAATATGGTGGATTAATTCATGATTTAACTGCTTTAGATAATTTAAAATTGGTTTCGGAGATACATATAAAAGAGAAAGAACTTAGGAACCAAAAAGTTAATAAGTTAATTTCACAATTTGAATTTGAGTCTCTTTTAAATATAAAGGCAAAACATCTGTCTGGGGGTCAAAAAAAAAAACTTGTAATAGCTATGGCTTTAATTAATGATCCAAAAATTTTACTATTAGACGAACCGTTTGCAGCTCTTGACATTTTGACAATTAAAATGTTGCAAGAAGTAATACTGAACTTACAATCAACTGAAGAAATATCAGTTGTTATTTGTGATCATCAAGCTAGAGATCTTTTGAATTGTGTTGATAGAGCAATTATTTTATCAAATGGCCAAATAATTGCATCTGGTAGTCCAAATGAAGTTATAAGTGATAAAACTGCAAGAACTCAATATTTTGGAGATGAATTTAATATAAATTAATTCATCTATGAGAAAAGCTATCGAAATAAGTGAAAAAATATCTAAATTTAATAAAAGAATTTTTGTATCAGGTGATAAGAGTATCTCAATAAGATGTGTATTGTTAGCATCACAAGCAATAGGCATTTCTAAGATTTATAATTTATTAGAATCTGAAGATGTATTAAATGCATTAAAATCAATAAAAAAACTTGGAATTAAATATAAGAAATCCAAAGGATTATATAAAATTTATGGTTTAGGTATTAATGGGTATAATACCACAAAAAAAATAAAAATAGATGCTGGAAATTCAGGTACATTGGCTAGATTAATACTGGGTCTATTGGCAAATTCAGAAAGTGAAGTTACATTAGTCGGAGATAATAGTCTTTCAAAAAGAGACTTTTCAAGAATTACAGAACCATTAAAATTATTTGGAGCAAATTTAATTTCGAAAAACAAAAAATTGCCTGTAAAAATTACTGGATCTAAATTCTTAAGACCAATAAATTATATTGAAAAATTAGGAAGTGCGCAATGTAAAAGCTCTGTAATGTTAGCAGCAATTAAAACTGATGGAATAACAAAAATAAAAGCTAAGAAATCAAGAAACCATACAGAATTACTTTTTAAAAATCTTGGAATTAACATTCGTGTTTTAGAAAAAAAAAATTATGACTATATAGATGTTAAAGGCCCGTCTAACTTTAATTCATTTGATTATAAAGTTCCAGGCGACATAAGTTCATGTTCTTTTTTTTTGGTGTTAACTCTTTTATCAAAAAAATCCAAGATTTTAATACAAGATGTAAATATTAATAACTCCAGAATAGGAATACTAAATATATTGAATAAAATGAATGCTAAAATAATTATTAAAAATAAAAGAATTTATAAAGGGGAAGAAATTGCTGATATTTTTGTAAAAAGTTCAGAAGAAATAAAATCTATAAATTGTCCAGAAAACTTAAATAGTTCTGCTATTGATGAATTTTTGGTTATATTTTTAGTTGCTGCAAGAGCAAAGGGAGTTTCCACTTTTAAAAATTTAGATGAATTAAATAAGAAAGAAAGCCCCAGACTTGATATTGCAACTAAAATTTTAAAAAAAATTGGAGTTAAAATAAAGAGAGAGAAAAATAATTTAAAAATTTATGGAAATCCAAATTTAAATTTGAGTGGAAATTATATAATTAAGAATTTTAGAAAAGACCACAGAGTTTTTATGATGTCTTGTATAGCCGCTCTTATCTTTGGAGGTAAGTGGAAAATTTATGACTCTGATTCAATAAATTCCTCGTTTCCAAGTTTTTTAAAAAAAATCAAATTTATGGGTGCAAAAATATATTGAAAAAGAGAAAAAATATAATAACAGTAGCGATTGATTCACCCGCAGCAGCTGGAGCAGGAACTCAAGCAAAATATATAGCAAAAGAATTTAATCTACTCTATTTGGATACAGGAAAAATTTATCGCTATATTGGTAAAATTTACTTAAAAAAAAAAAAATTAAAATATGATTTCATAAAAAAAAAAATTAAAAAAATTAATCTAACTGACTTAGAAAACCCTGAATTATTAACTGATGAAATTGCTAAGTCTGCATCTATTGTAGCAAGGAATAAAACTATCAGGAAAATTATAAAACAATTTCAAATTAAGTTTGCTTACGATCCGCCTAATAAATTTTCTGGTTCCGTACTTGATGGAAGAGATATTACTTCAGTAATAATGAAAGATGCAATGTTTAAATTTTACATCACTGCAAATCTTAAGGTGCGAGCAAGGCGTAGATATAACGAGTTTAAAAAGTTGAAAAAAAATATAAGTTACATTGATGTTCTAAAAAGCCTTAGAAATAGGGATTATTTAGACAAAAATCGCAAGCATAGTCCTCTTAAAAAAACTAAAGATTCAATCTTGATTAATACAAGTAAATTAAGTAAGAAAGCGTGCTTTAAAAAAATTAAGGCAATAATGAACAAAAAAATAAAAAATTAATGGAAATATATAAAGACTTAAATTATCCAGAGAATAAACAGTTTGAAAAATTATTAAACTCACAGTTATCTAAAGAGAAAATTGAAGAAGGTAAAATTATTGAAGGTAGGATCACTAAAATTACTGAGAAATATGTATTTATTTTTATACCTGGTCTAAAGAGCGAGCCCATTGTTGATATCAATGAGCTAAAAATGATTGGCTTAAAAGAAAAAATAGCTGTCGGAGAAAATATACCCGTATTGTTGGAAAAAATAGAAGACAAAAATGGTGAAGTTGTTGTTTCAGCTTTAAAAGCACAAAAAATAAAAGGTTGGTATAAACTTGAAAAGGCTTATGAAGAAAATCAGTCTATTATTGGCAAAATTACAAGTAAATGTAAAGGAGGAGTAATAGTAGAACATTCAGAAACAGGTTCATTGATGTTTTGTCCTGGATCTCAGATAAGTGATAAGCCTTTAAAGAGCATTGATCATTTAATTGGAGTAGAACAAAAATTTGCAATAATTAAATTAGATAAAATTAGAGGTAACGCATGTGTATCAAGGAGGCAAATAGTTTCTTCAAATAAACGAGAAGATAAAGCAAAAATTATCGAGAAATTTAAAATTGGAGACATTATAAAAGACGCAGTTGTAAAAGGCTACTCTTCGTTTGGTTGTTTCTTTGAAGTAAATAACGAAATCGATGTATTAGTACATCTTCAAGAAATATCCTATTCTAGAGTAAATCATCCTGATGAAATTTTTAATATTGGAGAGAAACACGACTTAAAAGTTATATCTATAGATAAAGAAAAGCTTCAAATAGGATGTTCCATCAAACAACTATCTCCAGACCCTTTCGAACATATATCTAATTATGAAATCGGTAAAAAATATAAAGTTAAAGTTGATAAGATTACGGATTATGGTTGTTTTTGTTCTCTAGAGCCTGGACTAAGTACTTTGTTGCATAGTAGTGAAATGAGCTGGACAAAACGTAATATTGTCCCAAAAAAATTATTTAAAATTGGTGATATGATAGATTGTGTTATAACTGAAATAGATAAAGATAAAAGGCGTATTGCTATTTCACATAAATTAACACTAGATAATCCATATCAGTTGTTCGCAGAAAAGTATCCTGAAGGCAGTGAAGTCAATGGTACAGTTTCAAGTTTTAATGAATATGCTCTTTATGTTAAAATGGATAATTTCGATATAGACGGTTTTTTACATGCAAATGATTTATCTTATTTAAATAAACCAGAAGAAGAATTAAAAAAATTTAAAAAGGGAGATAAATTAAAAGTTAGAGTTATTGAAATAAAAAAAGATGAGCAAAAAGTCCGTGTTGGGTTAAAACAATTATCTGCTGATCCTTTTGATTGGTTTAAAGAGAAAAAAATTAATGATACAATAACTGTTAAAGTTATATCTACTGATAACAAAGGTCTTAATGTTCAACCTGAAGGTTGCGAACTAGAATTTTTAATAAAAAAGTCAAACATTGCACTAAATTCGTCTGATGCAAGACCATCAAGGTTCGTTGGAGGTGAAAGAATAGATGCTGCTATATCAGAATTAAATTTTGAGAAAAGAAAAGTCAGTTTAAGTATAAAGTTACTTGAGGAGTTACAAAATAAAGAGGCTGTTACGAAATTTTCAAGCCCATTAAGTGGTAAAAATTTACCCTTCTCATCCCTTTCAGAAAAGTTGAGTGATAAAAAAAATAAAGATGATGAGTAGTTAATTGCCTACTAATAAGTCTGAAATTATTAATAAACTTTCAAATAACTATCCAAATTTTATTAAAAAAGATCTAAAAAAAATTTTCGAAATTTTCATCTCAGAAGTCATGAATTCATTAAAAAGACATGATAGAGTTGAATTAAGAGATGTTTTTACATTAGAGCCCAAATTAAAGAAATCAAGAATTGCAAGAAATCCAAAAACAAATGAAAAGATCTATGTTAAAGAAAAGTACTCTATTCTCTTTAAATCATCAAAGAAATGGATAGAAAAAATTAATCATGAAAAATAAAATATTTATTGCTTGTGATTCTAATAATGTTCACAGAATAAAAAAAATTATAAGAGATTCTAAGAGTGATGAAATTTTTACTGGATATAAATTTGGGCTAGAATTTATTAATTCTAAAAATGGAAGAAAATTTATCTCAAATTTAAAAAATGAAATAATATTTGGAGATTTTAAGCTTCACGATATTCCAAACACATGTGCT
>MDSZ01153748.1_pt1 | contig 11959 bp, 10 predicted proteins | sample 811201 | NCBI WGS metagenome assembly MDSZ01 (sample SAMN05326647, study PRJNA326480) | marine metagenome | isolation source: seawater | place: Indian Ocean: North | collected 2010 | reverse complement strand
GGATATAAAAAAAGATGGATTTAAGATTACCAAGATAGATGATTTACTAGCTTGTTCAGAAATTATTTTTTTTCTTATACCCGACGCGGTACAAGAAAAATTTTATAATAAATATTTATCAAAAAATCTGAAAGAAGGTCAAACTTTAGTTTTTGCTCATGGGTTTTCTTTGCACTATAAAACAATAAAAATTTCAAAAAAAATTAACACATTATTATTGGCACCTAGAAACCCTGGCAAAATAGTGAGAGATAAATATTTAAACGACTCAGGCTCAATCGCTTTTTATGATATTCATCAGGATTATACAAAAACAGCAGAAAAAATAGTTTTAACTCTCGCAAAAGATCTTGGTTTTATTAAAGGTGGATTATTAAAAGTTTCAATAGAGGATGAAACTAAAATAGACTTATTTATTGAACAATTTATGGCTCCTTTATTTTACAGATCTGTTTACGAGTCTTTAACATTTTTAAGCTCGAAAGGTCTAAATAGTTTAGCAGCTTCACTTGAACTGTACTTATCTGGTGAGACCGGATCAGTCAGGCTTATGCAGTCAAAGTATGGATTGTACAATGCTCTCATTAAAAATGCTTCTCCTACTTGTCAATTTGGGATAGCAAATAGTTATTCTTCAATTTTTCCCAAAGAATTAAAAAGCAAAATGAAAAAAGTTTTCTTTGAAATTGAAAATAATAAATTTGTTAAGAAATTAGAAAAAGATAGATCAAAAAATTTTTTGGAGACAAAAAATTTTTTTAATAAACTAAAGAAAAATATAGTAAGTAAAAATGAGAGAGTTATTTTAAAGTGATTTTTAAAAAAAAAGGCGTAGCCCTTGTAACTGGTGGTTCAGGTAATTTAGGAAAAGTAATCAGCCAAAATTTATCAGAAAATTATGATGTTATTATAACTTATAACAAAACAAAATTATCAAAAAGTTTTATGAAAAATCTAAAAGGTAATAATAACATGCTTTATAAATGTAATCTAGAAAATGAAAAAGAAATTCGAATTTTAATAAAAAAAATTAAAAAAAAATATAAAACATTAGATTTACTAATTAATAATGCGTCATATACAGAAAATCTATCGGAAAATTTTATTTTAAATCCAAATAAAAAAATTATAAAAAAAATTCTTAATACTAATTTTTATTCCACCTATTATATTACAGCAGAAACTATAAAATTAATGCTAAAATCAAAACTTTTAAAGAAAAAAAATATAATATTTATTCTTACAAACTCTATAAAAACTTTAAATGCTTCAAATATTATTTATACATGTGCAAAATCAGCTACAGAAACTTTAATGAAATATCTTGCAAAAAAATATGGAAAAAAAATAAGATTTAACGGAATATCTCCTGGCTTAATTAAGACAAAACAAACTAGTATGAGAAAAAAAAACATTTTAAAAATTTCTAAAATAACACCACTAGGAAGACTGGCCAATGCTGATGATGTGATTAATTGTATAAATTCTATTTTAAACAACATGACTTTTTTGAATGGTCAAAATATCTATCTAGATGGAGGTAGAACTGTTTAAAAATAAAATATTATGTGTAATTTTAGCACGTGGAGGCTCAAAAGGTGTAAAAAATAAAAATATAAAAAAGATTAATGGTTATCCACTAATTTCCTATTCAATTAAATCTGCAATAAAAGCGAAAGTATTTACAGATATCATTGTTTCCACAGACTCAAAAAAAATAAAACAAATTTCAGAAAAGTTTGGAGCTAAAGTTCCTTTCTTAAGACCAAAAAATATTTCAAGAAACAATTCAAAACCTATAGACGCAATATTTCATGCATTTAAGTTTTGTGAAAAAAAATTTAATGTTAAATATGATTATATTGTTGAAATATTGTGTACTAACCCATTAAAAAGATCTCTAGACATCAAAAATGTAATTAATAAACAAATTAGAACAAAAGCAGACTCAGTAATTGCAGTTGTTAAACAGGACGATGCGCATCCATTAAGAATTAAAAAGATTGTAGATGGCAAAATTTTTAATTTTTTACCACAGCTAAAAGAAATACCAGAATCAAGAAGACAAGATTTAAGACCATTTGCTTATTTACGTTGTGGGTCGATTTATTCGATGAGAAGAGACATGTTATTAAAAAAAATTAGATATGGTAGTAAAAATAGTCTTGCTTATATAATGCCAAGAAACAAAGTAATTAATATAGATGAACAATTAGATTTTGAATTTGCAGAATTTTTTATGAAAAAATATTCAATTAAGCCAGAATAAAAGCTTATCAAATTTATATGAGTAAAAAATTAATCTTAGTTACACCTCAATTTTTTAATTCTGAATTATTTAAAGAGAATTTAAAATCATCAAAAAACTTTAAGTTTAAAATTGTGTCAGGTCCAATTAATAATCAATCAATTTTAAAAAGATTACTTTCAAAAGTTGATGCCTGTATACTTGGATCCGAAAAAATTAATATTGATAAAGAAACTATAAAAAATATTAAAAGATTAAAAATAATAGTAAGATTTGGAACTAGTAGTAATAATATCGTTATAGATAAAAAATTAAAAAATAAAATTAAAATTAAATCATTAGATAAAAATATTAGCTCTAGAGCAGTAGCGCGCCATACTTTAAGCTTATTCTTATCTATAACTAATCATTTACAAAAACATCAATTAAATAATAAAAAAAATATATGGAAAAGATATAGTAATTTAACTCCAGAAAAAACTAAAGTGGGATTAGTTGGTATTGGAAGAATAGGTAAAATTTTTGCTAAATATTTAAGTTTTCTAGGCTATGAAATTGGTTACTATTCAAGATCAAAAAAAAATTTAAACAGAAATTATAAGTACTTTAAATCATTACAAAAATTAATTAATCATTCTAAAATAATTTCAATTCATTTGCCATTAAATGAAAATACAAGAAATTTATTTGATAAAAAAACTTTGAGTTTATTGAAAGATAAGTATGTAATTAACACTTCCAGAGCCGAAATCTTAGATGAGGCCATTTTTCTAAATTTACTAAAAAAAAAATATATAAAAGGTGCAGGTATTGATGTTTTCAAATTTGAACCTACTATAAATTCCTCAGCAAAATTAAGAAATCTTAAGAATGTAGTTTCAACATCTCACAATGCTGCTTATGATAATGTAACATTGATTAAAATGTATAATAAATCCATAAATCATATAGAAAAGTTTTTTAAAAAAAAATATTGAAATGTTTAGAGTAAAAAAAATGTTAATATTAAATTGGATAATCATAATAAAATTCAAACCAGGAAGTATTTATTAAATAAATGATTGCTATCTGTTCAAGGAGTGTTTCAAGAAGTGAAGAAGCAAAAAAATTATTAAAAAAAAAATTTAAACAAATTAAAATTAATAGATCAAAAAAAAATTTAAAAGGTACAAAATTAATTAATTTTATAAGAAATTCAGAGGTTATAATTGTTGGTGTTGAGAAAATCGATAAACAACTTCTGGATAAATGTCCAAATTTAAAATTAATAGGTAAATATGGAGTTGGAACAAATAACATTGATTTTAAGGAATTAGAAAAAAGAAAAATAAAAATTTTGCTTCAGCCAGGAATAAATAAAAGAGCTGTTTCAGAATTAACTCTCTCCTTAATTATAGTTGCACTAAGAAATGTATATAAATTAATTTATGAAGTAAAAAAAAATCAGTGGCCTTTTTTGTTTGGTAGACAGCTAAGTAGTAAAAAAATTGGTATTATTGGTTGTGGAAATATTGGAAAGGACTTGATTCAACTATTAAAACCTTTCAAATGTAAGATTTTAACTCATGATATTAATCCTGACAAAAAATATTTAAAAAAAAATAATATTAAAAACTATAGTCTTAACTATTTATTAAAAAATTCAGAAATAATAAGCCTACATATTCCATATACTGAAAAAAATAAATTTCTAATATCAAAAAAAGAAATTTCTAATTTGAAGAAAGATGTAATTTTCATTAACACTTCTCGTGGAAGTCTAGTTGATGAAAGAATTTTTTATAAGTTCTTAAAAAAAAATCAAGAAGCCATAGGAGTATTTGATGTAATGGAAAATGAACCTCCAAATGATAATAAATTATTAAAACTTAAAAATTTTTTATTAACTCCTCATTTAGCCGGTTCAACACATGAGGCAATTAAATATGCAAGTTTAGATTGTGCAAATAAAATTTTAAATCATTATAATTCTAAAAAGAAAAAAAGATTTTTATAGTATGAAATCAAAGCTACTTATATGCACTCCAATTAAAGATATAAAAGACTTAAACCAAAAATTAAAAAAATATTTTATTTTGAGCTATAGACCCAACGTAAGTGAAAATAAATTAAAAAATTTAAGTCAATTTGATTATATTTTTACAAATCCAAACATGTCTAAGATAAGATTTAATCAAAAGTTTCTAATAAAATGTAAAAAATTAAAAGCAATTTGCACTGCCTCTACTGGAACAAATCATATAGATTTAAATTATATTAAAAAAAATAAAATAAAATTAGTATCACTAAGATCGAAAACAAAAATAATCAAAAAAATTTCATCAACTTCTGAATTATCTTTCGCCTTAATGATGAATGCTTTGAGAAATGTTAGTAAAGCAAGCCAATCAATTTATAATAAAAAATGGGAATATTTACCTTATGTTGGTAGGCAATTAGATTATATGACAGTAGGTGTAATTGGATATGGAAGACTTGGTAAAATTTTTGTGAATTTTTTAAAACCATTTAAGTGTAAAATTTTAATATATGAAAAAAATTTTAAATTAAGAGATAAAAATAAAAATTATCAATCTAGTCTTAATAAGCTATTAATAAATTCTGATATAATTGCTTTACATATACATGCTGATCAAGAAAATATAAAATTTATTGATTTTAAAAAATTAAATAAAATGAAAAAAAATGTTATAATTGTAAATACATCAAGGGGTGAGATTGTATCTGAGAAAGATCTTGTTAAATTTTTGAGAAAAAATAAAAATTCCAAATATGCAACAGATGTAGTTGCGAATGAAATTAGTAACAAATGGAATAGTAAAATTATTAAAGAATACTTTAAAAAAAAAAGCAATATAATAATTACCCCTCATATTGGGGGGATGACCAAAGAAGCACAAATGTTAGCTTATAATGCAGCTGCTGATGGTTTAATAAGTTTACATAAAAAGTTAAATATAAATGATTAATTATAATCAATAGTAATTATGAATAATTCTTACAACAAGATTTTAAAAAATTTCAAAAAACAAGGATTTGTTTATTTAAAAAATTTTTTGTCAGATTCGGAAATTGAAAAAATAAATAATTATAGAAAAGAAATAATTAGTAACTTATCAAAAAATCACTACATTATTAATAAAAATAATCTAATAAAGTCGGAACTAGATTATAAATCAAAAGAAATTTTGATGAATAATCTAAAAAGTGACACTGAAATATTTTTCAAAAATTTCAAAGATCTTAAAGAATATTTGTTAAATAACAAATTAGTTTCATCAAAAAAAATAGAGGGAAATAATTATTTTAACTTTAATTTACATGTGGTTTTTTCAAATTCTAAAGCTACAAATTATTCTCATGAAAGCGATATATTATTAAATGATATTACTTCAAAAATTTTTTTAAAAGACGAATTAATTAATATTTATCAAACACTTCTTAATTCAAAAAAACTTTTGTATTGGGGTGAATCTGGTTTTACTTATAATAAACCACCAGTTAGAGGGTGGCATAGCGACGATCCTATACATACTCAGTATAAAACTGATGAAGAGACTTTCCAAATTCGAGTAGCCTTATATCCAGATTCGAATCCAAATCAATCCGGTGGTATTAAGATTTTGCCTACCTCACATAAATATAATAGTCCTCTTCAGGCACTAAAAAATTTTATAAAATATGCTTATCTTAAGAAAGAGATGTATAAAAATACTTATAAATTAATTAATTTTTTTCAATTTCAAAAAAATATTTTTCCATCAAAAGGAGATATTCTTATTTGGGATAAAAGATTAATGCATTCTCCATGGTCCCAAATGTTTAAATTCTTAAATTTCGGTTTTTTACATCCAAATATTGAGAATTTTTTACCTAATGTTTTATTTGTCCCACCTTGTTTTCCTAGATCTATACTCTCGTTTGATATTGGAAAAAAGTCGTCAAACATGGATACTTATTTAAATAAATGGATAAATATTAGAGAAGAATATAAAGAGTATTGGAAAACAAGAGACAAATTTAAAAAAAAAGAATGGATAGAATTTTTAAATAAAAGATCGATAGAATTTAGAGATATTAATTATTCTTAATAAATTTGTAATTTTAAATTATATTTACTTTTAATAATTTTCTTTTTTTAAATAAATATTTAATAAATAAATTAATTCTTTTAAAATAATAAAATATTAAATATATAATTTCTTTGAACTTAAAATCCTCGATTAGCTTTCGCAAAAGCATTGTTTCTATTTTAAGTGGCAAAAGTAAATATAAACTATTTACTTTAAGTTCGTGGATTTTTTTATAATTAAGTTTTTTCATTTGAATTTCTAGTATTCTTTGAAAAAAATAAATATCTTTAGGATAAAAATTATCTTTATTGATTTTAATTTTAAAGTTCTTGTTAAAGGAATTAGTTTGTTTTTGTATTAAGCTATCTCCCCACCATAACTTTCCCATAAATGTAGATTGTCTCATGGTTTTCATAAATTTTACTTTAAAAATTTTACACATATTTTTTAAAACCAAATTTGAATGTAAATGGAGGTTTTCAAGTTTAATAATATTTATTTTATATATATTATTAATAAAAAAAGGTTCTTTTGTAACTCTTAAAAGATAAAAATATAAACTTTTTGGATTAAACATATTTTTTTTCTTATTTTTAATGAATGCTTCAGTTCCAGAGTTTATAATTGAGATAGGATGACGGTAGCTATAAAAAACTTCACACTTAAAGTTATTAAATTTAATTATATCATTAATGTTATGTACATGAATAAATATACATTTTATTTTTCGTACATCTACATTATGTGCAATATTATAATAAGCTAGGTGTAAATTTTTTATTATAATTTCAAAGTTATTATTCATTTTATTTAAATTGAAAAACTTTTTTTCAAAATCATTTTGATCAACAATAAAAAATTCATTTTTATTTTTTCCTAATTTATGAAAGTTTGACTCTTTATTTCTTTTTGAATTAAAAAAATAAATATGTTCTTTTATAAAAAATCTTATAAATTTTTTTGTAGTAGGAAAATTACAATATGCTAATTCCAATTTTTTAAGATTGATAATTCCTGGAAAAGAGGCAATTTGTTTATGGTTATCTATTAAACTGTGCAAAAAATGGGAACCAGATCTTCCATTGGTTGCTAATAAAAAAAATTTCATTTAAAAGTTTAGGGTCAATCTCTATTACAATTCTTTATTATTAATAATCATATGCTCAGAAAATAAAATAAGTTTTTGATAATTTTGTGTTAGATCATTGAAAAAACACAATTTAAGGATACTGAATATTAGTAAATTTTAAAATATCAATGATTATAGTTTTAATATTTGAATAATAGTATATTTGATATTTTTAGACAAAATAAGTAACGATCTTATTTAAATAGAATGAATAATATAATTTTTAATTTATTATTAAATAAAAATAAATTGCCTTTTTTTATCATAATATTTTTGATGTTTTTAAACTTAGTTTTTGAACTTTTAGGCTTGAGTCTTTTTTATCCACTAATAAAAATTTTGATCGACAAAGAGAGTTTTAGTAATCAGTTTCAAGAATATTTTTTTTATGATTTTATAAGCAATTTAGATTATAAAAATTTTTTGTTTTTTATATTAATTTCTATTTTTTTAGTTTTTTTAATTAAAAACATTTTTTTAATATACTCACTCTATGTTCAAAATAAATTTTTTGAAAAATTTCAGTTAAATATAACAAATAGTTTATTTGGAAATTATTTAAACAAAGAACTAATTTTCTTTAATAATGAAAATAGCTCAAACATATTAAGAAATTTAAGAGGTGAAACAGCTTCGGTTTTAGTATTTTTTCAATCTTTGATTTATATACTTACAGAGATAATAATAATCGTTGGTATTTTAATTTTTTTATTTGTTTCAAATATTGAAACAACTACTTCACTAATTATAATTTTGACACCAGTAGTTTTTTTATATCTTTTTTTTACAAAAAAAAAATTAACAACCCTAGGAAAAGATAGAATTCTTCTTGATGGATTAATCAACAAAAATTTTTTAGAGTCAATAACAGCGATTAAAGAAATAAAGATTTATGGAAAAGAAAAAACCTTCAGCGATTATGTGGATAATAATTTAAAAAAGTTTTTCAAAATAAACATTTTATGGACTTTATTAAATAATATTCCAAGATATTTTTTAGAAATTTTTATAATTTTAGCATTATTAATAATAATATTTTTATTAGAAACAGATATATTTTATAATGATACTGATACTATTGCAGTAATAGGTGTATTGGTTGTGGCAAGTGCAAGAATTTTGCCAAGTATTTCTAAAATATTAACTAATTTTCAAAATTTGAAATTTAGATTACCTTCAGTGCACCTGTTGAGTGATGAGATTAAAAAATTTAATGAAAATTCTAATTTTAATGTTATTGAGGATGATAAAATTAATAATAATTTTTTTAAAAATAAAAACTTTGAGATTTATTTAAAAAATATAAGTTTTAAATATACTGAAGACTCAAATTTAGTTTTAAATAATGTAAATTTAAAACTATCATCAAATAAAATTTATGGAATAATCGGTAAAACAGGCTCAGGTAAATCAACATTTATTGATTTGATAAGTGGATTTTATAAACCTACTTCAGGCAATATATTAATTGACGGCTTAGATGTATTTAGTGATATAAAAAATTGGAGAAAAAATTTTGGCTATGTTTCACAAAATATTTTTTTATTTGATGACACCATAGAAAAAAACATTTCTCTTGAAATAGAAACTAAAAATATTGATCAAGAAAAGTTAAATGAAACGCTATTAATGTCTAATATTAACGAATTTGTTAAAACTCTTCCAGATGGTTTAAAAACCGTAGTTGGACAAAATGGCTCAAAATTATCTGGTGGACAAATACAACGATTAGGAATCTCAAGGGCATTATACCAAAATCCAAAAATAATAATATTTGATGAATCAACAAATGCTTTAGACAAAGATACTGAAGACAAAATTCTAAAGATGATTCAAGAGTTAAAAAAAAATAAATTGATATTTATTGTTACACATAATACTAATCCACTAAATATTTGTGATGAAACAATTAAAATTGATAAAAATGGAGACTGTAAATTCTTAGACAGAAATGAATAATAATTCCATCACAAATAAAAAAATTCTTGTAACTGGAGGAACTGGTTCATTTGGAAAAGCTGTTATAAATAAATTATTAAAGAAATATAAACCAAAAAAAATAGTTGTTTATTCAAGAGATGAACTAAAGCAACATGAAATGTCTACGGATATTTTTTTTAATAAACATCATAAAAAATTAAGATTTTTCATTGGCGATGTTAGAGATAAAGAAAGATTAAAATTAGCCCTTTCGGATATCGATATTGTGATACATGCTGCTGCGCTTAAGCAAATTTTAGCGGCAGAATATAATCCAATGGAAGCAATTAAAACCAATGTCCTTGGTGCTCAAAACTTAATTGATGCATGTATTGACAGTCCTATACCAAAAAAAATAATTGCACTTTCTACAGATAAAGCTGTAGATCCAATTAATCTTTATGGTGCGAGTAAATTGGCAGCAGATAAATTATTTGTTGCTGCGAATAATTTATCAAATTCAAAAAAAATATTTTTTTCTGTAGTCAGATATGGAAATGTATTCGGTTCAAGAGGATCTGTCGTGCCAGTCTTTAAAGAAAAGATTTTAAACAAAGAGAAGTATCTAACAGTTACTGATAAAAACATGACTCGGTTTATTATAACTCTTGATCAAGCAACAGACTTTGTACTTAGTTGTTTCAAAGTAATGAGTGGTGGTGAAATTTTTATACCTAAAATGCCGTCAATTAAAATCATGGACTTAGCCAAAGTTATGAAAAAAGATTATCAAAAAATAAAAATTACAGGAATAAGAGCTGGAGAAAAATTGCATGAAGTATTAAACTCAGGTTATAGCAATCAAGATTTATTTGAAGCAAAAAAATTTTATGTTATTAATCCTGAAATTAAATTTTATTTAAACAAGCTTACTGACAAAAAAATCAAAAAGTTAAAAAAAATCAAAAATTTTCAATATTCTTCAAATCAAAATAATTTCTTAAATAATAAACAAATTAAAGACTTGTTGAAGTTGTGATCAATTTATCTAAACAAAGTATTGATCGAAATGATCTAAAAAAAATAAGAGAAGTTTTTTTAAGTGGGAAGGTAGCTAGGGGAAAAAATATAATTAATTTTGAGAAAAAAATAAGTAAATATACAGGTTGCAAATATGCTGTTGCTGTTAATAGTGCCTCAAGCGCTTTATTACTTGCGTATTCAGTTCTCTTAAATAAAAAAAATAAGATTACTTGGACAACTCCTATAACATTCATTTCCACAATTAGCAGTTCTATGCACTTAGGCTCAAAAGTCGATTTTGTAGATGTTGGACACGATTTTAATATAAATATTAAAAGTTTAGAAAATAAATTAAAAAAATCAAAAAAAAAAGATATTCCAACAGTTTTGACCTCAGTTCATTTGCGAGGCATTCCAACTGATCAGGACAAGTTAATGAATTTGAAAAAAAAGTATAATTTTAAAATTATTGAGGATGCTTCACATTCTTTGGGGGCAGAATTTAAAAGTGAAAAAGTAGGAAGTTGTAGATGGTCTGATATGACTATATTAAGTTTTCACCCTTCTAAAAGCATCACTACAGCAGAGGGTGGAATGATATTGACTAATAACTTAAATTATTATCATAAATTAAGTTTATTAAGAAATAATGGAATAAAAAAAAATAAAAATTCTCCATGGAACTATAGGTACGACTCCATAGGGTACAATTTTTGGATGAACGAATTCCAAGCAGCATTAGGAATTTCTCAGCTCAAAAAATTAGATAGATTAATTAAAATGAGAAAAAATAAAGCTGATTATTATGATGCGCAATTGAAAAATACAGACTTTTATGTGAATTCTAAATATTTGAATAAAAAAAGTTCTTATCACTTGTACGTTATAAAGTGTAAGAACAAGATAATAAAAAATAAAATGATGAAGTATTTATTTAAAAAAGGCATCGAAACAGCAACTCACTATACGGCATTAAATCTACAACCTTTTTTTTTAAAACATAAATTTAAAAACCAAAAATTAGAGAATGCGGAAAGATATACAAATTCTCACTTATCAATACCTATTTACCCGGATATAACAAAAAAAAAACAAGATTATATTATTAATTGTATTTTAAATTTTAAATGAAAAAAAAAAAGACACTTATAATTTCAGCGCACCCAGATGACGAAACGTTGGGTTGTGGCGGATATATAATAAAATTTTCAAAATCTGAGAATATTTACAACTTATTTATTTCAGATGGAGTTTCATCAAGAAATCTTAAAGAAGGTAAAATTAAAAAAGAAATAGAACTAAGAAAAAAAAATTCAATAAAAGCCATGAAAATTTTGGGTATTAAAAACTCCTCTTATTTGGAATTCCCAGATAATCAATTAGACACAGTGCCCTTTTTAGAAATTGTAAAAAAAATAGAAAATAAAATTTTTGAAATAAAGCCTGAAAGAATTTTAACACATAGTAATTTAGATTTAAATATTGATCATAGAATTGTTTCACAAGCTGTTATTACAGCAACTAGACCCATTAAAAAAAATCCTGTTCAAGAAATATTATTTTATG
>MDSZ01052134.1_pt1 | contig 11960 bp, 12 predicted proteins | sample 811201 | NCBI WGS metagenome assembly MDSZ01 (sample SAMN05326647, study PRJNA326480) | marine metagenome | isolation source: seawater | place: Indian Ocean: North | collected 2010 | reverse complement strand
TATGGCGAAAGTGCAATTGAGAAAGTTGAAATTTTAAAAGAATGTGGAGTAACTATATCAAAAAATCCTTCAGTTATGGGTGATACGGTTAAATCAGTATTAAAGAAAATTTAAAATGAAATATGATGATCAAAATATATTTGCAAAAATATTGAGAGGAGAAATACCTTGTAAAAAAATATATGAAGATGAGTTTGTCTTATCATTTCATGATATAAACCCACAAAAAAGAATTCATGCCTTGGTTATTCCAAAAGGAAAATATATTGATTTAGATGATTTTAGCGAAAACGCATCTAATAAAGAAATCGTTGGTCTTATAAAAGGAATAAATATTGTAGCAAAAAAGCTATCAATATCAGTTGATACCGGCAAAGGCTATAGAGCTCTAGCAAATATTAGTGAAGATGGAGGTCAAGAGGTGCAACATTTACACTTTCATTTGTTTGGGGGTGAAAAAGTTGGAAAGATGGTCCAATAGTTTTGAAAGTAGATAGATACTATTTAGAAATTAATTCATTAAAAAATTTGGTAGAAGTCGTTTGTCCAAACAATAAACTTGTATTTGAAGAAGTTAATCCTCCAAATATTGAGTTAAATAAATTTTTTTATAAAAGTATTGGAAAAAATCATAGATGGACTGATAGACTGGTTTGGGACAATTTAAAATGGGTTAGTTACCTGGAAAATAAAAATGTACGAACATTTATTTTAAAACTAGGAGAGGAATTAGTTGGATATTTTGAATTAATAAATGATATATCAAAAAATAATTCGGAGATTGCATATTTTGGTATTCTGGACAACTACATGGGTAAAAAATTTGGGGGATATTTATTATCAAAAGCTATTAAAAAATCTTTTGAACTTAATTCACAAAGAGTTTGGGTGCATACTTGCACTCTAGATCACGAAAATGCTCTAAAAAATTATTTAAAAAGAGGAATGAAAATATTTAAAAAAGAAACCATATATCTAAAATAACTAATATTGTTTTGGTAGTTTAAAAAGGTTTTCATTGATTATCTTATTAATTTTCTTATCATAAATAAATGTCATCGCGAGATTTTGATAAGCATCTTCAACCTGCCATCCTATAAGTCCAAAATTTTTTTTACTAAAAAATATATTAATATTGCTATTTTTTTCAATTATTTGAAAAAAAAAATATTTATTATCAACTTCTTTTAATTTTGATAAACGAATTTTGTTAATTATGAAATCTTTATCTAATAAAAGCTCAAATGGTGTACTTTTTAAAGGATAACGATAATACTGTTTATTATTTTTAATAACTAAACTTGATCCATTTGATACCAATACTTTATTTCTATTTTTCTTTGTTTTATATTCACAAAATATTTTTTTAGGATATTTTATTATACAATTTCCCTTTTCTTCTTTATCACCGATTGTTTGAATAAAGTTAAAGCTAATATTATTTATTTTATTTAGTTGATTAACTATACTGTCTTTGTTTGAAGCAGTAGATTCACTAAAAAAAATTAATAAAAAAATAATAATCAAGTTTAATAATTTCATTTTAGAATTTCTCTTTTTCCAACATGGTTAGCTTTACTTACCACACCATTTTCTTCCATCATATCTATGATTCTAGCAGCTCTATTGTATCCAATTTGAAGTTTTCTCTGAAGAAAGGAAGTTGATGCTTTCCCCTCATCTTTGACTATTTTTAGAGCACTGAGGTATAATTCATCTTTCTCGTGCATTTCTGATATTTCAGTATCATTATCTGATCCCGCAGAAAATTCTAAAATTTCCTTAACATAGTTAGGATCTCCTTGTGATCTTAAAAAATTGTTAACTTTTTCTATTTCATCCTCGGTCACAAATGGCGCATGAATCCTAGCTATTTTATTTGCTGAAGACATAAAAAGCATATCCCCTTTGCCTAATAATTGTTCTGCACCTTGTTCTCCCAATATTGTTCTGCTATCGATTTTCGAAGAAACTTGAAAAGATATTCGTGTTGGAAAATTAGCTTTAATAGTTCCTGTAATCACATCTACGCTAGGTCTTTGAGTTGCCATAATAATATGTATCCCCGCAGCTCTTGCCATTTGAGAAAGTTTTTGAATATAATTTTCTATATCTTTCCCAGAAACTAACATTAAGTCAGACATTTCATCGACTATAACTACAATGTACGGCATAGATGTCTTGTGTTTAGAATTATAGCCATCAATGTTTCTAACACCTACTTTTGTCATTAGTTTGTATCTATTTTCCATTTCTTTTACTACCCATCCCAAAACAGAAGCAGCTTTTTTTGGTTCAGTTATTACAGGACATAGTAAGTTTGGAATACCTTCGTAGGTCGATAGCTCAAGCATTTTAGGATCAATTAAAATAAATTTACACTTATCTGGAGCATGTCTATACAACAAAGATAAAATAATTGTGTTAATGCATACAGATTTTCCAGACCCAGTTGTTCCAGCAATTAAAAGGTGTGGCATTATACTCAAATCACCAATTAGTGGCTGTCCAGAAATACTTTTACCTAAAGCTATTGGAAGTTTTATATCTTTTTTTTTAAAGTTAGGATCTTTAATCACCTCGCTTAAATAAACATTTTCTCGGGTTAAATTTGGTAACTCAATACCAATTGTGTTACTGCCAGGTATAATGGAGATTCTTGCTGACTCTGAACTTGTATTTCTTGCTATATCTTCAGATAAATTAATTATCTTTGAAACTTTTACGCCTGCAGCTGGCTCAAATTCATTCAAGGTTACTACAGGACCGTTATTTATTTTTTTAATTTTTCCTTCTACACCAAAATCTAAGAGTACCTTTTCTAAAAATTCTTGATTTATATTTTCATTAATTTTGGCAACTTTTTCATTCTTATTGGGAAGTTTAAGGAATTTTAAATCAGGAAGAATAAATTTTTTAAAGTTATCACTATTTTTTTCGTTAAAAGGAAGTATTTCTTGTACTCGGTTGTCTATCACACTTTGGGAAATTGGATTTTCATCTTTAATAAAACTTTCTTCATTTTGAATATTATTTGATCTTATAAATATTTTTTTTAAAAAATTTATATAATTAAAAATTTTAGTAAATTTAAAATTCATACTTTTTAAAAAAATAATTAATGTAATTAATATTAAAATATAATACGCAATGGTTTCATTTAATTCCAAAATTTGAGATATATAAGTATTCTTTAAGTAAAGTCCTATAAAACCACCATTACCATTTATAGTAAGAAAAAAAGATTGATTACTAAAATAAGAAAAAAAAATACAACCAAATATTATATACACTACACAAAAAAAGATGTTTTCTATAAATAAGATTTGTTTTTTAATAATTAAAATATTGATCCCACAAAAAAATAAAGTGAATGGAATAAGAAAAGAAATTAACCCAGAAGATTGAAAAAGAAAATCTGACAATACACTTCCCTCGAAACCTAAAAAATTCTGAACATCGTTATTTTGGTTCACTATAAAGTTTGGATCGTCAGGTGAGTAACTTATCAATGAAACAAACGTGTAAATACTTGCTAAAATAATAACAAGACCGAATAACTCAGTGACTCTATTTATCGTAAATTCTTTAATTTTTATAAGGTAATTTGTAAATTTCATATTAATGAATCAAATATGTTGATTTGTACCATTTAATTATTATTGGTAAAATTAAAAAATTTTATGAATGTTTGCATAATAGGAAATAATCTTACAAGCTTAATTTTAGCTTATATTTTATCAAAAAGAAAAATAAATTCAGAAATATACTCATCTAAATTTAAAATAAAAAATTTCAAAACGAGATCATTGGGTATCTCAACTTATAATTTAAATTATTTATGTAAATATTTTAAAGGTATTGATAAAAAAACCAATCCAATTCACGAGATAAAAGTATTAATTGATAATTCAAAAATAAAAGAAAAAATTCATTTTAAAAAAGACTCTTCAGTACTTTTCAATATGATTAAATATGATGAATTACATAGTTTTATTAATACTAAGATAAAAAAAAATAAATATATTTCATTTAAAGTTTATAAAACAGATTCTGATCTAAATTCGTTTGTAAGTAAAAAAAAGTTTAATTTAATCATTAATTGTGAAAAACAAAATTGTCTCTCAAAAAAATTTCTTAAAAAAGGTATCAATAAAAATTATTTTAACAAGGCATTTACTACTGTAATCGAGCATAAAAAAATAAATAACAACATTGCAACTCAAATATTTACTGAGTTTGGTCCACTAGCCTTTTTGCCTTTGTCTAAACAATTAACATCAATTGTATATTCCTTAGAAACAAAAATTAAAAATAATATTACAGAAAAAAAAATTATAGAAATTATAAAAAAGTATAATAATGCATATAAAATAAGATCTTATAAAAATTTTGAATCTTTTGATTTAAAATTAAGTCTTCCAAAGAAATACTACTATAATAACATTCTTTTTTTTGGCGACTCAATTCACTCAATACATCCTTTGGCTGGTCAGGGTTTTAATATGATAATTAGAGATATTATAAATTTTATAGAATTAATTGATATAAAAATAAGCCTAGGATTAAATGTTGATAAATCAATATACCAAGATTTTGAAAAAAAAGTAAAAGGTCAAAATTTTATTTTTTCTCTTGGCATTGATACAATTTATGAATTTTTTAAAATTAATAAAAAATTAGTTCCAAAAAAAATGTCTGAAAAGATATTTAATTATATTGATGATAGTGACGCTATTAAAAATTTAAGTATAAAATATGCAAATCAAGGAATTTTATAATTATTGAAGAGTTTTTATATTTGAGAAATCTGAATTGTAGGTATTCAATATTTTCTCAAATTTAATTTGTCTTTCCTGTAAATTTTTAGCCTCAAGAAGTATTTGTTTTTCCAATATAGAAAATGGTGATGCCATTGATAGTGCCGAGAGTGTTTGGTATACATTTTGTCCCTCGAGATCTTTCCAATTAATATTAAATCCTTTCTTTTGAAATAATAATTTTAGTTCTTCCAAAATTTTCTTTATTTTTGAAAATTCAAATTTTTCATTTTCAGGAGCCTCATCATTTTTGTATAATTTGTAATTTACATCAAGTTCACGGTAAAGCTTAGTATTTTTAACTTCACTTACTTTATTAAACCTGTTTAGCCCTTTAAGAATTATTATATATCTTCCATCATCTGTTTCATTAAAACTTATAATTCTACAAACGCAGCCCACATCAAATAAATCAGGTTTTTTTAATTCACCAGTTTTTTTGGGTTGTATCATGCCTATGAGTCTATTCGTTGACATAGAATCATCTATCATTTGTAGGTATCTTGGTTCAAAAATGTTCAGAGGAACAGTTGTATTTGGAAAAACAATAAAGTTTGATAGAGGAAAAATAGGTATTTTTGTTGGTAAATTATTTGATATATCCATAGCTGAATAATAACATAAAAATGAATAAAAATTTATACGAATTAGACAAATTATATAAAGAAAATAAATTCAATCAAGTAGTAAAAAAAACCAAAGAATTAATTAAATCAGATAATATTATTGCACCATTCTACAATTTATTAGGATTATCCTTGTCTCGTCTTGGCAAAGACCGAGAAGCAGAAATAACTTTTTTAGAAGGAATTGATAAATTCCCAGACGAAATTAGTTTAAAGTCGAATGCTGCTTTAACACAAATTAATTTAAAAAAAAATGATAAAGCCCAGGAAAATATAAATAGAGCATTAAAGATTAATAACAAAGATACATTTACACTTTATGCACTTGGACATCTTAAAAGAGAGCAATTAAAATATGAGGAAGCGATTGAAATATTTAAGAGCATATGTGAAAAAAACGTTAAATTTGGCAGATCACTTTTATTATTGGGACAAAGTTACCTTGATTTAGCACAAAAAAATAATCAAGAAAAATATTATGATTTAGCAAAAAAAAACTTACTTTTGTGTTCTGAACTTTTTCCAAATCTTTATGGTGTTGACTATACTTTGAGCTCAATAATTGATTATTCAAAAAATAATTTCCATCAAAAAAAAATGCTTAGTAAAATCGACAAACAAGGTTTAATAGATCATGAAAAATATTTAATATATTTTGCTTTAGGGAAGTCATTTGAGGACCAAAAAAAATTTAGTCAATCTTCCGAGTTTATTAAAATAGCAAATAAATTAAAAAATGAAACAATCTTAGATAACCCATTAAAAAAGGAAAAATTAAAAATAAGAAATATAAAGAATATATTTACCAAATATCCGATTTCTAATATTAATCAACAAAACTTATTTAAAAAAAAAATAATATTTATAGTTGGTTTACCTCGATCAGGAACTACACTGGTTCATCAATTATTATCTTCATCAGATAATACATTTGGCTTTGGTGAATCTCGTTTTTTAAATGAATTTTTTGAGAATAATATTTTTAATGAAAATTTTTTGTCTAAACTATTGAATAAGAAAAATTCAGAGAAAGAATTAATAAAAATTTCAAATGAAATTGGAGAAAAGTACAATTCCATAAGTAAAAAAAATATATTTATAGATAAAATGCCACCAAATTATAATTGGATAGGCTTTATAAAATTGATATTCCCAAATTCTAAAGTCGTTCATATTAAAAGGAATATTAAAGATAATATTCTTTCAATTTATAAAAATTATTTTGGTACTAGAATTATGGATTGGAGCTATGATGAGAATAACATTTTTAATTATTGGATACATTATAATGACATTATGAAATTTTGGTCAAAAAAATATAATAATTTCGTATATCAGCTCAGTTATGAAAATTTAGTAAAAAATAAAGAAAAAGAAACTAAAAATTTATATAATTTTTGTGAATTAGAATGGAATGATAAGGTATTTGATTTCTATAAAAATGCTAAGACAATAAGAACCGTAAGTATAAACCAGGTAAAAAAACCTATATATAAAAATTCAGTGGGCAGTAGTCAAAATTTTACTAATTATTTTGATTTTTTAAATCGCTTTGTTGATATTTGAAATTAACAAATTTATAATTTTGCCTATTGCTTAATTTTTAAAAAGCTAATACTTTCAACACTTATAGAACAAGCGGGCATAGCTCAGTGGTAGAGCGTCTCGTTGCCAACGAGAAGGTCGTGGGTTCAAGTCCCATTGCCCGCTCCAAAATAGGTATAATATGGAAGAAGATTTATCTAAGAAAAAATGTATACCCTGTGAAGGGAATATACCCGCATTCGATTATAGCGAGATTCATAAATATTTAAAAAAAGTTGATGGATGGGATGTCAAAAAAGATGACAATGAAAATTATTTCCTAATTAAAGAGACAAAATTTAAAAATTTTCAAGATAGTCAAAAATTTATTAATCAAGTCGGAGAAATAGCTGAAGCTGAGAACCATCACCCAGATATATCATTTGGTTGGGGTTATGCAAAAGTTAAGATTTTTACACATGCAATAAATGGACTAGCCGAAAGTGATTTTATTCTTGCATCAAAAATCGATAAAATAACTAATGATTGAAATGTCTAGTTTTTGAAAAAACCAAAACTATACCCATATCATTTGCGAATTTTATAATCTCTTTATCTCTAATCGAGCCATAAGGTTGAATTACAGCGTTTACACCGGCTTGAACTAATTTTTCAATGCCATCAATGAAAGGAAAAAAAGCATCTGACGCAGCTACCAATGGTTCACTTTTATTATATTGGTTAAACTTAATCATCTTTTTTATTGCTATTTTGCAACTATCTAATCTACTTGGTTGACCCGAGCCAATTCCAAGTGTTTTCCCATTTTGGGAAATTACTATTGCATTTGATTTCACTGATCTACAGACATTTAAAGAAAATATAAGTTGATCCATCATTTTTTTTGTTGGCTTCATTTTTGAAACTATCTTAAAATTTTTTTTGTTAAAGACAGAGTTATCTTTTGTTTGAATTAATAATGAGTCAATACCTGAAATAATTTCATAATCTTTTTTTAAAATTATTTTAGAACTATCAAGCACTCTGAGATTTTTTTTTTGTTTAAGTAATTTTTTAGTTTTTTGATCAAAACCATTAGCTATAATTACTTCATAAAAATTTTTAATAATTTCTTTTGCTGTCTTAAAATTTAATTTATAGTTGCAAGATACAACACCACCGAATGCACTTATTGGATCACTTTCTACTGCAGATTTATATGATTTTAATTGGTCTTTCTCTATTGATACTCCTGAAGCGTTGGCATGTTTGACAATTACTACACCTCTATTTTTTGGCAATAATTTTGAGAGATTTAACGCTGCAAAAATATCATTATAATTGTTATAACTTAAATCTTTACCTTGTAATTTTGATAATTCAAAACTTTCATTATTACTATAAATTCCACCGAATTGATGAGGGTTTTCTCCATATCTTAAATGTTTGATTAAGTTTGCATCAAAAATTAATTTATCTGGAATTATTTTTTTTGATATTGAATTAAAATAATTATAAATTGAAGAATCATAACTTGCAGTTTCACCGAAAGCTTCTTTACTAAGTTTTTCTCTAAATCTTATAGATGTTTTTCCTTTGTATCGATTTAACTCATTAATTAATTCCTTATATTGGCTTATTTTTGTAATCACTACTACATCTTTATAGTTTTTAGCAGCTGACCTCACTAAAGTTGGTCCACCTATATCAATATTTTCAATAATTTTAATATGATTGCTTGTTCTAGCTAGAGTTTTCTTAAAAGGATAGAAATTTGTAATTACAAGATCAATACCCTCAAATTTAAGATTTTTTAGTATTTTTTTGTGCTTATTATTATCTCTTTTATATAATATTCCAGAATGGATTTTAGGATGAATTGTTTTGACTCTTCCATCAAGAATTTCTGGAAATTTTGTGTATTTTGATACTTCAATACATTTATATCCCATAGATTTAATTTTCTTATATGTACCCCCTGAGCTTATTATTTTTATCTTATATTTCTTTAATACTCTTAAAACATCAAATAACTTATCTTTATCAGAAACAGATATTAGTGCTGATTTAATTTTCATATTCTAGATAGGTTCCAGTTAATTTTTTGATCCTCAGAGCTAGTTGTTCCTGTTATAAGTATATTTTTATTTTCTAAATATTTATTTTTATTACCAAAATATAAACCAGTCTCAACATCAATTCTATGATTTTTACAGGTGAACTTCCATCCAGAATTTTTACTTTCAATTAATATTGACTCATTATTTATTAATTTTGTTAAATTAATTTTAGGAAGTAAATGAAATCTTATTATAAAATTACAAGGTTTAAATCCTTTAGATTTAATAAGTTTATCACAACCTTCCAACTTTTGATCATCGTGGAAATAATTTAGCTTTCTTTCATGTATAATTCCATAAGTTTTTAAGTAAGCGTCATGTGAAGCTTTTATTATCCAATAATTTTTTTCAGATACTATTTCTTTGTTGAATACTTTAAAGTTTCTGTCAACAAGCATGTATCCATGCTTGTCCCTTTGAAATTTTACAGTTGATAGATTGTCAAGTACCAAAGTAGAATGAGTGGCTGTAGATTTTGAAATAATATTTAGTTGATGTTTATAATCTTGAAAATAACCGGAATTTGTAATTACTTTTTCTCCAAAATAACTAAACTCAAAAGAAAATAGTCCAGCTTGATAATCCTTTGAAAATTTCTTTTCTGGAGGTTTCCCGATATCTATTGCTAACATGCTTTTTTTATTTTTCAACAACACATACCCGCCAGTCTCATCAGTATCTTCTTGGAATTTATACTTATGAAAATTAAGGTAATTATCAAATTCAACATTTGAATCTTCAAAATTCCCATTAAAAAGTATGCCGGCTTTTTTATTTGCACATAAAAGGTTATAAGACTTTCCTAAATAAAAAATGGTTTCATCTAAAAAATCAGGAATTACTGTTTGGGACTCTTTTAGAAGTTCTCTTACCACAATTAAATATTTTAAATAAAAAACTAATTGTCGTATATTTCTTGACTTTGGAAAATTATTTATATCCAAAGAAAACTTTAACAATTTTTTTAAGAGATCTAAACCGAATCTAAGATAATAATTATCACCATAACTCAAACCAACTAATATAATTGCAGTACAACCAATAATTTTGTCATCAAGCTTTTCAGTGTTCCTTACCTCATTTATTAAATGATTTGTTTGTTTTTTTATTAGACTGTTAAATTGCAATTTGTAATTTGTATCTGCATTTTCATAAGTTAATTTTGAATTTGAAATCCATGCAATTATCCTTTTTGATAAAATATCTAAATCCCAAACCTTTTGTTTATATTTATCATTTTCGTTTATCCAATTGTATATAACATTCTGAGTAATTTTTTGTGATGACCTAAGGTCTAAAGAAAACAACCAAAAAAAACTGTGAAGTATCTTAAAATTTTTAAAGTCTAAACTATTTGAATTTTTCCAAACAGTATTTAATGAAAAATCTTCTATGTTATATTTTTTTTTATCTAATTTAACTAGGCAACTCAAAATATTTTGACTTGGTTTAAATATAATTACTTTATCATCAATTTTTGATATTTTTTTATTATAAATAGTTGAATTTAAATATACTCTCCTTAACTGTTGAATTAATTGAAAAAATATTGAGCCAAAGTTTAAAAAAACACTTTTTATAAACATTTAGATTTGTTTTAAGGTTTTAATATTTTTTTTTAAATCTCCATTATTTTCTTTAAATACTGTAGTTCCAGAAACTAAAATATCTACCCCTGCATCAATTGCAATTTTAGAGGTTTCAAAATTAATCCCTCCGTCAATTTCTATTTTAAAGTGTAATTTTTTTTGTTTTCTGATTTCATCTAGATCTTTAATTTTAGTAACAACACTTTCAATAAATTTTTGTCCACCAAAACCTGGATGAACACTCATTATTAAAACTAAATGAATTTTGTCTAAATAATTTTCAGCTGCATTAATTTTCGTATTAGGATTTAAAGAAATTCCAACTTTTTTTTTTAAAGATTTAATAAGATCAATTGTTTCTAAAATATTGTCTGTTGTCTCTGGATGAAAAGTTATTATATCTGCTCCTGCATCGCTATAATCCTTTATATATTTATGAACTGGATCAATCATTAAGTGTACATCAAAGGGTAAATTCGTGTATTTTCTTAAACTCTTAATAACAGGTGGTCCAATTGTGAGATTTGGAACGAAATGTCCATCCATAACATCTACATGAATCATGTCAGCTCCACTTTCTTCTAACTTTTTAATATCCTCACCTAATTTACTGAAATTAGCTGATAAAATTGATGGTGATATTTGTATTTTTTTCATAGATGGTAATATTCATAGTACTATCAATTTTTAAAATAATTTGAATTATTATTTCCCAAATATTCTATAAATTTCATTTGCAATTTCACTTTCCAATGGAAACGATAGCATACCCATAACAGAATAACCTAATAAATAAGGGATTAAATAAAATCTAATCATATAAAAAAACCATGCTACATATAATGGAACAATTGGGTGCGCTATAAAACTTGGAGTAATAAATTTAAATAATTTAATTATTGGGTTTGTTGATCTTACAAATATTTTCATGAAAAAAAATTCTGAATCTTCTCTTTGAAATATATTCATTGCCGTACGACCTATTAGAGTCCACATTATAATACCTAGAATGTAATCTATTACTAAAATATATACTGGCATATATTAATAAGAAGAGGGGGCGTATTTTACGCCCCCAATATAAAATTTACTTAGTGTGCTTTTCCTAGAATTGTCTTACCGCTAGGTACTCTGACCTCATCAACCATCTTCTGGGTTGCGCTGTCAGGTTCTTCAGTCATTAGACTTACTACAACCATTACAACAAGACATACTGAAGCTCCTATAATACCAAATCTTAGATGGTCAATTCCTAACCAAGGCGTTTGAGCCATGAATTTA
>MDSZ01005733.1_pt1 | contig 11960 bp, 2 predicted proteins | sample 811201 | NCBI WGS metagenome assembly MDSZ01 (sample SAMN05326647, study PRJNA326480) | marine metagenome | isolation source: seawater | place: Indian Ocean: North | collected 2010 | reverse complement strand
TCAAACCGGAGAGGGATGCCCGCAGATTGGTTCCCTCAGGGGCATTGGTTAGGGTGATGTTGCTGTCCCAGTTCGCCTGGGTTGTGCCTCCGTCATTATCCCCCCAGTAAAATACAACGGTGGTGGCAGCATTTCCATTATCGGTCAGAACCACCTGCATATCAGCTGAAGTGGTGTCTAAGTTAGCGGTGGATTGACTCCCAAGAGTAGGGGCACTGGTATTGATGGGGGTGGTGAAAGACTGGGGGGCCGACCATGCAATGGTGGATGGTGCAGCCGATTTGTATGTATGGACACTCGGCAGATTGGCGGCCAATCCCCACTTGTGCATTATATAGCCCTCCATTTTCGAAATGACGGTGGGGTCAACCGATGAAAAGATTAAAACCTCCGCATAATCTCCGATCGCAGCGTGGTTCGCACCTCTTCCAATTTTAATGTAACCGTTATCTGGTAATACATCTCCACCGGAGCTGTTAGTTGTATGAAGAGTGCTATTTAGCCACAATTTGACGGTATAGTTATTGGAAGATTCATCAAAGGTAGCAGCGATCAAATTAAATTGTACCGGAGTGTTCATCTGAGAGGTTGTAAATTTCCAGCTATGATTTTCTCCATCTCTCCATCTCATTCTGCCGTTAAATACACCACTTGAACCGGTTTCGAAACGCCATGAACTATTTCCCCATGTGTAGGTCATGATTGACCCAGCACCATTGGAAGTTGGATTGGAAGCAGCCTCCTTGAACAAAATCATCCAGGTTTGATCTCCTGCTGGGAGAGTGGATGTTTCTCGGTAATAGTATTCACTATTTAGGGTGTCTGTACGAATAACATTCAACCCGTTTTGGGCATTGGTTATTAGGTCGTGAGTACCGGATCTGGATAAATCATTTCCGGTTCCACTTTTGTCAACCCATGGGTTGGGTACAGCAGTTAGGTCACTTGCGTCTAGCCAAAGTTTAAGGTCATGACCCGCATGGTCCAATGGACCGAGCTCCAGTTCCACCCTTGAGCGGTAGTTGTAGGTTTGCCCGGGTGTGAGGTTGGAAAGCTGCTTACCGTAAAATCCTTCCTTGCCCGTACCCACAGACAATGCGGATCCATTCCAGTCGGAAATGTTGCTGGTTCCTTTGTCCGAGGTATCCCAGACTAGATCCACCGCATTGGAGGACGCACCGCTCTGTTGAATTTCGGCAAGGATAAGAGCGGAGTCTCCGACCACATTCTGGGCACCGGGTGCCCCAAACTTTGGAGCGGTGGAGGGAGCAGAATAGGTGATAGTGGAAAATGCTTTTTTGGGTGCCTCATTACTACCACCTGATACCTGGACAGAAATCTCGTGACTGCCTCCCACAGTTGGAGTACCGGAAATTTCCCCAGTGGATGAATTGATTGATAGTCCATTTGGTAAATTGTATGCGGAATAAAGTGGGTTGATGAAATCTGCGGTGACGGTGGTGGACATGGCAGTGCCTGCAGTGGCAGATATCACACTAGGAATCGAGGAAAAACCACCAATTCTTGCGAGGTCACCTTTTCCATAGTTATAAAGTGCAGTAACTTCGGCAGCAGACAGGCCAGAATTGTAAAAACGCACCTCATCGAGCTTAATTCCGCTGTGATTGGTAACCGCTGGTATTTTAATTTCATCGGCAGCAGCAGCGGATGAATTCATATCAGTTCCCCCAAAAATAAGGGCATTGACATTGGCAGTGATAGAACCGGAAGAAGAAACCGAGGAAACTTCCTCTCCGTCAATGTAGAGCTTACGGGTGCCCCCGTCATAAGTTGAAACTACATTGTGCCAAGCATTGCCTGAAGAGGGGGAAATGGTTGACGAACTTCCACTGTCAGCTCCTCCCACACCACTAAGAATTGCAGATACACCATTGGAATTTGATCCTCTGCCGAGAGCCCAACCGCTGGTGTCTAAGCCGGCATGTCCAGATGGTAAATAACCAGTCATTCCCCATTTTTGGGCGAGGTAGCCCTCCACAAATTCTCGGTCAGCATCGGAAAGGGCATCGCGGTATACCAAGAGCTCACCATAGTAAAATTTATTACCTAGACTAAATGATGCAGAAGTATCAGAAACAAGACTTGAGACTATACTGTTGTCTTCCTTAATATATGCACCGTTGGCGTAAAATTTCAGATTGGTTGACCCTCCATCATAGCGAACGGTAATGATCTTGGGATCGTAGGCATCCATGCTCCGACTTCCTCGAAGGCGGGGTTTACTGGAACCGGTACCCCACCACATACCGGTTGATTGTCCGGCACCAACATTCATCCGGGAAAATTCCCAGCCCAAATTGCCATTGCTTCCTTGTTTTTTGATGCCGGGGTGCCAGTAACTACCACCATTCCACTTCCACATGATTACCATGGTCATGCTGTCCCAGGCGTCAAATTCTGTGGCAGAATCTGTGATGGTAAACCAATCGCCATCTGTGTCTACAGATGGCATTCCATTGATTGATTCAGTTCTGTAAGTGGGTGAATTAGAGGTGGTTGCGTGATGTCCGTTTCCACTTTTGTCTGCCCAGTACTTTACACTATTACCGTTGCTTTGTGGGGGGCCACTGGTGCCAAGAGCGGTTCCTTGGTCCATGGTGGTAAGATCGGCGGCATCCAGCCATAATTTGAGTGAAGAAATTTCGGAAGGTTTATTATATTTTGAACCCTTGGATAAAAAAGGAGCAAATGATTCACTTGGCCATCTCTTCACCCATGCGGATACGGAGAAGGCACCTCCACCATCATAACTGTCCTCAGATTCACCTGTGGGTACTTCTACATGACCATTGGCGAGATCAATCGCCTTACCTGAGCCAAAAGGATTGTCAGTAACATATTCAGGAGTGCCGCTTGCTAAAGTCGGGGCACCAAGGTGGTAGGGGGGAGATGTTGGTAGATTCTTAGAAATGTGCCACTTATGGGCTAAGTAACCCTCTATTTTTTGGCGATCAGAATCGGAATTTGGAGATGAAATGATAATTTCTTTAATATTTCCAGTGAAACCATAACTAAAGGAGGCACGCAATATCCCACCAATACAAAACCGGTTAGTGGACATCGTTCCTGATCTTGAATAAGAGGCCGATCCGGAAGTTCCTCCATTTACTCGACCAACTATTGAACTGGCCGTATCTTTCCAACTTAAGATCTTGTATTTACCGTCCATCGCCACATCACTTAAGATTGCAGTTTGACTTCTCATAACTGAATTCCCGCTATTACGAAAGTAAACGGCTAGTTTGTTTTGAGGGCTTTGGTTTGTGATACTAAAACCATACAAAGGGTTGTTACTGGTTGAGCTGCCTTCGTTGATTATTCTTTTGTCACTCTGCGAGTTCCCTGAGGCTACAACGAAAATTTCGATAGATCCATCGGCGTACATAAATGGTGAGTCATTAAAAAGATATTGAGATCCATTAAATGCGATTGAGTACGAAGAAATAGTGGGTTTTACACTATCTGCACCAGCTTGGGAGACATGTCGGTTATTTCCGCTTTTATCCCTCCATTGAGAAACAGAATTGGAGTTATGGGTAATGGTCGAGGTATCTGAAGCGTCCAGCCAAAGTTTCATTCCGGAAATTTCGGATGGCGAGAAAAGCTTCTTGGCGGTGCCATGGCGGGTCATACCTGAGGAATCATTTGCATTCTGCCCGTTAAAGTCCCACCTTCCCTGCAAATTTTCCACGCCAACGGGTGCGTCGGGAAGTAGAACCCCCAAACTACGGGATACCACCACACCACCGGCATTATCCGCTACGGAACGAAAGTAATAGAATTTTTCTAAATTTGGGATGGTAATTGTTGTGGAGAAGCTACCCGTTGCCTGATTGGTGGAGATGGTGACCTCGTTGTCCCAGGGAGTCGAGGGAGTAACTGCGGTGCCTCTGTCCTCATCGCCCCAGCGTATCTTTACCGTTGGGTTCTGCCCGCCCGTGCTATTCAAAATGCCAGTAAGAATGGCTTTACCACGCTCAGGTTGAGTAACAGATAATTTACCAAAACCGGCAGGGACAACTGTTTGAGCCCTAGCAGTATTTGAAATGCCAAACTGAATTAGTGTAAATGTAGCAAGGATAGGGAGGAACCGGGCAAGCATAAGAAGTGTAATATAAAATTATGTTTTAACATATTTTAATTAACACAAATATTTAAATTAATACGTAAAAATAATTAAAAAAGCTGTAAGTATTTTTTTTTGTAAACTATTTTAATACAAAGGTTTACGATTTAACATATATATTTCTTATTTATTAGATTTTTACATTTTTAATTCGGTAAATAATGTTATATTAAGTATAGAATTTATTAAATTATTTATTTAAAAGTTAATTTAGTACAAACTTTTATTATTATTTTGATTAATGGGCTGAATTTTACTCTAGAATTATATTAGATATTAAATTATCTTAAATCGATAATGGGTAAATTATTAAGATATTTTGCATTTACTTTATTAATTGGATGCACGGATCAGAAAGGTAAAGTAACTGAAATATCAAATGATGTAGAGTTGCCCGATGATCATAATCTTTCTGATGACAGTCAAAATTTTTTATCTAACAATAAAAGCGAGAGAAATCTGAGCTCACATAAAATTCCAAGTACTCCAGTTGTTGAAGAAGAAGGATTTGCTGGGAATCTTGTTTCGAGAATTCAAAATATTTTAGCAAGAGCTAATCCAGATTATCGAGGTCAGGGAAAACTACACAGTGAAAATGGTGAAATTTTCGCAGCAGAATTCCCCAATTGCGGTTTGAGAGATCTATCACCCCTGAAAGGTTTAAAGTTGAGCGCTTTGGATCTAAGCGGAAATCCGGTAAGAGAAATTAGACACTTATATGGAATGCCCCTGAATCGTCTGTTCCTAGAAAATACATTGGTTGAAAATTTAGAATACTTGAAAAAAGCAAATTTAGTCGAGCTAAGGTTAAATGGAAGCCCTGTTAAGAACCTAAAAGGTTTGGAAGGGCAACCTTTGGAGAATCTATATGCCGTAGCTACTCAGATAAATAATATTCAACCTTTGGCAAATACTCAGTTAAGGCAATTATGGCTCTCGGAGTCTCCAGTTGCAGACTTTTCTCCATTAGCCGGTTTACCTCTAGTTAGCTTAACTGCGCACAGAACTTTGTTGGAGGATTTATCCTTTGTGCGAAAATTACCTCTAATTCAGCGTTTGCATATTGGGGAAACCTTAGTTTTAGATTTAAGCCCATTGGATGGCTTGAATTTAACGCGACTTGTTTTTACTCCTGAGAGAATAGAAAGAGGGCTTAAAAGTGTAAAAAATCTTTCTAACTTGCGAGAAATTGGAACTAAGTTTGATGATACTGGACGCGATTTAACATCTCCAGATGTTTTTTGGTCTCAATTTTAACTTTATCTATTAAAGAATTGTTCTTCGAAGCCAAAACTTCTAATGAATTTTGATACAAATTGCTTTTGATCGGATGTTTGACATGCATTTCTCCAGTCAAAAAGATATTTTTTGAAAGATCTTTTTTTGTCTGATTTTTGCTTATTCATAAATGCACAAGTTTCCCATCCTTTTGGATTTTGATTGAAGAATTGTAGAAATATTGAGGCGAATCTTGTGTTTATCTCACGGTTTACTGGATTTTTTTCAAGTATAATTTTATGTTTATTATACCAAGTTGAAACACTTTGATTACTTGGCCAAGGATGTTTTTTTAATCGATTGTTTGCATATTTTTCAAATTCTAACGCATAAGGTTTCCAATTGGCATAAGGTGGTTGTCTCTTCCATTCTTTGGTCATGTTTTTAAGCACAAAAAGAGAAGCTGTTTCGCAAATTGATTCTTCGAACCAGCTATTGGATGAATTTCCCTTTTTATATCCACAAATTATGTGACCTAGTTCGTGAGCGAATTGAAATGCATACTGGCACCAAAATGTTTTTTGAGTGTTTAAACGAACTAGGTACTCCCCGTTATTACCTCTCTTGTAAAGTACTATGGGTCCCGTTTGAGACCTTTCAACTTGAATAGGTTTAAGATTCTTTTGCCAAATATAAGGTGTGAGCTGATTGGCGGCGGATTCTAAAACCTTTTGCACATCAACTGCTTTAGCCCCTCCCCATATATTTGGTTTGACCTCAATAGATAGTTTATTCGTAGGTTCTTGATCTCCACTGACAGGAAGAAAAAGTATAAGAATAAAAATAAAAAAAAGTCTAATCTTTACATAAAGGTGCCTTAAAGTGACAAACAAACCGTATGATAAATAACGAATCATTTTAGAGCACCAATATATGATTATAAATCAATATATTTATCAAATATATCTAACTGATGTATAATTAGATTATGTACAAATTAAATCATTACTGTTGCTTGATCTAGCACCTTGGAGTTTGTCTGGCAAAATATTCTATTTAATTAGCTCAATTTTAATTTATTTTGTTCTTGCTCTAACTCTTAGATATTGAGTTCCCTTGGTAGACGCAGATGCTTTAGCAGTTGTTTCGAATAGAACACGTTCCATACCTCCTCCAGCAGGGGCTCCTTTTCCTGGGGCGGCTCCGTTTAGATCAACTTGAGTAATTCCAGTTGTGGTCCAAGTTCTTAAATCGGTACTTCTTTCAACAATATATTCAATTCCTTCAGAGTTTGAATCGGCATTATATCTTAAGAACCCAAGCCTTTGTTTCCCGTCTTTTTTCATGATAGGTCTTGGTTTTGCAGATTTTGAATCGTTGCTTAGGGAGTCACCTCCGAAAGCACGTTCCATGAAGTTGCTCATGCCATCACCATCAGAGTCATAGTCATCAGAATCGAAAAGAAGCTCGGCGTCTGAAATCGTTATACTGCCGTCGCCATCCAAATCAATAAGTCCTTTAAGGGCGGCTTTACTAAGAAGTTTTCTTGTGAATTTTGCTTTAACTGCATCATATCTTGGATCCATTCTTCTTTCATCAAAAAATGCAGTTGAACTTGGTTTGATAATATAGAATTCACGAACAACTGGTGATGCTGCATTATAAGTACCTGAAACCTCTGGACTTGTTGCAGTGATAGTTACTTTTACTTTATCTACACCAGTATTAAACTTTGTGAAGCTTTTCTTGAAAACAAGGGCAGCATTCGAACCGGATGCAGAATTTCCGCCACCGGCAAATTCTACAACATCGTTAGAATCAATTGTGAATGTGATATTTCTGTTCGAACTGTTTGTGGCCATCATACCAATAGGGATCGGTTTTCTGGATATTGGAAGATCTCTAAGACCGCCTTTTTCACCTTGTTTAAATGTGATGATCTGACCTTGTAGATTGTTCACAGTGAATGTAGCAGTCGAAGAGTTTGTGAAATATTCACTGCCTGTCGCGGTTGCTCTTACTGTGACTGAACCTGTTGTATTACCACAAGTTACAGTGTTACCACTAATAGTGGCAGCTCCAGAAACGATTGAATAAGTTGGTGTGACATTTACAGGTTTATTTGTCGTGGCATCAATAACAACTGCACGAACAGTAAACTGCTGATTTCTGGCCATATTTCCAATGGAGTCGAAAATGAGAGTAAGTGGTCTTTTCACGAGGAAGGTACGATCAACTGAGACAGCAGCAGAGTAGACAGAATTGCCAGGCTGACTAGCACGAACAGTTACAGATCCTGTATCAGAGAAGGTAAGTGTATTACCTGATAAACTCGCAATACTCGACCCAGAAACGATAGAGAATGTACAATTTAGACCAGAAGATGCTGTTGCACTTAAGGCTAAGGATTGGTCAATCCTAGTTTCTGTAACCGTTGTGAAGGTAATAGTTTGGGAGCGGTCACCGACAATTTTCATGTCAAATGTACGATTAGCAGCCGCACTAAAATGGGTATCACCGGGTTGTTTAAGAGTTACCCGAACGGCACCTTCTCCAACAGGGTCAAGTTTTCCATTTACCACATCAAGAACCGAAGAGTTATTTGTTTCATATACAATATCCAAGCCGGATGTCGCATAGGAACCCTCTAATATAAATGCACTATCAAAAATAGACATAAATGGTTTATTATTATCAGATGTATCAATGGGAATATTAGTAGATGCAACAGTTATAGACTGGCTTCCACCAAACAGAGGACGAGATGTGGCAAATGGATGGACAAATGGCAGGCGAGTACTTGATCCCCATTTATAAGCTAGGTAGCCTTCAAGTCTACGAATCGCGAAGTCATTTAAACTACCAGCAAAAAGCATAACTTCATGAACAACGGCATTACCGAGCTGATTGGCGACAACTCCACTGGAATTTTTACCTGCACCCAGAATTAAATCTCTAGTTCCAGAGGTTGGAATATTAGGAGTACTATTTCCATCTTGTGCGGTACCAATTTGATTAACACCATTGAACATAAATTCACTTTCGGAATATATGGAGCCAGCTTTTCTGCGGAACACTCCAATTTGTACATTTCCACCAAAATTAACACTACTGAATGTTTGTTCGCCACCTCCATTAAAGTAGAAGCCACCATTTTTACCCATACCAATCAATTTACCACTGTTTCCATTGGTTGCAGCAGTTCCGAAGTGGAAAAAGCGTTCGCCGGATGTACCATTAGTTTTGGCAGCAATAACAAGAGTATAACCTGGGTTTCCTGATAAATTATTTGGCATAGCTCCACTAAGATATGCTCCACTGTTTGCGAGCGTAGAACCAAAGGCTACCCCAGGTAAACCACTTTGGACAACTTTGGCAGGTTGTATAGATGTATTCGATTGACTAAGAGAATTTGAACTACCCGATAAGTCCGCCCAAGATGATGTTTGTAGTTTTCCGCCAATACTTGTGAAATCAGAATTGGTATCTGGAGATCCGTCTCCATTTATGTCATAGGCATCGAGCCAAAGAATCATATTTGGAAGTGAGTTGCTGTATGGACTATATTCAGTAACGGTTACAGTAAACGTCTTCGATGTGGCTGCATTATATCCAGCATTTCCAGCCTGGGTTGCAGTAATTGTGGAAGTACCACCACCTACAGGTGTGAGGATTGTACCTGCAGTATTAACTGAGATCACACTGGTATTTGAGCTTGCGAAGGTAACTAGCAACCCAGTTGTAGTATTGGTGTCTCTGATTACTGACTTTGCACCAGGAGTGAATGGGAAATCTCCCGAGTCTTTAGTGAGGTTAGGCAGTGTCAGAGCATTGTTAGCCGCGACAATAGTTTGATTCGCCTTGGTTACGGTAATATTTTTAGTAACTGTTGGTGCAGCAGAGTATTGTCCATTACCACCTTGTGAAGCAGAAACTGTAGCAGATCCCTGAGCAATTATTTTCAGATAGGTTCCGTTAATATCAACTACATTAGTATCAGAGCTGATGTATGTAATAGGTAATCCAGAACTTGCAGATGCGGTCATATTGATGTCAGCAGTACCAAAGGAAATACTGGACAGTGATTGATCCCATGCAATGGTCTGATCCTGTAAAGTATCATCAATGATTGTCAATGTCTGAGTGGTATTTGTTGCGGGTAGATAAGTACCATTTCCTGCCTGGCTGGCGGTAATGGTTACTGTTCCACCACCCGCAAAGGTAACCACATTACCAGATAATGATGCGATCGAAGAGTGATTAGTTCCACTAATTGCGAAAGATACACCCAAATTCGAACTGGCAGTTGCATTCAAGGTGTATGTACCACCACTTAGGTTTTGATTTGGAATGGATGCAAAAGTTATGTTTTGAGATACCTTAGTAATTGTGAAGCTTTTATCCACTGTTGGGGCAGGGTTATAGCTTCCGTTTCCATCTTGAGATGCTCTAATCGTGGCAACACCCTGTGAGAGAATTGTTACCGTACCATTAGCATCAACGGTCGCAATGCTCGGAGTTTGACTGGTGAAGCTGACCGGAAGACCAGAAGTTGCATTTGCATCCAAGCTGAAGTTCGGAGATAAAACATTCTTATTAGGAATCGTAGCAAATGTAATGTTTTGATCTGATCTTGGTGTCTCGGTTACCACCCAGTCCTGATATGCATTGGCTGACAACCAGTTGGAATCTCCTGCCTGTGTTGCGGTAATTCTGACCTTTCCAACCTTTAGTGCAGTGGCAACATTGCTTGAGAATGAAACTATGTTTGTATCATTACTGTCAAAGCTGAATGTTGATAAACCTGAATCCGCAGTGACGACAAGGTTAACAGTTTGTCCAACCTGACGGTCAGGTAAGGTTTGGAAATTCAAATTCTGAGTTCCCCCAAATGCAGGTTTTGAAACCTTGTAGGTGTGTGAACTATCAAATCCGGATGTTAATCCCCATTTGTGTGCAAGATAACCTTCAAGCTTTTCACGAACCCCGGAATTGAATGCACGATCATATGCAACAATTTCTGCAATGTCTCCGGCAAAATTATTTCCTATCTTATTGAATCCATCGGGAGTGCTTGGGTTTGTACCTGTAGCTTTTTCAGCACCATTAATGTAGATAGCATAACTACCTGAAGCCATTTGTAGGGTCACAACCGTGTAAGATTTTGAGCTTACAGTGGAGTCCAGCATGGTACTTCCAGTACGTTTTAATCCAAAGTTTCCACCACTTGTGGTTGCAGAAATATTGCTTCCGAAAGGCTGAGTCTCTGCAGTCTGAGAAGATGCCTGACGAAGAACCGTGACAATTGTTCGGATAGATGTATCCGAAGTGATATCCGAAGATTGGGATGCCGTATAATTTAGGACACCTTTTCCGTTTAGTCCACTTGCTGTGTATGTTGGACGGTTAGAGCTTGTTCCCTGTACCGCGTGGTTTGTATTAGCGGACCTATCTTTCCATGAACCAATAGCTGTACCATTTGTGATGGTATCGGCGGTTGAATGGTCATTATCCACACTATTACCGTCCAGCCACAATCTTAATCCTGGTAACGAATCCGCGAACAGGTTGTAGTAGCCAACAGTGAAAGTTTGTGTAGCGTTAGGTGCTGCATTGTATGCACTGTCACCTGATTGTGATGCAGTAATCGTGACCTGACCTGCCGCACGGACTTTAATTTTTTGACTACCCGGAGTGGTTCCTTCGACTGATGCGACTAGAGGAGCAGAACTGGTGTATGTAACTGGAAGAGATGAACTTGCAGTTGCACCGGGATCAAAATCAAAATCTCCAATTGATTTGTCCACAATAGGGGAGAGAGCAATAGTCTGATCAAGTTTGCCAACATTAAGAGTACTGGTAACGTCAGGTGCAGTTGCATAAGTACCATTACCACCCTGAGATGCTGTAACAGTGAATGTACCAGCAGCTTTGAGTTTTAGACGGTTAAAGTCTCCAGTACCACCACCATAAACTTTGGATACCATTGTCGCATTCAGTTCAGCTTCATACAAACGGATATCATCCAATTGGCCATTGAAGTATGCAGTTCCATCAGTTCCAATTTTTAGATCATTTGTATTATTGGTGTTGATGGCAGTTGTACCACTTCCATTCGTCACGGATCCGTCAATGTAGAGTTTAACACCTCCAGAATTACCACTGTGAGGAACTGAAACTGCTAAGTGGTGCCAACTACCATCTGCAAGGCTACTGCCACCAGAGACTGAAACTCCTCCAAGATCAACGACAGCTGCCTGCGAGCTGTTGATTGATACTTTGAACAAGGTTCCTGTACCTGCTGCACCGTACTGAAGGATTGGTTTATTAGCAGTGGATGTTTTAAACCATAAGGAAAGTGTCCGACGAGTTGATCCAGTAATTCCTTTATATCCAGCTGTGTATCCATAATCATTGGTTCCATCCAGAGTGAGTGCACCCCCGAATTTACCAAGGCGAACTGCTGGTGGTCCTGTATCAGTCCAGTTATTAGAACCATCAGTACCGATCAATACCGCTGTGTGAGAGGTCGAGCCACTTCCAGATGAATCTGCCACCGTGGTTGCGGATGTTTCATCCATTCTCCACCAGGAAT
>MDSZ01220706.1_pt1 | contig 11961 bp, 9 predicted proteins | sample 811201 | NCBI WGS metagenome assembly MDSZ01 (sample SAMN05326647, study PRJNA326480) | marine metagenome | isolation source: seawater | place: Indian Ocean: North | collected 2010 | reverse complement strand
CCACACGATGACCCACACCTCGTCGGTGAGGTTCCCAAAGCCCGGCACCAGCGCCGTTGCCTGTGAGTTGCTGAAGGTCAAGTCGCTGACGCTCAGCAAGCCGTCAGAGGCGGCTTGGGTCACCACAACACCATCGAAGTCAGCACGGTCTCCGGTCACGCGGAGGGTCAGCGGGGCGGGGGATGAAGATCCCGGGGTGAGTTTGAACGATCGGATGCCCCAGCCTTCCATGGTGTGGCCCGTGGTGCTGTATGGCGTGGACCAGTCGCTGTTTGTGGCCGCGGGTTGTGCTCGACAGAAGGTGCCACCCGAACAAGCCGGGTTCAATTGCAGGTTGGAATAGCCGTAGATGCCTTGATCTGAATCCAAGGTCGCGGCCACCGAGAAGTTGGCAAACACTTGATCCATCGTGGTTCCCACCAGCCCCGCTTGCCCGTTGGCTGGCGCAGTCGCAAGGTTGGTGATGCCGCTGCCGCCAGTGGCACCATCCTGCACCAACTGCCGCATGGCGGGGCCACCGCCAAGGTGGTCGACGAGGTACATCATCAGCATGAAACCGGCGCCGTAGTCGGCGTTTCGCTGGTTCCACCAACGCACCGACAAGCCGCTGTTTTGGGTCCAGCCGTTCACGTGACCGGTCAATGTGCTGTCTGCACCGAAACAGAGGTAGATCGCCACGTCAGCGTTCCCTTCGTCGATGTAGAGGTTCTCGTACGGGTCCAAGGCATTGTGCAGCAGGTGCTGAAGTTCGTGTGCGATGATGGACCGACCCCAGGTCAGGGTCACGTCAGCGTAATCGACGAAGACCATCTCGCCCTGCGAAGCAAAGCTTGGCGCAAAGTAGCCACCGATGTTGTACTGCCCATCGATGTCGTAGATGATTACCTGAACCTGACAGTTGTTGTCAACGTCAGGTGGTGCAATGCCTCGCCCATCGCCGTAATCCTTGCCGTAATAGGTCGTCAGGGTAGGGTAGATGGTTTGGTCCCAGGTGCTGGCCAAGTTCTGCAACACCGTCGAGCTGAGGGTCCGACCGGTCTGCACCAAGAAAGCGACGCTGCCCGTGGTTTTGGCCACCGTGACCGAAATTGAACCACCAGAGGTGGGCACATTGAGGGTGTCGCCCTGCACGTGCTGCGTGCAGGCTCGGCCGGAAGTGCCGGTGGCTTCGATCAAACCCGGACGGTCGGCTTCCACCCACTGCTGACGCAGGTAAGGGGTCGCAGACACCACCGGCTCAGACTCATCGATGAGCAGGTAGGGCCGCGCAAGGTCATCGGTGAAGGCATCGAGTGAAGCCACCTCGAGCAGGTGCGAAGGAAGCGCGGCCACCTCATCGGTTGAGGAGGGCTCTTCGGCCGGAGATGCAGCCGCCAAACCGGTCAACGGCGCCATGACCATCAGGCTCACAAGGAGCAGCGAGGTGAGGGCGCGATTGGAGCGTGGTTCAGACATCTGCTCAACACCAAGAAACGCATGACTGCGAGTCCGTTCTCATCTCGCGCCCCGGGGTATTTAACTGTGGGCTGACGACGCATCGTCGATGCCCCTCCGCAGACGTGTTGTTCTCTTGTGCGCCCTCTTGCTGTTGGCGCCATGGACCAACGCCCATGCCGACAACGGAGCATCGGCGCAGTACTGCTCGCTTCTCCCCGCCTTGGAAGCAGACGGTGAACGGGCCAATGCTTCCGTGGCATGGCAGGTCGGATTGGGACCGCGCCTTCCAGGAAGCCATGCCTCTGCGGCGCTTCTTGACGGGTTTGAAGAGAACCACAGCGGGTGGTCCTTCACGCGAGACACCCACACGTACGCAGGTGGGACCTTGACCAACCTGGTGGCCGTCTATCCGCCGAACACTGATCTGGCCACCACCGACGCCTTGGGGCTCGGCGCACACTACGATTCAAGGGAATTCGCCGATTTTGAGGAAAACGCCACCAACGCGAGCCTTCCTGTTCCAGGCGCGAACGACGGTGGCAGCGGTGTCGGCGCCGTTGGAGAATTGATGCGCATCATCCCTTCGATGAACCTCGATCATGCGGTCGTCGTGGTGCTCTTCGACGCTGAAGACCAGGGCACCTACACCGACAAGGAGAGCTGGGCCGAAGGAAGCCGACGCTGGGCCGACAACCTCACCTCAGAGGAAGTCAGCCACCTGAAGGCCTTCATTTTGCTCGACATGATCGGGGACGCATACCTCAACTTGGCCAACATCTCCTCAAACGATGATACGCTCAACGCCGCCATCGGCCCCCTCGCTCAGGCCTTGGGCCTCATCGAAGGACGCGAAGCATGCTCAGGCGTCGAAGCACGGGACGTCTACCAACCTCAAACCACCGTGGACATCATGGACGACCACGTTCGGCTGAACAACGTCGGCGTCCCTGCCATTGACCTCATCGATCACCGCTACGGCCCGAACGCAACCGGCTTCGCCAACAGCTACTGGCACACCCTTGAGGACACGCCGGACAAGGTCAGCGCAGAGGCCCTCGAGACGGTGATGCACCTTGTCGAATTGGGCCTCCGAAGCGGGGCTTGGATGGACGTCGTAACCACCGAAGTGGACACCCCAGCGGACACGTCGGACAAGGATGAGACCGAGTCCGGCGTCACAGAACCGCAGGGCCTCGCAGGACCGTTGGGTTTGTTGATGCTGGGATGGGCCTTCGTGGCCGGCGTAACGGCCCTCAGCATCGTGGCCCTTCTCGCCCTTCGCAGGCTCCAGCCAACGCCGGCTGCCGCAACATGGTCGTGGGACGAGGCGTAAACGACGCAAAGGGACGAAGGGTCATAGGCGACGGCGCGCCGTGGCTCAAGGCGTGGACGCCACGGATCGTGAAGCGAGGCTGAGCGCGTTGCGCTCCCGTGTTCGCTCTCGGCTTGAAGGTGAAGACGACGAGGAACTCGTCATCGAATCCCTCGAGAACACCGCAGACCTCAGCGACGTTGAACGGTTGAGCATTGACTCCATGTCTTGGAGCGAGAGCCTCCAGCGTGAGGACAGCGAGCGCCTGCGTCTTCTTGCTGCGGTGCTGATCTTTGTCGGAAGCGTTCTCGGCATCGTGTCCGGGTTGCTTCTTTTGCAAGGAAACCCTGTGGATTTGCTGGCGGCCGAGCTCCTCGAGACCACCCCGACGGTCGACCTGCGCATGCAAGTTCTCGAAGCAGAAAGCGGCCAAGCGCTTGAGGGTCTGGAAGTGGAGTGGCTTGACCTGGAGACCGAATCCGTGCTCCAAACCACCGTGACAGGGACTTCAGGGTGGTTCGAATTTGAGGGGGTAATCACCGAAGTTCGCTTGCTCCGGGTCAGTGGAGATGGCTACGTGACTTCTGAAATAGAAATGGAAGCACAAGCGGCTGGCGCTCCACCCGTCACCATGACGCCAGGAAGCGGAACCGAGCGTATCGTGATGACCTCCGGAGAAGGAGGTGAATGGTCCCTGGACGACGCCACGCGTCTGTCCACCGCCATTGGAATCGCGACCATCTTGACCGGGGCCGTGGGCCTGCTCGCTGGGCTTGAGGTTCGGCGGGCGAAAAAGTACCGGAGAACGCAATACTTGGCCGGCATCGGGTTGTTTAGCCGTGGGTTGATCCTGTTTGGACCGGCGCTCATCCTGCTGGGCATGATCTTGCTGACCTTCACAAAAGGACAGTTCCGAGATTGGGGGGGCGACGACCGTGTACCTGATTTCGGTTGAAGGCGGGGACGGTTCAGGCAAAGGCGAGGCCGTTCGCCTGCTGAACGAAATTCTCGCAAAGTACCCCTTCGCTGAGGTCTGCTCCACGCATGAGCCAAGGCGCCATGCCGAAGCCGGCCGACGTGCCTTGGAAGCCGTTCAACGAGGCGACATGACGCCGGCGGAGGAAGCGGCGCTGTTCGCCGAAGACCGGCTTGACCACACCAAAAGCTGGATTTTGCCTCGCCTCCAACGCAGTGCCGTGGTGGTCTCGGACAGGAACATCCACTCCTCCCTCGTGTACCAAGGCGTGGTTGGCGACCTGGGCTTGGAGGAGGTGGCCGCGCTCAACGAGGGCGCTGCCGTTCCCGATCTTGTGGTGTGGATCGATTGCGACCCAGAACGCGCCATTCGGCGCATCCAGAGCGGTACGCTGCGCATGACCAGCGCAAAGCAGGAATATTTCGAAACCTCTGAAATTCAAAAGAAGATTCGCGCGGGTTTCGCTTCCTTGCTGTCTGGCGAAGTGCAAGCACCTGCTCCGTTCGATGCCTGCACCATCGCCGGTCCAGTGCTCAATGAAGGCGGACTCGATGAGTTGGAAAAGGCGTTACGAAAGACGGTGCGGGACTTCATCCGCAGCCGACCTGAGCCTCACAACGTCGATGCGGAAACCGTGGACCGCAACGTCATTTCCAACCTCGTTGAAGGCATGAGCGCACAACAGCGTTTGCCCGGTATGCCCGTCAGCAGCGAACCCGTGCTGCACGGTTGGTTGAACGGGGCTTCGCCGGCCACGTGGATGGAGCGGGCCGAGGCATCGTGGCCTGAGCGCAGCGCGCTGGAGCACGATGTGCCGCGCCGCTTCACCGCGTCCTCCGTCTGGAGCGTGGTGGGGACCATGTCCCTCATGGACGGCACCTCGGACGTACGACGGTTGTACCATGCCTTAGGCCCGGTACGTTTCGTGTCCCTCCGCCACGTCCGCCGGATGGTCAAGTGGCTCATCGGCGAGGGGTGGATCTTCCGCCAACAGAACGAGGTCAAATTCGCAGAAGGACAGATGTTCCGCCTGAGCGACGACCACCTCGCCCAAGGTCGGCTCGCCTTGGCCCTGTGGCCCCTTCGCGAGCATTTGGAGGCATGGCGGGAGAAGCACCCCAAAGCCTCGTGGGCCACCGCGATGGCGCAGGTCATCGAAGAAGCGCCAGAACAAGCGATTTCGGACGTCATCGCTCGGTTGAATCTCCTGTCGAGCGGGCATGTGGGGTGCCCTGCGCCCGAAGACGCAACACAACTCGAAGGATGGTGGCGGTTGGACCCGCCCTCGTGATCACTCGGCCTCCATGGACAGGAAGCGAGCCCCGCCGGGCAACTTGACCTCAGCCGCGTTGAGGAATTGCGCGGGCGCGGCGTTCAAGAGCGCACCAAAGAGCAAACCAAGGCCAACCCCAAAGGGAATCCCTGTCACCATTCGGGTGAAGGCATTGGACTCGTAGTCCGTCAACAACTGGGTGAATCCGTCCACACCAAGTGGAACCACCGTCAACGCTGCAAAGCCATAGAACGCGACATGGCGCCATCGCCGACGGTAGATGCCTTCCTGCCACGCCTCGGGAAGAACGGACAGCGCGGTGTCGGTCACCGTCCAGCGGTTCACCGAACGCCGATGAACGATGGCGCCACCGACGATCAGTCCAGCAAAGATGCCCAAATCGCGAACGCAAACCGGCATCTGATTTCCGTTGATGGTCCACGAACGCTCACCGAGGTTGTGACAATTCAGGTCACCAAAGGCATAGGCGATGGCATGAGCCGTGGGGAGTTCGGTCCAAGCAAAGGTCTCCTCAGGGTTGACCATGGTGTCGGTGTGCGCATCGTATCGTGGTTGGTTTCCGTAACTCAGCGCACCGTCCGCCGTGGCGTAATCGAAGGCGTTTGCTCGTCCATGCAATTCCGGTACGGTGCCCGTAGGCAGGGTCAACGGTGCAATGAACATCGCCAGGAACATCGTCGTGCTCAAGCCGAAAATCATCGCACCGACCCGCATCTCCCGGTCCCGTGCCTCGCCTCCGACCATGCTTCCGTCAAATCGCCGGAGGGCGATGAATGCTCGCCCGAAGGTCCATGCCTAAGCGTCGGCTGCCGTGGTCATGGCGGCAAGGAAACGCCAGCGCCTCGCGGACGTGCTGGGTGGCGCCATCCTCATCGCCGCATATGGCGCAGCAGGCGCCTTCACCGCTTCGCTCGTGGAAGACCCGCAGGACCTGCGCCGCCATCTGGTCCTCTCTGGTACGTCCTTTGCGGTTCTTTTCGCCGTGCTCTTGCCTCTCTTGCTCAGCATCGAGCCCTCCAACACCGGCGAACGGGTGAAAGCCGACGTTCGCGCTCGGCTCACGGCCCACGATGAGGGACGTGGGCGCTGGCGTCAACTCAGCCACGCCCGGCAAGAAGCGGCCGGATGGCGCATTGACATGCACGACCTGACCGACGTCGAAGGGGTCGTCGCAACGGTGGTTGACCTCGCCGCCGACCACCACCTGAAGCTCATGGTTGGGGAAGGCTCTGCACGCTCGAAGGATCCCACGCTGCGCCCTCGTGTCGAGGCCGCGCTGCGGGCTGCCTTTCCCACCTCTCGCATCCGCCACGGACGCAAATCGATCAGCACCATCCCCGATGCAGCCGTACAAGGTGGAGGAGGCCTGAAGCTTCCAGTGATGCTGATGACCCTCTCCCTCGTGTTCGTCGCCCTTCTTCTCCTGCGTTGACGAGCAAGGTCCTTAGAGGCCATGAGCGGTCTTGACCTCATGCCCAGCGGGCTCACCTTTCATGCCGATGCCAGGGAAGGGGGCAGCCGCCGCTTGCTGGCAGCGGTGGAAGTGGAAGGCCCCTTCCCAAGCGGACGGGTGGACTTCAGTTTCCCGCGTTGGATTCCGGGGTCCTATACACTGCGCGACCCTGTGCAATACGTCGATGGCATTCAGGCCACCAACGAGGAAGGAGAGGCCCTTCCTTGGCTACGCCCCGATCCACATCGCCTTCGCGTCAAGGTGCCGAACGGCACCAAGCGGGTGCGTGTCCAGCACGAAGTGATGGCGCTGGAAATGACCGTCCGGTCAACGCATCTCGACGACGGCCACCTTCACCTGATGCCTCCCTTCACCTGGTACCTGCCCGACGATGCGGATTGGTCTCAGGGCGCAGAGGTGCACCTCTCCCTGCCCGAGGCGTGGACGCCCTACACGCAACTCCAAGCCGCACAAAGCAACGCCCCAGCAGGCCACGTGTTTCACGCACCGGACCGCGATGCCTTCCTCGACGGCATCATCGAAGCCAACGCCGGACCAAGCCGCATCTGGGACGTGGACGGGCGCCCACATGTCCTCAACATCTGGGACAGTGCAGGTCTCCCAGTATCTCCAACCATGATCGATCGTTTCGTGGACGACGCCACGAAGATCATCAAAGAGCATCACGCCTTGTTCGGCGTTCCGACGAACGAACCCTACGTCACCGTCCTTCATTTGACGGACACCATGCGTGGAGGGTTGGAACACCTTGGCTCTCAGACCTCGATGATGCCCCGCGCGTCGCTCATCGACGGTGAGAAAGCCCTCTACCGGGACCTCATCAGCCTGTTCAGCCACGAGTACCTTCACCAGTGGAACGTCAAGCGCCTCAGGCCCAAAGTGTACCTGGATTACGACCTCTCCAAGGAAGTGCCCTCACCCTTGTTGTGGTGGTTTGAGGGCGGAACCTCATGGCTCGGGGACCTGATTTGCCTGCGCTCTGGCGCGTGGACGGAGGAGAACTGGAAGGAGGAGTTCAACCTCAAGGTCAACCGCCACCTCAACCGGCATGGCGCAGCCCACGAATCCTTGGCGGAATCCAGCGAATCGGCATGGACCCACCTGTACAAGCGGACCGCATGGTCCAGTGAACGACGGATCAACTACTACCTTGAAGGTGAATTTGCGATGATGGCACTCGACGTCGAACTTCGCCGCCGCACCCGTGGAGCGCGTGGGCTGGACGACGTCATGGTCGAAGCCTTGCGCCGTCACGCCGTCGACGCTGAAGACCCCGGCGTCGATCACCGACGCCTGCGACAAGCCCTGACCTCGACCCAGGGCGGTCGGCGGCTTGGGGGCATGCTCGATGAACTGATGACGACGCGAACCGCACCGCCCATCGCGTCGACCCTTGCCAGCCTTGGCCTCGAGTTGTCGGGGAAGGACGAGGCAAAAGAGCACGAAGGCTGGCTCGGCGTGGGCCTACGTTCACGCCAAGGAAAGGTCGTCGTGACCACGCACCTCGAGGGGTCTCCGCTGCGAAACCACGTTGATGCTGGTGACGAGGTGGTGGCCATCAACGACCGCAGGATCACCGAGGTCAAGCACGTCAAGCAAGCCCTCAGCGGATGCGCAGGCCAGAACGTGGAGGTCCTCACCGCTCGCGAAGGGGGCCTCCGGCGGTGCAGCGTCACGGCCCTGGCGGCCGCGGACCATCAGAAGGTGGAGGTCACCGGCAAAGGGAACACGCTCTGGCGTCGCATCACAGCAAGTCGTCAGCAGGATGCCTGAGCCGGTCCAGCGTCACATCGCAGGTCACATCAAGGCCACTCAGGTCGTATTTTGTGCTGCGAGCAGGCATCACGCCCTTCGTTCGAACGTGGTCCACGACCTCCGCGTGGGTGATGGGTTCGTGTGTTCCACGGCGTTGAACCTTCACGGTTGAAGGATCAACCAAGAGCACGGGGACGCATCGGAGGCCAAGCCGATGGGCGACGGCCAAGCGATGGTGCCCGTCGAGAACCACATGGTCGATGGCGTCGACCACCACACGGGACCGCATGGCACTCCAGCGAACGTGCATGTGAGCGCTCTTTCGGACCCGACTTTGGGTGGTGGCTTCGTGCGGACGAAGTTCACCGAGGGCCATGAGGGCGGGACCAAGTTGCACACCCAACGCTCTCTCGCGTGCGATAAGGATATGTCGAGTCGGAGAAGGACATGGCATGGCCGGTGGTGAAGGCGGTGCGCTCGCATCCGCACTTCCCCCTCATGCCGAGACCTGGCTGGACGACCTCATGGCCGCTCCCGACGGACTGCGCGAGGTCGTGAACCGGCTGTTCGCGCTTGGCTCGCGCGTGTGGTTGGTCGGAGGGTGCGTCAGGGACGTGCTCGCCAACCGTGGGCGGGCCCCGCATGATGTCGATCTTGCCGTCGACGTTGAGCCTGCCGTGATGCTCGAGGGCTTTGGCAGCATGGCAATCGACACCGGTTCCGCCTTTGGAACGGTGACCCTCAAGGCCAGCGGAGCCGTTGAGCCCTTCCAGGCCACGACCTTGCGCATCGACGGAACCTACGTCGACGGTCGTCGCCCCGAAGGCGTGGAACTGGTGACGGACATTGCGCTTGACCTTGCTCGCCGTGATCTGACGATCAACGCCATGGCCATCGATCTCGAAACGCGCCAGCTCATCGATCTTCACGGGGGCCGCAGCGACCTGCGCGCAGGTCGACTCCGGGCGGTGGGCATGGCCGACGAGCGTCTTGAGGAGGATGCGTTGCGCGTGCTTCGCGTCTATAGATTCGCGGCCAGCCCACCACCTCACCACGCAAGGTGGAACATCGACGGACCACTTCGCAGTGCTTTGCGCCACAGGGCATCGGGCCTCGCCGCCATTCCGGCCGAGCGCATTTGGGGTGAGTTGTCCAGGCTGCTCGATGCACCCCTCGCACACCATGCGTTGACCATGATGCACGAGGATGGCGTCATGCAGAACCTCCTCGTTAACCGCCATCCTTCCGCCGCAGGACTCGAGGCCTTTCATGGGGAGCAGAGCATGGGCGAAGAACGGCTTGCGCTGCTGCTTTTCGACCATGATGGGCCCGAGGTGGAAGGCGTCTTGCGTAACCTGAAGGTTCCAAAGCGGGTGATAGCGCGCGTGCGACGGCTGGTGAAGGCCATGCATGCAGTACCCCCCACCAACGCACAAGCCGTGCGTGTTTTGCGGCATCGTTGGGGCGAGGACGTCGAGGTCATCCTTCGGTTGGTCGGCGTGCTGGAAGGGCTTGGCGCTGCGCATGGGTGGAGGACTGCACAGGACCTGATCGCCGCCACCCCCGCCGCGCGTACTCCTGAAGCCTTGCTGGACGGGCACACCATCATGGAGGCGACCGGTCTTGCGCATGGCCAAGCCCTTGGACGGTTGAAAGATTGGTTGCATTACCTTCAGATTGAACGCGACATGACCAGCCAAGCGGACATGCTCAACCTGCTCTGCCGTCTTCCTTGGGAGCAGGCTGACGACACGTGGCCACGGCTTTGACCTGATACGGCCACACCTTCAAATCTCAACCGCGTCCATCGTCCGTCATGGTCCGCAATGCTGTGGTCAACCTCGCCCGCCAACGAGCGGCAGAAGCCTTGCGTGCGAAAGGGGTCACGAACGACGTGATCGACCGATTGCCGTCGATTGAAGACGGCTTTGTGAACTGGATCTCCAGGAGTGAAATGCCGATGGAAGCCATCGACGACATGCTCCGTGCCCGAGGGGGTTTCGTTGAACCGGACGACTTGGCCAGCATCGTCGAGAAAACGACTGGACACGCGCCGCCAAGTTGGGTGCTTGACCTCTTGATGACGTCGATGGATGCTGACGGAGACGGCCTGTTGTCGAACACCGAGGTCTGGACGTGGGCCAGCGATCGCGGCCTTGACGTTCCGCCCCATCTTATGGCGACCGAGGAACCCGAACCCGTCGTCGAACAGGTGCATGAACCGGAACCCGTGCACGAGCCTCAACCCGAGGTGACCCAACACCACGTTGCACAAGACCACGTGGAGCCTGCAGCCGAACCCATTCAACCCGAACCCGTCCAAACACAACCCATGCCACGACCTGTGGCGGCCGCAGCAAGCACCCAAGCGTCCTTGGAAGGGCTTCTTGACGCATTCTCGCAGAACCTACGCGGAGATGAGATTCAAGCCATCCTCAACGCAAACACGCACCCCTTCCACATCTCTGGCAACGTGAAAGGAAACAAAGCCACCTTGCTGGGTGAACTCGGCTGGCGCGATGGTCGAACGTTGACGGTGACCACGCCCCTCGGTGACGTTGACCTGCAACTGCCCAGCGCGATGCCGACCGACCTTCGCCACGTGGACCATCACGTGCTGCTTCACGACTGGAACCGTGGGCTTGCACGGCCGGTGTTCCGACTTGCGTGATCAACGCAGAGCACGCGCAATGACCAGGCGCTGGACTTCCTGCGTCCCCTCGTAAATCTGGGTGATCTTGGCGTCGCGGAAGAAGCGCTCCACGGGGAATTCCTTGGTGTAGCCGTAGCCACCGAGCACCTGAACGGCACGTTCAGCGACCCACATCGCGGTGTCCCCTGCGAAGAGTTTCGCCATGCTGGCTTCTTTGCTGTGCCTCGGGCCATTGGCTTCGTAATGATGCTCCTTCGCCCATGCCGCGCGGTACACCAAGAGGCGGGCCGCATCGATTTGTGTGGCCATGTCAGCGAGATACGCGGTGATCATCTGATGGGCCACAATCGGCTTGCCAAAGGTCTCACGTTCGTGGGCGTACTTCAAGGCCGCTTCGTAGGCGCCCTGAGCGATACCTAGCGCCTGAGCGGCGATGCCGATACGGCTGTTGTCCAGCGCGTTCATGGCGATGGGAAATCCGTTGCCGGCGCCCTTGAGGACGTTGGCCACGGGCACCTTGCAGTTTTCCAACACCAGGGTGCACGTGTCCGAAGAACGGATGCCAAGTTTGTCCTCCTTCTTGCCGACCGTCAGGCCTTCAAAGGCTTGCTCGACGATGAAGGCGGTTGTGCCGCCGTGCTTTTTGACGCCGAAGTCGGGATGGTCCACATCCTTGGCGAAGAGCACGTAAATGCCGGCCTGAACACCGTTGGTGACCCACATTTTCTCACCGTTGAGCAGGTAATGCGTTCCATCGTCGCTGAGCTTGGCCCGGCATCCCATCGCCGCGGCGTCGGTTCCTGCGCCAGCTTCGCTGAGGGAATACGCTCCCACTTCGCCGGCGGCAAGACGGGGGAGGTAGGCTTGCTTCTGCTCCTCCGTCCCGTGAAGGTTGATGGTCATCGCACACAAACCCACGTGGACACAGAACATCACCGCGAAGGAAGGGTCGACGCGTGCAAGCTCCTCAACGATGATGGCTTCAGCGATGTCGTTCAACTTCGCCCCACCGTATTCGTCTGGAATCGTGACGCCCTGAAGGCCGAGTTCGAGGAAGGCT
>MDSZ01029510.1_pt1 | contig 11961 bp, 14 predicted proteins | sample 811201 | NCBI WGS metagenome assembly MDSZ01 (sample SAMN05326647, study PRJNA326480) | marine metagenome | isolation source: seawater | place: Indian Ocean: North | collected 2010 | reverse complement strand
TAATTTATGAAACAAGAAATAAGTGATTTTTTCAACAAGCAATCTAATAAAGTAAAAGCAAAAATTAGAGCTATGGCTGTAAAAAAAGCTGAAGAGAACTGCATAAAGTATGGTAGAAAAATCGAAGATTTTTCTCTTGAAGAATGGAAAAAGCTAGTTGCTGATGAAGAGGAAGAGCTTATCAAAAGAGCATGGAGATTTGGGGGGGTAGGAGCTATAGCATTTGGCTTTATGCCTTGGTGGTGATGTTTAACGCAATAAAAAATATTGGAATTTCAATTTTCATAATGGCTAATTTAAAACTTTTAGCCAGACTTGGATTAATTATCCTGCTATTTTTTGGAATTGAGCTAATTTATGCAAAGTGGCAGGATCCACAACTTAACCTCAGCGAAGATCTACGGAGATATATTTTATATATCTATACCACTTTTCAGATCATGTTAGCTGCATTTTTTATTTTTCAGCTTAAAAATGTAGTTTGGGGTGAGAAGGCTCAAAAGGTAGTAGAGGCAAAAAAATCATTTGATAACATGCCACCCAATTACAAAGATATTCTTGATATAAAAAAGTTTCCTAAGCTTAAATAAAGATTTAGTTTCTTTGAATTCTTTCAATAATTTCTTTTATATCTTTCCAATAAAAATCAAGCTGGAAATTCATGAGACTTTTTGCATTAACTTTTGATTGCTCTGTAGCTTTGTTTGATTGTTCGCTATTGAAGTATTTCTGGAATGCATAAGATTGTTTAAATTCATTTTTATCTTTAGGTCGGGTTTCTAAAATTTCATGTATTAATGCCCACTGGACTATACATTCCCAGTTTTGCATTTTCTTGTTGTGTTTATACCTCATTTCCTGATGTATTCTATTTGAAAGTTGTTTTAACTCACTTTTAGCCTCTTCTTCAGTTAACATTTCTTGTATTTCTTTAGTTGCTATTTGCTCAAAATCGTTTTCTTCAATATCGCTGTCATCCTCTTCATCTTGTTTAGTTGTATTGCCTGATTGATTTTTAATTTCAATAATTTTTTGCAACACCTCATTGTTGTGACTTTCTAATATTTCAAATAGGTCAGAAATTGCTGCTTGGATAGTATCATTTACTGATCTAGTCTCTTCACTAATTGTTGTATTTTTCTCAATACTAAAGTTATTATCTTCTTCAGTATTAGCATTCTCATCTTCTTGATAAAAGCTTATCCAGGATTGAAGTAAATCCCCTTTTATGAATTCATCCATATCTGCAAATTTTTGTTTTATGTCATCTTTTTTAATTAATTTTGGAGGATAAGACATTATAAGTTGTGCAAGGTTCGACCAATAAAATGATGCTTCTGCTTCATTCTTAACATAATCACCATGAGCAATCTTATTTCTTAGCTCATATATAGATGACGCTATCGAGCAAATAATATTAATTCTTCTAGGCCCAATTTCTTGTGCATCAATAAATTGAATAACTGATGCATTCCGATTGGTATGCTTTAATTTGTTATAGTGCGACAGTAGAGCATTCAAAGAAAACTTACTACCATCTCTTATAGAATTATGCCTCCAAATTGGCTGCCTATATTTCTTAAGGGTTTTTGATAAATCATTGTGGCTCTCTGAATCAATTAGCTTACCAATGTCATCCTTCCCAATTAAAATTCCTTTATACTGAAGACCAACGAACATTATAAAGTCGTTAAATAAGACATTTAATACTTCTGCATAATCAGTAGTGATTCTATTAAATTGTTTAAAACCCGACATAAAAATTTGTTACTACACTACTATAATATAATTTACTTATGCCAGATTTAAAAAAGTGGGATTCAGAGCGACTTTGCAATTACCACGAAAAGCTTATTGAGAGAGAAATTGAAAAGCCAGAACGCTTGGATGAAATTAATGCTAGGCGCTCTGAAATAAGAGCTGAACTTGAAAGAAGGGCTCTAAAAAATGAATTTATTAGGCCGAAAGCAGGGATGTTGTCATTTTATGGATATAGAGTTGGTCGAACTAACGGAAAAAAACAAGACTATCGAAGAAAGACTTTAACTAAAATTTATCAAGAGCAAAACCTACCTATTATAGGCAGTTTATTATATGTAAAAGAATGGGGTGAGCCTGAAAGTCCTGAAAGATTACAAAAGATGAAGAATTGTCTAATTGGATTTCTAAATGGTGATTATCCAGCATATTTTGATATGGAGAAAGCATTTCAGGAGTGGAGGAGCGATCTAAATTGGCTGGATGAGGAAATTTCATGAAAATATTAGTTATTATATTGTTACACAGTGAACAAAATGACTCTTAGAGAAAGACTAAAAAATTTAAAAGAAAATATTTTCTTCGAACTCTTTGTTATATTCGTAATAGTGTTTTCCGGCATCTTAATTGGTGTTAAAACATATAATGGTGTACCACCCCAAGTAATTGAAACAATCAATTCACTAGACTATGCAATAACCTTATTTTTTCTTTTTGAAATCTTGGTAAGAATATTTTCCGAGAAAAAAAAGTTATCTTTTTTTAAATCTGGATGGAATGTTTTCGATTTTTCCATAATATTGCTTTCAGCCATTCCAGCAAGTCTTTTTGAGTCAATTTTAGTTTTGAGAATATTGCGCTTGATAAGGGTTTTAAGATTAATAACATTTGTGCCTCAGTTTAAAGTCATTATTCAATCTTTATTTGTTGCGATACCAAGAGTTTTTTACGTGCTGTTATTCATGTTAATAAACTTTTATATTTTTGGAGTTGCAGGCGTAACATTTTTTGCAGATTTAGATCCAAATAGTTGGGGAAATATTGGATTGGCAATGCTGACTTTATTCCAAGTAGCGACTCTAGAAGGCTGGCCAGACTTATTAAGTAATGCGATGGATTTTAATGGATATTCGTGGATATTTTTTGTTTCCTTTATCATCATTAATGCTCTAATTTTTATGAATATGATCATAGGTGTGATAATCGATGTAGTGGTAAGGGAAAATGATTCTGAACTACCTGAAAATATTGCTCTGCTAACCAAGATAGACCAAAGGCTCAATAAAATTGAATCAAGACTTTTTGATTAATCCAAAAATTTTAATATATTCTCTATAAAAGATTGATCCATGTCTAAATCATTACATATCTGCCCTAAATGATCTCTTTCCTTTTTGGTAATTTCACCGTCAGCTCTTGATACAGCAATTATTTTTTCTAGAGTTTGACACTTCACTGCCTTGCTTATTTTGCTTAATTTAGAAGACCTTATATCTTGTGCCTGCTTGAAAGCATTTTCTTTTGCATTTGCAGCTCTATCCGTTAATGTCTTTCCAACTATCTCTTCTAAGCTCTTTAGTTCCTTGCCCCCGCTATCAATGCCATCCGCAGAGAGCACATAATAACCAGCGAATGCAGTATAAGCATCAATTGGATGAAAATTATCACCTTCACATTTAGAGGCAGGCGCTTTATTCTTTTTAATTTTTGAGGGATTCATTTTTTCTACAATTTCATCAATCTGTTTATTAACATCATTTATTGTTAATTTATTTTTCATTGAGTTAAGTTGATCAATCTTAGAAAATTCAAATATTGCCCGGATTCTAAAAGGATTTAATGGGTGTGTGGTATACATAAGATCACTGTTTTTATCTATAAATTCATCTATGTCATCAAGTTGTTTTTCAAATTCATCTAAATCAACATTTACTACAGGGTCAGCTAGGCCTCCAGTGGATAATTTGATCAATGAGCTTATTGTTGCATCTATATTTGAACACAACAGTCCAGCTCTATCTGCTGATATCTCTGACTGTCTGCTCCATGACATTAATTTTAGAAGTTTTGATGATCCAATGTTTATTGATTGACATATGCCATATGCAGGCAACTTGTGATGCTCGTAAAAGGCATGTCCTAACTCATGACCAATTACAAAACATAATTCATCAAAATCTAGACAATCGATTAATCCTGAATTAAGACCTATTAATATTTTTTCATCATTTCTCATGCACCAAGCATTTATTTCTCTTGAGGCACATATAAAGACATCTACAATGCCAATATCTATACCTAAGGTATTCACGCACTTTGATATCCCTTTAAAGATATATGGTGAGGTTTTATCTGTTATTTTCAGGCTGTGGCATAAGAGTTCTTGGTACTGATGATCAGAAGATGTCTTAAAATTCTTTTTATTCTTCTTTATATAGTCATTAATTTCCCTTATTTTTAGCAATTGATTCTGAAGCAAAATATCTCCAGGATATCTTGCTTCAGAAGATAATTTATTTAGCTTAGTAAATGTTTCTGAATTGGCCATTTTCAAGCTTGTGATCCAAAACCTCTTTCATATCAGGATCTAAATCCATGGCTTTTGCCAAATGATTAAGTGCAATTTCCTCTTCCTCAGAAAGGTCCATATCTTGCAGATCTCCAGTAAAAGGGTTCATTGATGACCTTCTAACAATTTGCCCCGCATCATCATCAGATTTAGCTATTAGGTAACAGATTTTATACGCAGTTTTTTTGAGAAAATTTGTATCTAAATCAGCAACTAGTGAATCAATGTAATGTTTTATTTCTTCTGCAGCTTGAGACTTTAATTTAAGGATTTTCTCTTGAGCAGATGATGGATCCTTTTCATTCTCAATCAGTTCATACATCTTTTGATAAACCTCATTTACCTCTTCTGTTTTAATACCACCTTTTTTGAAGGTCGCTTCAACACCATTAATTCCGTCTTGGATAGTATCGACAATTTGATCAGTATTACATATCTCAACTAAATCCTTTCCCTCATTTCTGGCAATATCACAACAAGCAACAAAGTAAGCGCCAGCTAATGTAGTTGTGCTTATTCTTAAGTCCAGGTCTGCATATGTAACTGCTACTGCTAGCTTTGTAATTAATCCAGCCCTTTCGTTATAACTGCCATCCTCCTTAACCTTAAGATCAACTTCGCCCTCGTCATTTTCTAGGTAATCATCGTCATACCAAGTCAATGAATGCAGGTATTTTTTTTGATTTTCTTTGAAATTTTCTTTTAAATCTTTATGTATATATTTTACATTTCGTAATTCATTCTTTTCACTAAGCCCATCAGCACTATCAGAGCCGGCAAAAACAAGTGAATTATAAGCCACCCATGATTTAAGTGTGTCATCAGTGATGGATGAGCAAATTAACGTACAATAATCTTTAACCTCTTGAGCTGTTGAACATTTCGCTAAATTCTTAAGCACCTCATTACCAATCTCTTTAATCTCTGATTCTTCTAGAGCTTCTAAATTAATGTTGTCTTCTTCATCTGCTTCCTCTTCTTCCTCGCCTTCAAATCCAAACATGGCATCCAAAGCGCCACGGAATAAGTCCTTCATTGAGTTACAAGATTCATATCTTGCTTCTAGAGATGCATTATCTTGAATAATGTCTTCAAGCTCTTCTTGTGAAAGTTTTCCATCACCAGCAGCTGCAAAAAGCAACACCCTTGCATAGCTTTTAGATGAGTTTAATTCATAATTCATATTTCTCCCCCTTTGATATAAATGTATTTTTTAAACGTATAACTTAATAGATTAGAAAAAAAAATACCTTCTATCAATAACTAAAAAAATTATTAAATTAACAATTGTTTTTAAAAGCAAATACTATTATCTATAATATTTAGATGACTAAATTACATAAAGAAATTCCAATAAATGACATCAAATTTGATTCAAAAAATCCAAGAATAAAATACGTTAACCCATGGACGGATGGCAATGATGAACAAATGCAAACCCAAGCGATTCCATCTCTATTAAAAGATCCATCTGAGTCATCAAAGTACTCTTATGGCTCTTTAAAAGCTTCCATAAAAGCTGCATCGACAATTGTGAACCCAATCTGGGTAAAAAAAGTTGAAAATGATTTAGTTTGCATTGAGGGGAATACGCGACTTTGTATTTATAAAGAACTTTATGAAGATCCAAACGAAAATAGTGCAATGTGGGAGAAGATACCCGCAATCGTTTATGAAAATTTAAGCTCGGAAGAAGAGCATAAATTGAAGCTTACTGCTCATGTTGTTGGAACAAGGGAATGGACACCATATTCAAGAGCCTGTTATGTAAATGAACTTCTGGAGGGGACTTTTGACTGGGATCAAATTGTTGACATAGTTGGAGGAAGAAGAAATCAGCTTGCAAATCTTGCTCAGGCACAAGTTGATTTCGATAAATACTATTATAAAAAATATGATGAAGTAGATGAAAAAAAGTTTTCATATTTTATTGAAGCAACGGAAAAAAATCTGTTTGAAAAAATAAAGGAATTTGGTTTTGAAGAAAAAGATTATGCAGATTGGGTCTATAAAGGCAAATTTAAGAGAGCTATTAATACAAGATATCTACCAAAGATCTTAGCCAATGAAGAAGCAAAGTCTGCTTTTATTAATGGAGATTTTGATGATGCATACCCTCTAATTGTTGGTGAGCCTGTAAGAGATCTTAGTTCAATTCCAATAAATTCTTTGATAAGCGAGGTATTAAAGAGAATTGACAATCTTAGAGATGAAGATAATTTTTATGAAGATGAAGATCTCATCAGAAAGCTTGTGCTATTAAGCAGTTCTGTGAGAGAGGCGTTAGTTTCATTACCTGATGAAGAATTAGAAAAATATTTTGCAACAAATACAGATAACTCATGAATTTCTTGTTGGCAGAATAGCTGACTATGTAAGAAGTGAAGAATTTAAAAAATTTTACCTAGATAATCATCGCATTATTCCAAAATATGAAGATAGCATTAGAAGCAAAATCCCCGACATGTCTGATTCAAGATCAGACTATCTAGGCATAGATCAAAAAAGAGAAATTTATATCATTGGGGAGGCGAAAACAATAAGCTACAACCTAAGTAGCAAGAGCTCTGTAATCCAATTGAGAAACTATTTAAAGGATGGGTGTTCAAAAAATAACTTCCATTTAATTTATGCTGTTCCATTGTCTCTTTTTTCTCAAACTGCATCTAAATTAAAGAAAGAGATAGAAGAATTTAAAAAAATAAAGCTTTATTATCATGTAATAACAGATACAGATTTATCAAAAACATTTTTTTATGAAACTTAAAAGATTCAAAAAAAGTCTTACCCCAATCCATAAGCCCTATAATTTCCAAGCTGAAGCTTTTGAGGCAATTAAGGATAAAGACTATTTTGGAATCTTTCATGAACAAGGTTTGGGCAAAACAAAGATTGCTATAGATCTCGCCCTTTATTGGTTAGAGAAAGAGGAGTGTGATTCCGTAGTTTTTATCACAAAGAAAAGCTTAGTGGAAAATTGGAAATTGGAAATATTAAACCATACTTCCCACTTCCCAATTATTTTTTCACCGAATAAAAAAAAGAATTATGCAAGCTTCCACTCTGCAGCATACTTATTCATTTGTCACTATGATCTGGTTCGAAATGATCTAGAAGGTTTTATAAATTTTTGTAAATTAAGAAAAATTGGAATGATATTAGATGAATCAGTTGCAATTAAAAATCCAAAATCCCTTGTTAGCAAATCTTTTCACGAACTTTCAAAATATCTTGTAAAAAAAATTATTATGACTGGAACGCCTGTTGACAACAGACCGCAAGATATTTGGTCACAGGTTTTTTTCCTAGACTCGGGAAAAAGTTTGGGGAGATCATTTAGTACTTTTAAAGACAAATACGATCTAAAAAAGGAGTTGAGTGAGAGCTCGCTTACTCAGCTTGAATATAAAAAGAATTTGGAAGAATTAAGAGAAAAATTATCTGACTTCAGCTTAAGAGAAACTAAAGAAACAGCAAAAATAAATCTTCCTAACAAAGAATTTAGGCGTATAGAAGTAAGCATGGATAGAGATCAGAGAGAAATCTATGAGAAAGTAAGAAAAGAATTATTTGTTGAAATTATCAAAAATGGAAAATTAGAAATTGAAGAATTTGATTTTGTTGCTGTAAGACTACTGCGCCTAATTCAAGTTTCCTCGTATCCAGCTCTGTTCGATGAAAGCTACTCTAAAGAAGCTCCAAAATTAACCGCACTAAAAGAATTAATTTCAGAAATAAATGATGACGAAAAAATTATAATTTGGACGAACTATATTAAAACTTCTGAATCACTTCTGAAGCATCTAGGTACGTCCGCAGTTTTAATTAATGGTAATATCAATTTGGATGACCGAAATAAAAATATAAATAAGTTCAAAGCAGACAGAAAAGTAAGATTTTTAATTGCAACTTATGGAACAGCAAAAGAGGGTCTTACCTTAACAGTTGCAAACCATGCCATTTTCTTTGAACGAAATTTTAGTTTATCTGATTATCTTCAGGCGCAAGATAGGATACATAGAATAAGCCAAGAGAAAAAATCATTTATTTATAACATTTATACTAAAGACTCTGCAGAAGATTGGCTTGAGGCCTTAGTTACAGCTAAAGAAAGCGCAGCACAATTTGTTCAAGGCGACATTAATGAAGATGAGTTTACTAAAAAAATCAGATATGATTATGGGGATATTCTAGAAAAAATACTTAATTGATATGGCTAAAAAACAACAAGAACTTGAGTTTGGTTTTCAGGGAAATGTCTATAAAACACCTATAAAACATATACCAGCAGCCGAATTAAATTTTTGGGAAGACAATCCTAGAATCTACAACAAAATTAGACGAAGAGCTGATACACCAATATCACAAGCAGAGATTGAAAATTTCTTTTTTACAAAAGATGAAAAATGGGCAAGAGAATTAATGGGCTTAATTGTTGACGCCACAAGGGTTAACGACCCCTTGTATGTGCAGTTCTGTAATGAAAAAAAAGTATTTATTGTGTATGAAGGCAATACAAGACTTGCAGCTGTAAGAAAAATCTTAAAAGATCATGAAAATCATAAAGTGCCACATGACATTCCATGCCGGGTAATTCCTGATGATGTTAATCAGGAAGTTATAAATGCAATTGTTGGCCAAGCGCACCTAAAGGGGAAAAAGGGTTGGGACTCATATGAATTAAATTCATATCTATGTCGAGAATTTAATCACAGAATTGAAATTCATAATGAATCATCGACAGAGATCCTGGCACAATTAAAAAGAGAGTTTGGAGTCTCGCCTGGTAGGGTTAAAACAGCTGTCAAAACCTTTGCATTTATGGACAAATATAATTTAACTGATACGCATTGGGGGGTAGATAAATATAGTCACTGGGAGGAATACAACAAAACAAAAGCTAAAGATACATTAAATTTTTTCAATGATCCTGAAAATGCAAAAATAGCTGGAATTGAAGGCACTGGTAGAGATAGTTTTGATAAAGCTATCATTAAATTAGTCAAGAGCCCAGATGGACCTATCTCCTATAGGCTGAAAGAAGATTTGAGACTAATTGCCAAAGCTGCTGATACTGGAAATTATGAACCAGTTAAGCAACTCCTTTCTGGATCTTCATTAGAGGAAGCTGTTGCAAGTGTTGATGAGGATAGACAGGATGTTATTCAGCTTATTAATAATGTTTACAATAAAGTACAAAATATTTCTACAAATGCGATAAAAAATGAAATAAGCAATAATGCTCAATTCAAAAGAAAAGTTAGATTTATAAAAACCTTTCTTACTACGCAATTAGATTTAAAAGAAGCCATTAGACATGAAGTTGGGGGAAGCCAGCCCTTCATACCGAAAAACCCTGAAAAAATTGCATCTCTTGCTCAGGCAAATTATTTATCTCTCGAGCTTGTTAAAGTGCCGTCAGCAGATAGAGATATAGTACAAAAGTCACGTTGCTATAGGTATTTTAAAGATTTGATTGAAAAGGAAGAGCTCACTCATGGAAAAGTCTATGAAATACTCAAGTTCATATATGACAATAAGAAAATTCCAAAGTGGATTATTGATGATTTAGAAGATATAGCTTATTCAAGGAGTACAGAAGATTAGCATTCAAGAAAATCTAGTTGAAGCAGCTCGAAGAAAAAAAAATATTTGTATCATTGATGCTTTAATCAAAATGATGCTAATTGATGATTATATTGACCCTCGAGAACATGCAAAAATTGAAGAAATCTACTTCTACCTAAATGGAGAGAAGCCTGATCCTCATTATATTGAAAAAAGATCATTTGAAATTCTAACTAATGAAGATATGGATAATATTAGCGAGGTGGGCAAAGTAGTTGCTGATTCTTTAAAGGACAAAAACCCAAAAGAAATAGCAACACAATCACTAATTGAAGTTATGCTTGCAGACGATAAGAAACAAGAAGAAGAAATAGAATTGTTAGAAATGATTGTAAAGCTATGGGGCACAGAAAAAATTCTAAAAAAAGAGATTGAGAGAATTCAGAATACTCCATAATGATTTTGAAATGGCCTGGCGGGAAGAAATGGCTTCATAAAGAAGTTTATGACCTACTTCCAAAAAAAGTAAATAATTATTTAGAGCCATTTATTGGAGGCGGTAGTTTTTTCTTTAGCCTGTCTTCTAAAAATGAGGTTATGCCTCCATTAATCTCAAAAGGCGCGTTATCGGATGTTAATCCAAAGTTAATTAAATTTTTTAAAGCATTAAAAAATAAACCAAAGAAATTGCACAAAGATGCTATGGAATTAATAAATAATCATTCTGAAGATTTTTACTATAAGATAAGAAAACAGTTTAACGAAACATACCATCCCCATGAGTTTATATATCTAAATAGAACATGTTTTAATGGGGTTTACCGAGAGAATGCAGATGGTGAGTTCAATGTTCCCGTTGGCAGAAGAAAAAAAATTTCTTTCCCTGAAATCGAACAATTTTTAAATTGCTCAAGAAGCTTAAAAAATTTTTCATTGAATGTTTGCGATTTTTCTGAAACTTTGAAAGAGGCAAAAAAAGGTGATTTTATTTATTTAGATCCCCCTTATGTTGATAGGCCCTATGAAAGCGACTCTTATAAAACTTTCAGAAAATATAATGCAAAAGAGTTCACTTTAGATGATTTGGAAAGGATGGTTGAAATTGCAAATAAACTGAAGCATAAATGCTCAATCTTAATTTCTAATTTTTCTGTTGATTTAGTTAAAAATTATTTCAAAAAAACTGAAGGTTGGAATATCAGAGAAACAGCAAAGACAACTTTTATTTCTGGCAAAGCAAAAGGAAGAATAAAAGTGAAAGAAGCTATTATTTATAATTCTACTTAGACTATTTCCATTTAATGTTACATCCCATGGATGGGTATTGAGTTTTATCTGGTACATTGCCTGATAAAATAGAAGTAACTGCTGCTCTTAGATCATTGCCATTTGGTGATTCATCACAATTTGGAGATGTTTCATCACACCTACCTCGGTAAGCCAAGGCATGATTTTTATCAAACAGATAAAATTCAGGCGTACATTCTGCTTGAAAAGCTTTTGCAACTTCTTGTGTCTCGTCATAAAGATAAGGGAAAGAGAATTCTAGATTTCTCCAAAGCTCCTTCATTTTCTCAGGAGAATCCTCTGGATAATTAACGACATCATTAGAACTAATTGCCAAAAAGCTTAGCTCAGTAGAGTAATCATGATGTAATTTTTTTAGTTGCTCATGATAATGCACAACATATGGGCAATGATTGCAGATGATCATAATCAACACAGGTTTATTCGCTTCTATCTCTGATGACGAAAAGTGATTTTCATTAACTGTATTTAGAAGATTGAAATTTATTAGTCGAGTGCCTAGTGGCAACATGCTTGAATAAGTTAAAGCCATAGCTTTATCTTACCAAAGATTTTTATTTAAGATTGCTCATGCCTCCATCAATTGGAAGAGTCTGGCCAGTCATCCAATTATTATGTGCATCAAGCAAGAAGTTAATGGAGTTAGCAATTTGCTCAGGTGTTCCAATTTGTTTCATAGGGTTTCTTTCTTGATTCGCTTCAACTTGCCTTTCAGTTTTAAGAAGGTTGGCTGACATAGGTGTATTAGTAAGGCTTGG
>MDSZ01019468.1_pt1 | contig 11962 bp, 10 predicted proteins | sample 811201 | NCBI WGS metagenome assembly MDSZ01 (sample SAMN05326647, study PRJNA326480) | marine metagenome | isolation source: seawater | place: Indian Ocean: North | collected 2010 | reverse complement strand
CTAAAATCCACCTATAGCTTCTTTTAGGTTCGAACCTGTTGGGTAACATGTCTGTGACATTAAGTGTTTCTGCCATTATAATCTCCTAATTATTCAAGTGTTCCATTGTTTGTTATGTTAAATTCTAGAGCAATAAATTCTGCTACTCTTACGGGTTGAATATAAATTTTTCCTCTAATTGTATTATTCTCAATATCTGCTTGAGTTGTTGTTGTATTATCAATTACAACTTTATATCTCGATACACCACCTTGATTCTTAATTGCTTCAAGAACGGGATTAACACGTGATCTAAATTTATCTAATGTTTCCTTTCTATTTGGTTCAAATATCAATGAGTTAGATATATCTCGAACTGCGCGCCTAATATTAATTAGGAGCCTCCGAACATTTACACGATCTAAAGCACTTAAACTTTTCAGTAATGTTTTTTGACCTTGAATTGTTATACCTAATCCTACATCGGTTTGTATAGGATTAATGTCTGCTTGGTATAGTTCATCCATTGAATCTCTTGTTAAGACACCTAAAGCTGTGCTAGTAACTGATGGTAAAGTTCCTCGAGATGCGCCGGCTGGTGCAAACCAACTTTGTCCAATTGTGTCATTGTTTGCGTATGCACCAAGAACTGCAGCGGAAGGTGGTAATCTTTTAGTGATTGAGGAACCATCAGAAAGAGAAACAGATGAATTTACGTCAGGAAAATAAGATGCTGCAAATGATGAATCTAGGCTTCTGTTTAAGTGTCCTCTAATTGTATATGTTATACTTGGAGTTTCACCTGATCCTGTTATAACAATGTTGTCACTATCTCTTTCTTCTAAATCCATGATGTATAGGCAATCGAACCTATTTTCTGCAACGCTAATTGCATAATCTGTAACTGAGCTATTTCTAATCCCGGGTGTTACTAATAGCTGAATGTCAATGTCAGATTTTGACCCCAATACATCCAATGCTTTTCGATAAGCATTTATTGTTGGTCCTGAATTGACTCCACCTTGCGTTGTAGGATAATCGTATTCTCTTTTAACTGCGTTGTTTGTTAGTTCATATTTGTCTTGATCAAATATATTTGAACCATTAAAACCGCCTTGGAATAGACATGTAAACTTAGCATATTTAGTGTTTGCCTGGACATCTAAGTCGGAAGGTAAAAACCCTCTTGTTTTGTTTGTAGTATCTGCCGATATGTTTCCGCCTCTTACAAAAGAAGCAGAAACCCATTGATCCGGGTTTGCTGTTGTAATTGTTCCATCTTGAGCACTACCAGTACGAACTCTAACATGCTCCAAAGAAAATATGTTTTTATTAAATTTATCTGCATCCAAGACTGAACCATTGACATCTGCAACACCTTCATTATCTCTAACTGCGAATGCTGTTGTATTTGACCTATGTGTAGGGTAATGAATAACATGAGAAAGCGTCGCGTCTGGTATGTTCTGTAAAGTATTATCGATAAAATTAGGATCAGCTACAACTGTTTTAAATTCTGTTTGTATACCCCAGTGGTAGTTTGAACTAACAAGTTTATTTCTGCCAGTTCCGTCAGATATGTTTTCTCTGAATGGCACCGGTGTTTCAATGACACGGTTCAGAATATCATTTATGTCATACTCTGTCATTGTTCTTCCACTTAATAAAGATCCTGACGTGACAGTGTGCATCAAACCTCTAAATCCGAATGGAAGAGCTTCTGCTGGAACATTTTTTCTTTCCAAATCTGTGGAAACTTTTACTCTAACCAGTTTTGACTGATTAGGGTGTGTTCCTTCAACAATTATTTTTTGTGCTGAGGATGCTGTATCAAAATCGTATTTAATATTAAGATCACCAATAACTCTTGCAATGTAGTTATCATTATTTGGGTCTAAAGATAATCCGTTATAAGTCTCACCTGCAACTGACCTTGGATCATTATCAGTGTCACTTCTTTCTCTAATTGACAAACTAAAAGTTTTTTGTGATTTGTTAAGATTGAAAATACTAAATTTGTATTTCTTAGCAAAGTCTTCGCCAGGTGAAAGAGCAATTAACTTAAAAAGATTATACTTTACACCTAAATCTTGTGATATGATAAAGGGTGACTCTGCGTGGGTAAAACGATCTTGAAAATCTTCATAGTCAGGTATACTACCAAAACCAGATGTAATTCCTTTTGCGTTGGAACCTGTCAAGAGAAAAGCGATATCCTCAAATTGTGCATTTGCGCTAGGCGCAATTACACCAGAACCAGTTATCACTGCAAACGTTGGATAAACAGGATAGTCAGAATAGAGGTAGTGTCCGTATTCTTCTATTTTAAAAGGGTCTCTGTTTAAAGAATCACCAATGTAACTTTTACTAGTTGGGTCGAAAGATGCTGTTACTACGTTTGGCTGCGACCCTTTGTAACCGTTTAACAATAAGGAAAACTGACCTGGGTTTGCCATAACAACTGAACCTGTCAATTGACCATATCTACCATTGACATCTGTATTATCTGTAGCTGTTGTCGTCTTTAGAGGTTTCTGTGATTTCCCTTTGTCAGTTGAACTACTTAACGATAAAACAACACCGCTCGGAGCAAGAAGAACACCACGTAAGATGGGAACTGCGTGACTGCCGTCGACGCCACCTGTAAATTTATTTACTGTTGTGGGGCTAACGCCTGCAACATCTAGGCCAGAAACATTTTCTGTGACTGTTGTGTTTCCGCTAGCACCAGGTACTACTTGTTCTAGCGTAACTGTACCTGTTGTTCCTGATCCTCCACTTGTACCATCTGTTATTTTAAAGACAGAATTTGCTACACCACCATTATGGCCATTAGCGTGATTAATAGCCGCTATTAAGTTTTGATAAGTTGTGTCAGGACTTCCACCATTAAGAACAAATGCAACTTTGTCTGTATTTATTATTTCCCCATTTGAAGCACCGCCACTATCTGCTTCATAAGTTTTAGATACACCTTTTGAAGATATTAAGGTTATAGTGTTACCATCGTCCGGGCTTCCGTCATATGTTAGTTTAACACTAGCAGCTTTATGTGCTCCAGTCCTTTGTATACCTGCGTCAGAAAATATTGTCGAACCATTTGATTCAGACATAAAACAACCAAGGAAATAAGTTCTACCTCCAATGTCACCACCAGCGCCACTATTTGCAAAAGGATTAGCGCCTAAGTCTCCGTTTGCTTGAACCAGTTTGTTTCCTACGACAAACCCTGCGTTTGTCACAGATCCATCTGTGTTTCTTTGTTTTCCGTCGCCTATACCTAATATTCTAACATAGGCAACAGCATCACCACCTCTTGACAGATACTCCTGAGCAGCTATTCTGCCAAAGCTTGATCCATCTATTTCACCATACTGTTGTACAAAAGCTGCTAAATTACCAAATACGATTGGAACAAATGCCGGCCCTAAGTTTGCTGTTCCTACAATACCTGCTGGGACTCCGGATATTCCTTGTGCAGATGGTTGAGAAGTGTCTATTTCCCTTGTAAAAACACCTGCACTTTTGTATACTTGTTCTGCCATTAAATTCTCCGTTTATTATCTAATTATACGTTCTAGAAAGAGACACCTGAATTTGTTATAATAAAGTCAATTGCAATAAATTCAACTGCCCTCGTTGGAACAATTATAATTGAACCATTAAGCTTATTTTGTTCTTCATCAAGCGCAGTGTTATTTGTTTCGTCCATAATAACTTTAAACTTATCAATTCCCTGCTGAGATTGAACTAGGCCAAGTTGAGGTGAAACCCGTGCAACAAACTTTTCTCTAGTCTGAGGTGTATTTTGTTCAAACAAAAATGATTTTGCAATTGACGAAACAATTCTTTTTACTTTAAGAACCATCCTTCGAACATTTACTCGATCCAAAGCCGACCGATCAGCTTGTAATGTTTTCTGACCGAATATAACAATTTTCCCTGTTGAGAAATTAGCAATTGGATTAATTCTTGCCTCATACAATTCATCTCTATCGGCAGCAGTTAATCTCAAAGCTGTTGTCACTACGTTATCTAAAACACCTCTTGAAAAACCAGCTGGAGCAAACCAAGGATATGCGACCTTATCTGTGAATGAAAGAGCCTGCATTGCACTGACTGATGCTGGGGTTTTTACTCTTTGTGCAAATTGATCAGAATTTATAAAAACATCAGGGAAATAAGTTGCAACAAAATTGTTATCAATGGACCTACCTTCAAATTGATCAACAGTTTTTTCTACTGATATTGTTGTTGTATCGTCAATGTAAAGTCTGTTATTTGAAGCATCAAAACTTGGTATATCCATGAGATAGATTATTTTAGAATTATCCTTTACTAATTTTGAAATTTCATTTGTAATTAATTTTTCTCTAATACCTGGGATAATTAACATGTTAATGTTTGTCGCACCTTCTAGCGTGATTATTTTACCTGCCTGAATGTATGACGATACAATATTGTTGTTAAGCCCTACACCAGGAGATGATGCAACTGTCAAGTTTTGATAAGAGATGGTTCCACCTGCCGCTTTACCGCCAGCATCCATAGACGATGCCTTATCATTCATTAACCTAGAATCTTTATCAAGAATGTTAAGGCCGTCAAAGCCACCGTAAAATACATTTGTGAATTTTAAGAAATCTGAGAACTTGTTAAATTTTGCAGGTTTTCCCGCTGCAAGCGTTGCAAATGTTAAACGACTAGATAACGTTCCATCGTTAATCGTGTAATTTGGTTGTTTAAGCACACCGTTCCTGATGTATACCGACTCTTTCATATGATCTGACACAGATGCGGTTAGTTCAGTACTAACTGCAGTATCTATGTTGTGAGTTGCATTACTTTGATTGTTTAAGCAAACTCTTGCTAGTGTAAATTTGTGGTTATGAAAAGAATCAGCTCCTGATCCTGTTACTACAGCGTCTAGACCAGAAATTCCTAAAAATTTACTATAGCCGTCAATTATACTTGGTAGATTATTATTTCTTGCATTAGGAAATAAAGCTGGAGTACTGAGACCACCTGCTGAATTAACATCTCTACCTTCAGAAAGCCTACCAGGTTGAATTCCCCAATATATTCTAGAATCAGCTAGTTCATCTTGTCCAGGCGATCCCGGGAAACTTGGTGCACTGTTTACTTTTCCTTTTGTTACCTTATATGTAAATGGAAGTGGAGGCAAAATAGAGTAGTTTATTGTTGATACGCCTCCTACACTTGTCAATCGAGTTCTTGCTAATCCGCCTTCTAAGACATTTGATGAATTATCTGATAAACTATCAGTTGTTTTCAGAACCGGGAATCCTCTAAACCCAAAAGGTAAAGAATCAGTCGGGATAAGTTTATCTAAAACTGCATCATTTAATACAACTCTTACATATTTTGACTTGTTAGGATAGGTCCCTTCTGTTATTAATCCTCTTTCTTTAGGTATTAAGGTGTCAAAATTGTATTTTAATTTACTGTCGCCTATAAGCTTTCCAACAAAATTTTCATCGTCTGGATTTAAATTACAATTGACATATGTTTCTAGAGTATTTAAACTTAAGTCGTCATTATTATATGTTCTAATTTCTACATTAAAACTACCGTATGGGTTTTTAACTGTTGTTGATTTTTTAAGATTTGTTATTGAAACTGCAAATCTTTTATTTTGTGTTTCACCATCGCCAATTGTTTCAAAATGAAATAAATCATGTTCAACTTCACCAAAAGGTTGGGATATAAAAGAAGTTGTTCTTGCGTTTCTATATCTTGTGTTAAATGAACCAAAAACTTCTCTAAAGTGTTTTCCTGAATCACCATCACCAGAGACAGCAGACGAACCTGATAATAATGCAACTGTTGAATTAGCTGCGTCATATTTGTTTTTAACAATTTCTTTTTCAACAGGAAAATCAGCATATAATAAATGTTTTTTAACGCCAAATTGATCAGGACTAGTATTTAAAACTTTACCAAAATAATATTCACTGTCTGGATCTAAAGAAGCTGTGTACACCTTTATTCCAGCAAAGTTATCATCGTTTCCAAAGGAGGCGCCAGCAGATGATGATATTACTATTTTAAACATACCCTGTGTTTTGCTACCGTCATAACTTTTAATTTTTGCCTGATCATCAACATCGTTTGCTAGTGAGTATTGCTGATTATGGTCTAAAACAACCGCTCGAGTATCGTTAGCTGTGAACAAAACTCCTCTTACTAGATTAATGTCCCCAGCAGGTGTTGTTATTGAACTATTCCTTGTAAAATTTGGTGAACCATTCTGTTCATTTGTTTGTCGAGTATGGACACCAGCTAAAAGTTGAACTGCGCCTACATGCCTTCCTTTACGACCCACAGAAACTGTTCCGCTTAGTATAAAACCAGCACTCGGAACAACTCCTAAACTTTTAAAATTGCTTAAGTGAGCAGAAGTTTCAATCACACCTGCACCCAGAGTTCTTACAAAGGTAAGATTAGGGGTGTTCTTTAGAAATTCATTTGCAGCAATTGCTCCGTAATATTCTGGTTCTATACTTCCGAATCTTTCTTTGTAATCTGTTATCGATGTGATGTCGACAGGAACAAATGCCGGACCAGATTCAGCTATTCCAATAATACCACCTGGGACTACATTACTTTTTACGCTTTTTCTTTGAGATAAATCTATTTCTCGTTCAAAGTAACCAGGTGATTTAAATGTTTGTTCAGCCATTATTTAAACTCCGTTATTAAATCTTTATTAAATATCTTTGTAAATATGAATTATCACAATCATAATAATACTTATTCGAAATGATTTTCGATATCCTTTATTATTAATGAGGATATTACAGACTCTCCCGTTCTTTTATTTTTTCCTAACACTTTTGAATATCTTACTTCTCTTTCTTTTGTAAAAGGATTCTGAACATAAAACTCTATCTCCTCAGAAGTTTCTCCTCTCTTGACACCTTTTACCTCAGTAATATTTTTTAAATCAGTCAAAACATTTTTATCTAAATTATCCCTTATAGTTTTAATTCCTGTTTTTTCTCTAATTACAATTTTATTGGGTGCATCTTTAAATCCGAATTCAACTTGAGGCGCTGATACAAAACTTTTTAATTGCGATTTTAGTCCCTTTGCATTTCTTTGATTTATCATGTAACCAGGTACTGTAATTCCAAATGAATATTTGACAAATCTTTCATCATTTGTAAATTCATTAACATTGCTATCCATAGAAAAATCAGAACTAAAAAAAGCTAGTAGTTCGTAACCATTTTGAGTTTTCATCGGTATTTCATGACCTTGGCCTTGATAGTTTCTGAAGACAGTCTGCAACATTTCATTTGCTTGCGACATGTATTGACACCAAAAAACAACATCATATTTAATTGATATAAATTTTGGATAAGGAACTTCGATAATTTCAAATATATTCTTAGTCATGTCTTCTTTTAAGCTAATATTTTTATTTGAATATATTGAATTATTTTTGCCCGGTCGCCTAGATGCTGTTCTACCTTCTTCTGTTTGTTTTCCTGGATATATTTCTGATGTAGAAAAGTTACCTTTACTTGCAACGTTTTCTTGATTTTTAATTCCTTGTTTGTTGAGAATGTTCTGCAATTTTCTATCGTTTTTATGCAGCCTTCTTTTCACGTAATATCCGGGTTGGTCACCATAAGCAATTGCTGTTCCTTTGTTATGTTGATTTGGGCCGGCATCCATATCACCGCGAAGTATTGATATTAGTGGCAAGATTAAAGTATTGTTTTTATCTCTAATTGCTTCTTTTCTTCTTGTCAACGCGAATCTTTCACCTGAAGCAAAAATAACAGGGACTTTTTTAGATTTACCGTTTTGTTCTATTTCAAAACCAATTGTTTTGTCAAACAAATCAAAAACTGCCCTATCAATATCTTCTATTTCTATCGATGGAAAATTAAAATCTTCTGGCGGGTTAAGACCGTCAAACTCTGTAAAAAGTTTATCTCCAAAATTAGACATTAATCATCTCCGTAAAATGCTGAACCAGCTCCTGTCCCATCACCTTTTTTCGAAACTTCCTTAGGTTTTGTGATAGGTTTTTCTAAGACACCGTTTTCTTGCAAAGCTCTAATATCTGCTGTTTCACCTAGCTTATTTTCTTTAAAACCTCTTTGTTGAACAAAAGTGTCTTGAACTGCGTCATCGTCTGTATATTGTTCACTGGATGGCCCAAAGACTTTTGAGAAGAAATTTGATTTTCTTGATTGTTTTCCTGTGATTGTTATATATTGACCGTGTTCTATTTGGCCAAATATTACATTTGTCCCTGGGCTTGTTACTACTTCAAAAAACAATGTCCCAAACGAGAAAAAGTCTCCTTCAAGTATATCGATTCCTTTATCTAATAGATCTCTTGATTGCATATAAACCGTGACAGAGTAATATTTTTCTGATCCAAAACGATCTGTTTTTGTTTGCGGTTCTTCGTACTTTACAAAACATTCGATTTCAATTGGATCGTCAAATATCTTGTCAGGAGATTCTTCATAAACATCATGAATTTTCGATTTAATCTCAGATATTGGAAAATAATATATTTTTTGACCTGCGACATCTTTTACTAACTCTTTTGCTATGTCATTAATAAAATTAATCTCTCTCGGTGATATAAAAAGTCTTGCCATAATTACTCCTTAGCCTAAATAAACACACTTGCCATTCGGTACAGGAACGTATTTAAGTTGTTTATTAATTTGCTCTGCTCTTGTAGCTTGTAACTCAACTAATTTATCGTATGTCATTGATTCTAACATTTCTTTTAGCTTGGTAACTAATGCTTCTTTATCAGATCTTCCGTTACTAATCATATCTGATGCATTTAAAGAAACCTCACCTCCTGGAATTGGAACACTACCGAATTTACCCCGAATGTACCCTAATTGTTCCATTGATAATGCAACTGTATATTGTCTAATCCATTGTTTTCCTATTGAGTTGATTTGTACGTAAGGAATGTTACCGAACGGTAAATTACTCATGTTTGAAACGCCTGTTACAGAATCATCTTTATACGCAGGTGAATTTGGATCTGGGTACTGCCTAACTTTGATCCATAATTTTTTATTGTCTTTTGTTGGTAGTGGATATATTCTTATTTTTGTGCCAGTAACTTTATAAGAATAATTAGATCTTCTTACCCGGTTTGATAAATCTAATTGGCCAGCACGTAATATATCTTCAAATACCGGTAACACGTAAAAGATAGTTTCAGGTGTAAATGATTCAAAACTAAATTCGTTATTAAGGTAGTTAATTGCTGATGTTGTATCAAAAAATCGGTATGCAGCTTGTGGATTATAATGGTATACTTCGCATATTCTTAACTTACCTCTTGTATTGTTAAAAACTGCGTTACCAGCAGAGTCTGATAGTTCTGTGTATATATCATAGTCCTGTCGGCCACTCTCGAGGCTGATTGTTCCGCTAACAAAGTTATAAGAACCACCGATACCAGCCTCCATTGCGTAAGGTTCGGCGAACCGTGACAAATATTCAAGATTTTCGCGCGGATACTTGTTCTCACTACCGCTCATTACACTGCCTGTGGCGAATCCTAAATAATTGACCAGTTGAGATTTGGCCTGATACTGATTGATGATAGCACTGTATTCTAGCACTGCCTCTTCAAAATTTCCAAAAATTTGTTTTTTTGTTAATTCAACAGAAAGAACATCATCACCTAACTTTCTTTTAACAAAAGTTACAACGCTATCAGCATCTGCTTGAAATGTCGATTCATTGTCGTATATTCCAAAAGGAGTCGGGTTTGATATTTGTGAAAAAGTTGCCATTCGAACCTCGCTTGATTATTATATACATATCTTACACAAAACAAGACTTCAAAAGCAACTAACTTATAAACAATTATATCGCAACTTTTCTATTTTCCAGATATAAATTTTCTAATTTTTGATAGAAATCCATCGTCGTCTGTATCTTCATCTTCTTCGCTTGAATCGTCTAGGTCGTCTACTTCCGTGTCTTCAAGAGAATATTGTGTCCCAAAAGGAGATTCTTCTGTGTCTTCATCTATTTCAGGACTATGTATAGTTATTTCACGATTATCAATACTAGGCATTATTCCACCTAGCTCTTGTGACTGATATCTTCTTACATGTTCTAATTCATCATCGCTAGGAATATGTGGTGTTTTATCTCTAAAAAGGTGAGGAAAATTACCAACCGGTTTGTTTGGGTGCCTATAGGCGTCAACTGCTCTTACGTATTCTTCATGTGCAGATTGATCCGGATCTAACATGTCATCTGTTAATTCAAAATCATCTGCATCTGGATCTTTATTATAGTTTGCAGCTGAAGATGCACCTTTGAGGTCTCCTGTGCCGCCTTCTTTTATGTAATTTTCAATTAATTTATTAAGCTCTCTTCTAGTTATTTTCATTCGCCGCCTCCATCTCCGCCGAAGTCACCGCCGAAATCAGCGAAATCATGATCATGGTCGATTCCGTATCCGCCGAGGTACCAATATTTAGGTTTTTTCTTTGCTGATTTCTTTTTCTTTTTACTTTTTCTTTTTTTATATTTTCTTTCATTCACAGCCGCGTTTAATTCATGACCTTTTACACCGTGTGCTTCATGCGGATTATCTGCTTCGTCCGTACCTCCGTGTTCTGTTTGCTGCACAGCTTCAAGCAACATAGCAGGTATATCCCTTTCAACCCGACCATCAGGCCATTCGACATCATACACGGCAATATGACCACTTTCATTTAACGAATGCCAAAGAACATAACCGACTTCATTCAAGGAAGAACCCTTCTTCCGAACATGAGTCAGTCAGGTGTGTCCTATAATATCATCTGCTTTTTTTTGATCATATTGATCGGGTAAATGCTCCAAACCGTATGTAAATCCTGCCTCTTTACTTGCGTATGACAATCTTTTCAATTCTTCTTTAATTAATTTTCTTAATTTCGATATTGTTAGTTTCATTAATAAGTCCCGTTCTTTTTTCTTTTTCGAGTAGTTATTTTTTGACCTAATGCTCTATTCTTACTACGTGGTATAATTCTAATGTTACTAATATTGTTTCCACCACCTTTACTGATAGGCGTTATGTGATCAATTTCGTGACCCTTTGGAATTTTAATTCCGTGTTTTTTTAGTAACCTACCAATTTTGTTTCTTTGAGCGCGTTGTTTTTTAGCTTTTTTAGAGCTGTGATATTTCTTGTAGGCTTTTTTATAATCGATCTTTTTCTTTTTACGCTTTCTTTTTTCTTCTAAAACGATTTCAAGTATAAGACCTCTTAATTTTTGCCGAGATAATTTCATTTTTTACCTTTTGTAGGTGCCCAACCTTTGCAACTATTTGTTTCTTTGCATGCAAAATCTAAAAAATGACAATATCCTGTTCCTTTTTCTGCGCCTGCTTTCCTCGCCGCAGCTGATGTATCATATGCAGAACATGTTTTACACAAAGGAACTTTACCCTTCCATTTCTTTTTTAAAGCATTTTTTAAATCTTTTCTTTTTTTAGGGTCGCCATAAAGTGCATCTTTTTCAGCCTTTTTTCTTTTCGCCGGCCAATTCTCTTTTGGTTCATAATTAGCTTTATTTTCAAAAAGAAAATTTTCAATCATTAATCTTAATTTTTGTCTCGATAATTTCATTTTTTCTTTCTCATTCTTTGAGTTTTTCTTTTACTAGCTTCTTTTCGTTTTTTTGCATATTCATACGCACGCTTTAAACGTTTTTTAACCTTTGGATCTTTCGCATTTTTATAGGCAGCCCGAGATCTTTGATGTATAAGGTTAATTATTTGTGATTGACGATTATGAGATTTTGATTTAAAACTCTTTTTTGCCAATGTTTTTCGAATGTCTGAGGCTGAACTAAACTTAACGCTAACTGTATCTTTTGGGTTTTCGTCTGTATACAATCTTCGACCTGACCCTTTTGGCTTTTTACCTGTGCCTACTTTAGGGTCTTTGTGCTTATAT
>MDSZ01106828.1_pt1 | contig 11963 bp, 13 predicted proteins | sample 811201 | NCBI WGS metagenome assembly MDSZ01 (sample SAMN05326647, study PRJNA326480) | marine metagenome | isolation source: seawater | place: Indian Ocean: North | collected 2010 | reverse complement strand
TTTTATGGGCTTTATCTGGAAGGGGGCGAAAGTTATAGAGATGCTCAATCGCAGCGACCATAGCGGCGCTTGCTTGATCAAAGCCAATCACTGTCACGCATGATAAGATTTGATCCATTACATCTTCACTCACGCCATGGCGTAGTAATGTGTCGGTGATCTCTTCCGCAACCGCGGTCTCGTCATTCTCATCATCATATTGCAGCCAGCTATCAGCGCTAGAAGGGCGCTCACGCTCATGCGTTTCAAAGGCTGGGCTTTGATATGGCTCATCGTTATAATCGTTTGGGTCTATAGCAGCGGTCACGCGGACAGCACGCCCACCCTGTTCATCACGGGTGGCGACAATCACGGCATCTTCACCGAGCGTATCACGTACCATTTGCATAGCCTCTTTCATGGTTTTGGCGTAAAAGGATTTTAGCCGCATGGCGGGAAACTCGAGTCCTACTTAAGAAATTATAGTAACTTATATCTTAACATACCAACCCTTATCCATAAAAGAGTCTATCCTGCCTGTGGATGGATTTTTTTCATTTACGGTACTAGAGATTTTTAAGGGGGGGCATATTACTTCTTTCAGTTTGTTCGCTGTATTTTGTAGGGGTGGGGGGGGGGGGTATCTTGATTTTGTTGAATATTCCTTCACTTTGTTGGCGTGCTTAGACACTATATATAACATTTTTTAGGAATATATTCAATATCAAGATAGGGCAAGGACTATAAGTCTAAAGAGCTGCGCCTCTGAGAATTTGAGGGCTGTTGAAGTAGTATCCTTTATATCTGCCCCATAGTCTTAATACGCGCTTTAGGGTGAATTTCGTTTTGGCTCATCACAACAGTCTGTGGGCGGAAACGCTCAATCACGCTGCGCACATAAGGGCGAATACCAGGCGAGGTGAGCAGCACTGGAATCTCTCCCATAGCGGAAAGCTCATCATATTTATTACGCACGATTGTAATAAAATCCTGAAGCTGTGAAGGCGGCATAGCAAGCTGCTTATCCTCGCCATCCCCAATGAGTGATGTTGCAAAAGCGCCTTCCCATTCCCCAGAGAGCGTAACAAGCGGCACAACGCCTGAAGCATTCGCATTCGCATCACAAAGCTGACGCGCTATGCGTGTGCGCACATGTTCAGTGATGTGGGAGATGTTTTTTGTATAGCTGGTGGCTTCGGCAATCCCTTCCAAAATAGACGGGAGATCGCGAATAGAAACACGCTCGGCGAGAAGCTTTTGTAAAACGCGCTGAAGGCCGCCCACATTGATCTGCGCTGGAATAACATCTGCGACAAGCTTTTGATAATCCTGCGGGAGCTCATCCAGCAATTTCTGTGTTTCTGCATAATTGAGAAGATCAGGAATGTTATCTTTGATAATCTCGGTGATATGGGTGGTAATAACGGTGGGGGCATCAACAACTGTATAGCCTTTGAAATGCGCTTCTTCTCTGTTCTTGCCCTCAATCCACATTGCAGGCAATCCAAAGGTCGGCTCGGTTGTGCTTTCACCCGGCAGGTTGATCGGCGCACCTGATGGGTCCATACACAGCATCATATTCGGACGCACATCGCCGCGCCCGGCTTCAATTTCTTTGATTTTGACAACATAGCTATTCGCCTCAAGTTGCAAATTATCCTGAATGCGCACAGAGGGAAGAATATAGCCTGTATCCTCGGCCAATTGGCGGCGAAGACCCTTGATCTGGCTGGTCAGCTTATTGCCGCCTTCGCCTTGAACGAGCGGTAAAAGCCCATAGCCAAGCTCGAGGCGGATTGTATCCATGGCTAAGGCTTTAGAGACAGGCTCTTCCGCAGGAGCTGCGCCCGGACTGCCCGGTGCGCCCATTGCTGCTTTTGCTGCTTCGGCGCGTGCGCGCTCAGCTTCCAGCTCGGTATTGCGCTTAAAGGCATAGTAAGAAACGCCCGCAGTCACAATAGAAAGCGTTAGAAACGGCACAACAGGAATGCCTGGCATGATCGCTAGCGCCATCATAAGGCCAGAAGACATAGCTAAAGCACGTGGATAGGCGCTAAATTGATCGAGAAGCGCTTGATCGGCTGAGCCTTCAACACCTGCTTTGGAAACCAAAAGACCCGCGGCAACAGAAACAATAAGTGCTGGAATTTGGCTTACCAAACCATCACCAATTGTAAGAAGTGTATAAGCTTGCGCCGCATCAGCAAGCGTTAAGCCTTGGCTGGCTGTGCCGATAATAATCCCGCCAATAACATTGATGAAAGTAATAAGAAGGCCGGCAATCGCATCACCGCGCACGAATTTTGCCGCACCATCCATAGCCCCGAAGAAGGTACTTTCTTGTTCTAAGTTTGAGCGGCGCAGCTTTGCTTCATCTTCTGTGATAAGGCCAGCGGAAAGATCGGCATCAATCGCCATTTGTTTTCCGGGCATCGCATCCAAAGCAAAACGCGCTGCCACTTCGGCGATACGCCCAGAACCCTTTGTGATAACCACAAAGTTTACAATGACCAAAATCGCAAAGACGATCACGCCGACAATATAATCGCCGCGAATAACAAAACTACCGAACGCGCCAATGATTGCGCCCGCCGCATCGCCGCCACTATGCCCTTCAGAGAGAATGAGCCGCGTTGAGGCCACATTCAAGCCCAGCCTCAAAGAGGTTGCGACAAGTAGCACGGTCGGGAAGGTTGAAAATTCTAGCGGTCTTTGAATAAAGAGAACCGTCATCAAGATCATCACAGAAAACATGATCGAAAGCGCCAACCCAATATCAAGCATTGTTGTTGGGATCGGCACCAACATGAAGAGGATAATGCCGATAATGGCCAGCGCAAAAATAACATCAGAACGCAAATAAGGCATGATAAAGCCCGCAGCGCCCTGCATTTTAGACATATCGAATTTGCCGCCACCGCTAGCCGGGGCAGGGGATGAAGATGTTTTTGCGGGTAAATTCTGTGAATCAGCCATGACTCATCTATATTAGGCTATGACCGCACAGAATGCGAGTATGTTTTTTGCCCTAAGGCTCGCTTATTTAGCGTTATTGCGCTATTGAGTGAGGCCTTGTAGGCGTAGGCCAAGATTATAAACCTGCGCGGCAACAACTTCTTTATCTTGTGAACCGCTAAAGGCTTGTTCAACGGCGGCGCCAAAATCACTTTTCTGCGCCAGTGCAATCGTTGATTTCTGCGCTTCTTCAGTAAAAGCATTCGTAAGATCAACAGAACCGTTTTGAATTTCACTCATAAGAGCGCCAAGTTTGACCTTCGTATCATCTTCAAGATTATTAAAGATGCTGTTCAAACCTTGTAATACATTCGCTTCAAGCGCACTTACATGCTCATTCGTTTGTCCTGTATCCGCGGTAGGCGCATCCGTAGCTGGCGAAGCGGGAGGAGTATCGCTGCCCATATTGCCCATCGTCTCGGTTGCAGTTTTCTCAGCCATTCCAAGAAAGCCTTTTATCTGAGAGAATAGCCCGCCAATATCAAAATCAATTTTAAAAACAGATTTGAGTGCATTGGCAATGCCTTCAAAGAAATTCACTTGTTCCCAAAGCCCAGAAAAAGCATCTGAGACTTGGCCGCTCATAATTTGCTCTAAAAAACCAGGCTTCTTCGTCTGCGTCTGTTGCGTGGGGCTCTGACCCGGTAATAGGCTACTAACCTGACCAACAACATCGCTGACGATACCATCTTTTACGCCATCGATTTGTGTTGTAACCATATCTGTGACTCTATCGAGCTGTTCTTGCGCTATGTCAGGTAAATCGACCATCTAAAACCTTACTTCAATTATGCGCTCTAATATGATGAGCGCCGCTTTGTTTATTCTTTCGTTCACCACATTATGAATAGAAACTCTTAATAAACTCTTAAAATCGTCTTTTCCCGCTTGTACTAACGCTTTCGCTCTTTATAGTTTTATCAAAGATTCTAAAAATCACATGGAAGGGGAAAGTGATGGAAACATTTCTAATTATTTTTGTAGGGCTTTGTGCGCTACTGGTTATGAAAGGCGTAAAGTCTGTGCCGCAAGGCTATGAATGGACTGTTGAGCGCTTTGGCAAATATACTGGGACATTAGAGCCGGGCCTACATTTTATCATACCATTTATCGATGAAATCGGCGCGCGTATGAGCATGATGGAAACAGTTTTAGATGTGCCATCACAAGAAGTAATCACAAAAGATAACGCGCTTGTGCAAGCTGACGGCGTTGTCTTTTATCAAGTCTTAAATGCTGCCCGCGCAGCCTATGAAGTGCATCAGCTAGAGCGCGCAGTTTTAAACCTCACCATGACAAACTTGCGTACTGTGATGGGTTCGATGGATTTAGATGAGCTACTTTCTGAGCGTGACAGCATTAATGCCCGCCTTCTCACAATCGTAGACGAAGCGACGGAGCCTTGGGGGATTAAGGTGACACGTATCGAGATTAAAGATATCTCTCCGCCGCGTGATCTTGTTGATGCTATGGCGCGCCAAATGAAAGCTGAGCGTGAAAAGCGTGCAACCATCCTTGAAGCACAAGGTGAGCGTCAAGCTGAAGTTGAACGCGCAGAAGGTGAGAAGCAAGCAGCAATTCTCGAAGCTGAAGGTCGTAAGGAATCTGCATTTCGTGACGCGGAAGCACGTGAGCGTCAAGCTGAGGCGGAAGCAAACGCAACTCGTATGGTCTCTGAAGCGATTGCAAAGGGTGATGCGCAAGCCATTAACTACTTCGTCGCGCAAAAATATGTCGAGGCTTTGGGTAAGTTTGCTAACTCTCCAAATGAAAAGCTCGTCTTCATGCCAATGGAAGCTTCCAGCGTTATCGGCTCAATAGGTGGCATCGCCGAGCTTGCTAAAAGCGCATTAGGCAATAAAAGCATAACGTCTAAGTAAGATAACTATATTATAATAGAAACCCCGCATTTATTGCGGGGGCTATAAAAAGTAAAAGGGAAGGACATGAAATGGACGTATTTGGTATTGATCTACAAGCGCTTGAATATTGGCACTGGCTCACGCTAGGCGGACTATTCCTCGTATTTGAAGTGCTGACAATGGGGTTCTTCTTCCTGTGGTTCGGCGTCTCAGCAATAATTATCGGCCTGATCGTTCTGGCTGCGCCCGCTTTTCCATGGGAGTTGCAATGGAGCTTGTGGGGGATGCTTGCCATTATGGACCTGTTCGCATGGAAAATCTTCATGGCGAAAAAGCTTTCCAAAGGCATTAAATCCGATGAGCCACATCTTAATAAGCGCGGTGATCAATATATTGATCGCGTTTTCACCTTGGAAGAGCCGATTATGAACGGCTTTGGTAAGGTAAAGGTGGATGACTCAACATGGAAAATAGAGTGCGAAACCGACCTTGAAGCAGGGTCAAAAGTCCGCGTCACTGGCCTTGATGGAACAGTGCTTAAGGTTGAGTCTTATTAAAGCCACCTGCTTAATTCATAAGAGCTAAACACAAATAGATATGATCCCGCTTAGCAATTTGCGGGATTTTTTTTATGGAGCTTAATAGTTGTCATAAAACTTGACTTTATCAACTAAAGGTTATAACGTCCGGCGCAAATAAAACTGTGTTGGGAGGATTATCAATGGCACGCGAATTTAGACCATATATAGCTGCAGGTATAGGAAGTGGCTTAAATATCAATACAACTTATGTTGTAGAAAATGGTGCGTTGAAAAGAAAAAAACTTATGGGCGGCACAGTTTCTATTTCCCTAAAGGGGGCATATATAGAAATGCAGCAAGGATTAATTCGCAAGGGAATGGATGTAGCAGATGTTCTGGTGAAAAATGGGCCAAATGAAATGCTCTGCAATAAAATGCCGAATGCAAAAGAGTTTGTTGCTTATTTAGAGGCTGTTGCAGCGGGCAATGATCCTGATGCAAAGGCAAGCTCTTCTAAAAACGAGGCTGAAAAGCAACTTAGGGCGGAAGAGAATGCATGGTATAGGCACTTAACTGACGAAGATTTAGATGATTATGTTTATGTGATCCCGGAATTGCCAGATAGTTTTGTCGATTATGAATCAAAACGAAGGTCAGTTCATATTGGCGATGATCACAAGGGGTTAGTGCATCAATTTTGTAAAGCTGGTGAAAGGATAATGTCATTTAAAGGATTTGATATCATAGCGCCTACAAATGGAATGTTCCTAGGAACTATCTTTGATTATAATCCAGTTGAAAGCGGTAGTTTTGTAGAGAAGATGCAGGCTAAGATGGAATGCGATGAAGAAGTTATTGGCATCTATAGGCCACTAAAAGGTGCGTTTCGAGAAGTCGCTTGGTCTAACGCTTATACACGACAACAGACAATTGAAAGGTATCTTGAAACAGGAAAACGCCCATGGTTCACTAGTGCGGAATCGTATTTTGTCCAAGCTCTACCTGGGGATTACCAGCGCTTCAAAAACACTCCATTGGGGGTTGCTCATGTGGCGGATTTACCAAGTTTACATCCTAGCCTTGAGAGCTATAGATTTGCACAAAATAGCCCGAAATTTAAAACGCCCTAACCACCACTCGCTGCAGGGATATTGATCCCTTCATCCTTATATTGGTTGAGCTTATTTCTGAGCGTGCGGATGGATATACCCAAAATATTCGCCGCATGCGTTCTATTGCCTAAAGTATGCTCGAGCGTGTCGATAATCATATCGCGCTCAACTTCGGCAATTGTACGCCCGATCAAGCTTTCCACCCCGCCTTTATTCACGGGAGCGCCAGCGGGTTGGCCTGCTGCAGTTGCGCTAGCGGCTTCACTCGGCGCGCTAGGTTGCGCAGCATTCGCGCGTCCCACACCGCTAGGCGAGGGGGCTTGAGAAGGTGCAGCAGCACTACCGCTGCCTGATTGAAACGCGCTATCTTGCAAATGAATAGCATCCGCCTCAAGGCTATCTTCGACACTCATCAATATCGCGCGATGCATCGTATTTTCTAATTCTCTGATATTACCGCGCCAAGGATAGGCCGTGACTTTTGCAACCGCCTCACTTGAGAGTTTTTTCTTATCAACGCCATTCGCATCCGCATATTTATCCGCGAAAAACTGCGCTAATTGCACGATGTCTTTCGGGCGCTCACGCAAAGCGGGAAGGGCAATATTCACCACATTCAAGCGGAAATATAAATCCTCGCGAAACTCGCCATTTTGTACGCTGGCTTCTAAATTACGGTTAGAGGTCGCCAAAATACGCACATCCACCTTCACCGCATCATTCGAGCCAACGCGGGTAATCTCGCGCTCCTGAATAGCGCGCAAAAGCTTAGCTTGTAAAAGCGGATGCATCTCGGAAACCTCATCCAGCAAGATCGTTCCCATATGCGCTTCTTCAAATTTACCGATCCTGCGGCTGGTCGCACCAGTAAACGCCCCTTTTTCATGCCCGAATAGCTCGCTCTCCAGCAAATTCTCTGGAATAGCGGCGCAATTCACCGCAATAAAAGGCCCGCTACCGCGCTTTGATTTTTTGTGAATATACTGGCTCATCACCTCTTTACCAGTACCGCTTTCCCCCGTGATGAGGACAGTCGCCTCACTCGGCGCAATCTTATCTGCTAACTTCATCACGCTTTCCATCGCTGGATCAGAGGCAATCATATCGCTTTGCTCTTGCGTAACCGCTGCAATCACCGCTGCGATTAAATCTGCATCAGGCGGAAGCGGCACATATTCTTTCGCGCCTTGCTGAATAGCTTTTACAGCCGCGCGCGCATCCGTTCCAATCCCGCAGGCAATCACAGGGATGTGAATGCGCTCTTGCTCGACGCGCTCAACAAAGCTCTTAATATCCTGCTTCACATCGATCATCGCTAAATCCGCGCCTTTACCGTTAAGCAGCGCACCAATCGCCTGATCTGTGTCCTCGCAGTGAATAACCTTCGCTCCTTTTTGCAGCGCGATCTTCCCCGCTTGAGAGATATAACCTTCTAATGTCCCGATAATGATTAAACGCATAGATCTTCGATGTCCCTAAAATATTAAGCCTCATGATTCTAAAGGGATTAGGCGCATTTGAAAAGGGATAATAAAGTTTGACATAATTTTGCGGGTAGCTTAGAAATAGTGCCTTTAAAATATAAGGAGTAAGACATGGCTAAGGGTTATATTAAAGATAGCGAGGGTAGTTTGCGTGCGCTTATTGCGTCATTTGCCATTGTAGCAGTTGTTAGTAATGGATTAACGCCTCTCTTTGATGATAAAAGCGAAGCTGTTAAAGAGCCTGAGCCTGTTGTTCAGCAAGTAAGCCACTCTCAGCAAGCTGCAATTAGCGCGCCGCCTAAGCCGCTGCCAGCGAACCCTAATCGCACTTAATTTGATATAATAACTAAAATCTTAGAAGCAGGTAAAGAGCTTGGCGTTACTAAGGTTGAAAAGCTTCATGTTGATAACTCTCTTTTGCGTGATACTTACGCGACAGTGAAACTTAAAAGCGGTGATGAGGCTGTTATTCGCGTATTTGGAAATAAAGCAGATGGCCGCGAAGGGCTGACAAAACAATATGAAACCGCAAATATTGCTGCTACCTCTCCTTTCCCATTTGTTTTGGGTGCGGGTAGCCAAGCAATGCTTTATAGCACTGAGCTGTTAAATGAAAATGGTGATTTATATCAGAGCGCTTATGAGCGTTTTTATGATGAACAATCGAATGAGCAGTTACAGAACAAATGGCATGCTGTTGTTAAAAGCCTGAGGAAACACAGGCCTTCCATGACCGTATCATGAATTTTGATCTTAACCCTGTGCTGGATATTATCTCTGCTAAAAGCGGTCAAGATAAACAATTTGTGGCTGAATGTGCGGCGCTTCATACGGCAACGATGATTGTAAGGCAATGTTTAACGGATCAGGCAGTAAAAGCTAAAGGCAATATGACGTCTGATATGCAGAAGAAATCAGACTCTATTAAAGAGCTTTGGGCGCATCGCTATGAGCAACTTGCTGAAGTGGCTTGGCCATCTGATCAGCCTAAAAAACCTGCTGTTACTGAGCCTGGTCTGCATTAATCCAGAGCTGATAGAAACTCGATCACATCACTGCCAGCACCCATTGCATAAAGAGTGTTGTGATAACCATGTGGATAGAGCCGAAGTTGTTTCGGCTCTTCAGCTTTTTCATACAGATCAAGCCCAGTCTGTGCGCCCAGAACCTCGTCATTCTCCGCAACCATAAACATTTTAGGCATCGTTAAGCCCTTAATCTTATCAATGGAATCATATGTGTCATGCATAAGATGCTCAATGAACGGAATGAAAGGGTAAGCATTACGCGCAGGATCAGTGAGGCGCGCATAGGGCGTTTCTAAAATAAGCGCTTTAACATCTTTATGCTCTTTTGCCATCTGCACGGCAACGCCTGTCCCTAAGGACTCACCATATAAAACAATGTCACTATCCTCATAGCCGCTCTCGCGCATCCATTCTATATAGGCGCGTGCATCTTTATAGAGCCCTTGCTCTTCAGGCTTGCCTTCATTCCCCGCATAGCCGCGATACTCCGCAAGTAGCACGCCATAGCCATTTTGTAAGAAAGGCTGAATTTTATAATTTCGGTGGCTGATATTTCCTGCATTTCCATGAAAGAAGACAAGAACCGCTTTGCCGGTATCGGCTGGCGGTATGAACCAGCCACTAATCGCGAGCCCGTCTTTGGTTTTTACATCTGCCATCACCACATTTTTAGGCACTTGTGGCTTGGAGACATCTGGAAAATAAATAAAATCGCGCTGATTAAAAAACAAAAAGCCCACCATGAAGAGGTAAATTAATGGTACTAGAGCTATATAGCGGAATAGGGCCTTAGTCAAAATATCTTATGCGCTTTGATGGAGGAAGTTCTGCATTAAGCATCATTTCTAACTTCCTAGGATTGTCCTGCTTCGCAATCGATATACATGTGAGTGTGATCATGATTTTGATCAGAGCATTATCACTTGAACGCTTTTCAAGCTTTACAGCCAAGGGCGCCATAACGATTGTTCCTAAAATCGCGCCATAAAATGTTGTCAAAAGCGCAACAGCCATCGCTGGTCCGATTGTTTCCGGGCTATCAAGATTGGCGAGCATCTGTACCAAACCAACTAAAGTTCCGATCAAACCCATAGCAGGGGCGATCTCCGAGGCGCGGCGCGTGATACCGGCACTTCTTTTGTGGCGCTCAATATCAGCCTCTAATTCTTGGCTAAGAAAAAATTCAACATCCGCTGCCGTATAGCCATCAATGACCATCTGTACAGCTTTATGCAGAAAGCCATCTTTTTTAAGCTCGCTGTCATAGTTTGATAAAACTAAAATACCTTTTTTCTTGGCCACGACGGCTAGATCAAGAAGTCCGGCAGCCATCGCAGACGGATTGATATTTGTTCCTAAAATGGTTTCCCCAATCACCTGACCTGATTTTCTCAGCTCAGCGCCAGTATAAGATGTGGCTGTGGCGAATAACGTGCCGATAACAACCATCAAAATAGAAGGGATGTTCAAGAACTCTGCATCACTGCCCATGGCAATTGCAGCAACGATCAGGCCAAATGTCCCTAAGATCCCGATCAATGTTGCTAAATCAATACGGCGATAAATCGTAGGGATGCTGACATTAGGAAGCTGTGATGTATCTCCGGCAGCGTCTGCGGATGTTTGTCTTTGTGAAGTGGCTTCCTTCATAATCTTTTGATCCTTATCTTATGTCGCTTCTTAGCTACGATCAGATTTAACAATCTCAGTCATTGTCACGCCAAGTTTGTCTTCAACAACAACAACCTCACCACGCGCGACAAGGCGGTTATTCACGTAAATATCAATCGCTTCACCAACCTTACGATCCAGCTCAACAACCGCACCACGACCAAGCTTTAGAAGCTGGCTAACCTGCATAGTTGAGCGCCCTAGAACCGCGGAAATCTGAACAGGGATATCATAAATCGCTGTCACATCATCAGCCATAGGCTCGCCAATATCAAATTCGCGTTTTTGATCTTGATGAGGGTTGTCAACTTCTTCCATTTCGCTAAGACCCATAGCGCCACCGCTTGTATCTTCACCAGCGCTTTCAGCTACTGCATCTTCTGGGTTTTCATTTTCATCGCTCATCAGGCTTCTCCATTATCTTTATTCTCATCCTCAGAAGGTATCTCTTCTAAGCTCTCCTCTTCTTTCGAAGGGGCTATGCTTGGCTTAAGGCCAGTATTCTCAGGGCTGTCTAGTTGCGCAACACTATGCTCTATCTGAGAAGGTGCATCTTCAGCCACTACCTCTTTATCATGACTGCTAAAGCCATCCTTCGCAAGCGTTTGCTGTAAAATCTCTACAATATCCGCAGCTATTGCATCTGGCTTATATATCGCGCCGCCATCCCCCCAGCTCACCAAGCTGTTATGTGAGCCCTCTAGGGAAGTGTCGCCGACAACTTCGAAAGAAAATTCGGGATTGCTGGAGCATAGCTTTAAAATATGCTCTTCAATCGCGCTTTTAAGCTTTAGATCAACTTGAATACGCACGGTGCGTAGATCACGCTGGCGTGTAATCACATCGCTTATAAAGTTCTGTAACTCATCAAATCCGCACTCCCGCGCATAATGCGGGTAAAGCGCTTTGAATATATGCAGGCTCAAATGAACAGCTTCTTGCTCATAGAGTTTATTACGTTCTGCTTCTCGCGTGAAAAGTTGCTCGATCTGTGTTTGCATGCCCGCCAAACACAAAGCCGTATCTTTTTCTATACTGGCAAGTGCATCGAGGCGGCCTTGGTTAACGCCCTCTTGAAAGGCTTCTTCTTTAGCCTGCGCAAGTTCTTCTTCAGAGAAAGTGGGGGGGGGCGGGGGCAGATCTTCTTCTAGCTCTGCACTTTCATCCACTTCAGGCTCATCAAATAAAATAGAATCGAAAAAATATTTTTTATCCATATTTAATACTTAAAGTCCGTTCATCTATGCGCTGAGAGCTTGCCTTTGATAACATTTTTGTCTCAAAGCGAGCC
>MDSZ01135295.1_pt1 | contig 11964 bp, 14 predicted proteins | sample 811201 | NCBI WGS metagenome assembly MDSZ01 (sample SAMN05326647, study PRJNA326480) | marine metagenome | isolation source: seawater | place: Indian Ocean: North | collected 2010 | reverse complement strand
GCACCCACAATAGCAGCAAGAGGTATTATTACATCATAGTCCATAATAGTTTCTTTTAATAAATCTAAATCCGTAACATCTTGTTGTATAAAGTTAAAATTTTTATTGGAACACAAATGTAATAATGATGTTTGTTTATACATCAAATTATCCAATGCAGTAACTTCATAACCTTTGTTTAACAACTCCTCTGATAGTGTAGAACCTAAATATCCTGCACCACCTGTTATCAATACCTTTACCATATTCGTAACCTCCCTAATAAAATATCTTTAAACATAATCCAATCTGACAATTTAGCATATAAAGGATTACTAAATGCGGCTGGTTTATTTCCCTCAAAAAAATAGTGTCCACTCCAAGCGAATGGATAAATCACAAATGGAATTAATGGAATCAAAAACCAATACCAATTATATAATGTAAATGATGTAAATAGTATTGTTACCCATTGTCCTATAAAATGCAATAATCTACACTTTGGATGTTCGTGTAGTGTTAAATAATAATTATAGTAATCACTTAACTTCATTTAATACCTTTAACAAATTCTTTATTTTACTTTTATTCAGTGATGGGTAGTTGCCTATATACCAACTAAAATTGTGAATGTAGTCAACATTCTTAAACTCATCATAATTTATATTTTTTTCTCTAAAAAAAGGTTGTCTTAATTGATTGCCACCTCCTGAAAGTCCTCTTCTAAATTCTATTCCATTTTTTTTCAAAACACTTTCTATTTTATCTCTTAACTTTAAGTTTTCTTTTTTCATTATCACTATGAAAGCATAATTACATTGACCATCTATATTGAAGTCTGTTTTATATTTTTTATCATCTAATCCATTTATGAAATATTTAAAATTATTAATTCTTTTTAAGTTATTGTCATTTAATTTTTTTAATTGTGATAAACCTAACACTGCATTTATTTCATTACTTCTGAAATTATGTGCAGGCCCCATAAAAATAAAGTCTGAATTTAAATCAGGATATTTATCGGTGTATTGTTTTTTCATATTGTTATCAGTCATTTCTCTAACCATTCCGTGTGACCTTAACGACCTACACATCTGATAAAATTTATCATCATTCGTACAAATCATTCCACCCTCTATGGTGCTCATATGATGTGCAAAGTAAAAACTAAAGTTACTAGCAAATCCAATAGAACCTAATTTTTTATCTTTAAATGTAGCTCCATGAGATTCACAAACATCTTCAATTAACAATATACCATTTTTTTCACAAATATCCAAGAGTTTTTTTGATAAACCATTTAAACCTAAAACATGCGTTATAAAAATAGCTTTTGTATCTTTTGTAATTTCTTTTTCTAATTTATCTAAATCGAAGGATAAGTTATCTAAATTAATATCTACACACCTCAAATTAAATCCAGCGAATAAAACTGAATTTATATCAGATACCCAAGTTAATGGTGGAACTATCACATCTCCACCCTCAGGAAACATATATCTTAATGCTAACATTGTTAATTCATTAGCCGATGCTCCTGAATTAACGAATACACTATGTTTTACACCTAACCACTCACTCCATTGTTTTTCAAACTCTTTTACTTTTTCACCATTAGTTAATCTTGGTATAGGGTCTTGTTTTAAAAATTCTATTACAGAGTTAATGTCACCTCTATCTATATTTTCTGACATAAGTGGTAATTTTAAATTTTTATTTTTCATTTTTATTTTTTCCTATTTTTTTAATCATGTCCATTAAACAAATTTCACACAAACAACTTTTAGAAACTATTGGAATAACATTTGGATATTCAAAACACCAACAATCATCAATGTTACAATTAAATTTGTTTCCACATTTATCACAAACTTTCATATCCTTTATTTGTTTTTTTCATACCATTTGAATGTTTTCTTTATGCCATCATCCAATGACACCTCACTAACCCAATTAAATAATTTTTTTATTCTATCACTATTGACAGCTAATTTAGTTTTAATTGTAGGTTTACTTTCATCATACTTAATATACAACTTTTTACCCGAAATTCCTAGCATTTTTTTTACTAAATTAGAAATAGATATTGATTTACCACACCCAACATTGAATAATTCAAATTTAGATGTTTGATTTTTTATAACATTATCAACACATTTAACTAAATCAGAAACATATAATAAATCTCTCTCTTCTTCTCCTGTTCCCCATACATCAATTGATTTTTTAGACTTAATAATTTTTACCATAGTGGCCGCAAACACATGCCCCACATCTAAATTAAATTTATCATATGGACCATAAATATTAGATTGCCTTAAAACAGTAAATTTAGTTTCTCCAATATCTGAATAAAATTTACACATTTTTTCAAGATATATTTTTGTATTAGCACCACCATAGTATTTTGGATACACATCATCACTCTCATTAAAATCTGTTTCTTTTACAGGTGTGTCACTTGACTGATACATAACAGTGCAACTTGGAAAAATAAAGTGTTTTACTTTTTGTTCAAACGCTTCTCTGAATAATAATGAGTTCATAATCGCATTGTCTGTGATATGAATGTGTGGTTTATTAACAACATCTTTTACTCCTGTGGTTACTGCTGCGTATTGTAAAATAATGTCTACACCCTTTACAACTTTTTTAACATCTTCTTTTTTAGTTAAATCTGCTCTAACCCACTCTACCTCATCTTTTACCCAATCATTATTTATTGTATTATTCCACACTGCTCTAATGTCGTAATCATCTTTATCCACAAAATGTTCTAATAGATTTCTACCAATAAATCCTGTGGCTCCGCATATTAATATTTTCTTTTTCATCTTATTTTTCTTTTTGAAATTCAATTGGTATTCTTTTTGAACTTCTACCTATGTTATAATATTCACCTTTTGTTATGTAACAAGTTGAGTACCACGGCCTAGACCTATTTGAATTATTAGAGTAAGAACCATGAATACAATTTCCATGTAAAAAAACAATAGAATTTTTCTTTAATATTAAATCCACTTTCTTGTCTAAAAATTCTTTTGGTATCTCACACTCTCTTCCTGGATTGTCATTTGGGTCTTCTCTATAACTTTTCTTATCAGGTGCTGGTAACAATGGTAACTTATGAGATCCAGGATAAACATACACACAACCATTTTTTACATCAGTGTCTCTTAAAAACCAATTAGCAGTTATGTATTGTCCATTTTTATTATCAATATAACGATTATCTTGATGTGGATTCCAAGCCTGTCCACTGTAAGCACTGTGAGCTTCTTTGAAAATCATTTGACTACTTAAACCTATAACATCATTTTGTTGAAGTTTTCTTAAAATACTTATAACATTTTTGTTAGACATTACACCTTTACATATTTCAGAAGTTTCTTTAATTTCTTCTAATGTTATGTCTGATTTTGGTCTTTCATCCATTTCTAAAAGAGTATCATATCTGTCTGGATTTATTATAGCTGCAAAATCTTTATTAGCGTGTCTTCTTATCACAGATAAAAATTTATCTGTAAATTCGTTTGTGTGTAGATTTTCCACAACTACATATCCATTTTTATTATAAAAATCAATTTGATTATTTGTTATCATAACTAACTCCTCTTGGTCTAAATTCTTTTGGTCTTCCATCTATTATAAGTTCACCTTTATTTTTACCATTAACATACTCATCATATATTTTTTCTGCTACTAATTTTGGTTCAAGACCATATGTATATTCTTTTACTGTTTTTATTCTTGTTGGATAAACATTAATAACTTTAATTCCAAAATCTTCAGCTTCAATTCTCAAACTTTTAGAAAACCCTTTTAATCCCCACTTAGTAGCAGAATGCACACTTCTAAACTTTTTTGGTTCTTTGCCAACTATTGAATTTATATTTATGATTGAACCATAACCTTGTTTTCTAAACAATGGATAAATTTTTTGTGTTAAAAGTATTGGTGATATTAGATTTGTATTGAGACTTTCTGTGATTTGTTCATATTTCATATCGTTTAAAGTGAGACCATAACATGGTATCGCTGCATTGTTTACCAGTACACTTATTTTGTTTTCACTAACTTTAGACAATTGAGTAAGAAAATTTGAATCTCTCAAGTCTCCAACAAGAGGATGAACTTTAACATTATTTTTTTCTAAAAGTTTTTTAGTTTTTTCAACTTTATTAACATCTCTACCATGTAGTATTATATCATACCCATTCTCTGAAAAAGTTTGAGCTATAGCTTTACCTAAACCTTTACTTGATGCTGTAACGAGAGCGCATTTATTGGTATCTCGCGTCGTCTCCAAATGGTTCACTTTCGATTTTTTCATAATTCATAACCTTATTTTTTGTTTTTGTTGATTTTACTGCTGTACAATCATATAGGTAAGCACCTTTTTTATTAGACCACCAAACTACTTTTGTACACCAATCTTCCCAAGAATCCCAAGTCTCAGTAGTTCTATCAATCTCATAGTTAAAATTACCCTTTGTTAACAATGTTTGTTTGCCTAACAATGTTGAATTGTAAACATCCCATATATTGTAATTTAGTTTTACCTCTAAATCTTTAGTTTGATTCGGTAATTTTATTAAAGACTTATTCAAATTTATAGCCTCTGATATTACAGATTGATAATCTTTTATTCCTTTTTCTTCAAAAATACTAAACAAAATGTCTTTAGCATCTTCATAAAAATCTTCAATTTTACCCTCCGTCACCGCTCTTATAAATGCTAACTCATCAGGTGGCCACCATATGTTTAACCATTTTTTAGAACTTACAAATTCAGGACCACCATTTTGCATGTCTCTTGCGTGTTGATAAAAATCTTTAAATAAATCAGATAAAGCACCAGTTTTTGATTCATTTTCAGTAACAAATTTATCAAATATGTCTTTATAACTTATACCATAAACTGATTTTGCTATTATGATTGGTATTTGAAACAATTTATTAAAATGTAAAAATCCAACTATATATCCAAAAGTTCTTGTCTTAACCCAATCCTCACCCGGCATGGATTTTGTTCCAACCACCATCTGTTGAGTTTCATAAATATTATCAATCCATTCTCCCAAAGCTCCATGTATATTTATAATATCATTTTCAACAATATCTAATCCATATTTTTCTATATATTCCGGATCTCCCATTTCTGTATTTGGTAATATACTTAAATTATTAAATTGAATCCTATTGTGTTGTCCCATATCTATTAATTTAGAAACTCCAGAAGTAAAACTCTCATAAGTCTCCTCAGGTAATCCTAATATTATATCTGAAAATGTTTTTATACCATCTTCCATAAATTTTGCCTGTAATTCATAAAAAACATCTAATTTAATATTAGACCTTCTTATAGCCTTTAAAGTTTTCTTATCAAGAGATTGAAATGCGATTAAAGCGCCTTTACTTAACCCACTATCTGATAGTCTTTTTTGAACTTGATAAGAAACTTTATTTGAATTTTTTGTATTCTGAACAGATAATGCATGTGGATAACCATATTTATCTTTGTTTTCAATAAACTTTTCTACAATAGGTAAATCTCTATCTTTATACATACCAAAATTAGCATCGCATGTAAAGATAAATTCTATTTTATTTTTTGTAAACCAATCAATTTCTTCATACAATCTACCCTCCAAATCATATTTAGAAACTTTCTTTTTAAATCCAACTCCCCAATCACAAAATGTACAAGAAAAAGGACAACCACGATTAGTTTCCCATAAACCAATCCAACTTTCATCAGGATTATCTTTTATTAAATCATCAAAATAACCTTCAATAAATGGGGATGGTATCTCATTCATATCTTTTATTCTTTCTGCCTGTGGGGTTGTTATTAGTTTATCACAATCTCTATAAATTAATGATTCTACTTTATCCCAACTTCTTGTTGGATAATTTTCTAAAAAATCAGTAAAAACTCGTTCTCCCTCACCAATTGAAGCTATATCAATATAAGGATTATCATTCATATATTTTTCTATATACTCTGGTCTTTCTGGAATGTGACAACCACCAACTATTATTAATATATTTGGATTTACTTTTTTTAATTCTTTAGCAATTCTCATCGATATATTGTTATTCCATACATAAACACTAAATGCGACTATGTCACAATCTTTATATTGTTCTACTGCATCTTTTACTTTAACTCTCTTATAGATTGGATTTAAAAATTCAAAATCTTTAAAGTTCTTACAATGAAATTCTGCGTATGAAACCAAAAAACCAAGAGATAATGGCAAATAATTTTGACCAGAAAAACTATTATTAACTTGAACCATTCCAACTTTTATTTTATTTTTCATTTTCCACATACCATTTTATTAGGTTATCTATTCCATTTTCTAGAGATATTTTAGGATTAAACCCTAAAGACTTAGCTCTATCTACATTTAAAACTCTCATCTTATCTCCTGTAATCTTTGATGTATCCCAAATTATTTCGGGCTTTTTATTACTCTTATCTATAATTATATTAATTAAATCTTTTATTGTATATCTTTCTCCACTTCCTAAATTAATTGGTTGTTCTGGTCCTGGTGATTTTTCCATAACTAACATCATACCAGCTGCTACATCTTTACTGTGAATAAAATCTCTAATGTTAGAACCATCTCCCCAAACGACTAATGGATTATTACCATCTAATATTTTTTTGATTAATGATGGAACTACCATAGCACTTTCAAGATTAAAATTATCATAAGGGCCATATGTGTTAGCTGGCCTAACAACTGATATAGCATCCCAATCGTATTGTATTTTATAGGCTTGAGCTTGAAGTTCACCCATCCGTTTAGCCCAACCTGCAAATCTATCATTATCAGAGGGAAATGTTTTCCATACATCATCCTCAAATAATGTCTCTCTTGGTTCGTAAACTGCAAGTGAACTTGTATATAAATATTTTTTAACACCACATTTGTAAGCAGCTTCCATTAAATTTGTATTAAATAATATCATAGGTACAAAATGACTAGCAGGTCTTTCTTTCATAGCTTTAGGTGAACCCTTGATACACAATAAATTAAATACATAATCCATACCCTCACATACAGATACACAATTTGAATAGTTTGTTAAATCTAATTTACTGTAAGATACTTTACTTTTAAACTCTATGTCTGGCTCTTTCATATCAGAAACAAAAACATTAGCACCACTTGATATTAAAAGGTTAACTAATTGTCTTCCAATTAATCCTGCACCTCCTGCAACTAAAACTTTTTTATCTTTGAACATTCTTACTCCTCTATTCTTAAATTATCTGTTATGTGTGTACTTGGTTTTTTATCATATTTATCATTTTTATATTTATCGTAACACTCTTGTAATGTTTCAGTAGCTTTTAAAAAACTCTCTTTTCCTATTTTGATAACTTTATCTTTATCTTGATATGATATATTTTTCCCTAATTTACCAATTGTTTCTTCTCCAAAGTCTTTTCTACAACCAAAAGAGTTTGAAGTTATCACACCAAAATCAATTGACACTCTCAAATTGTTTCCGTTTTTACAAGTTCTATGTAAACAAGCGTGGTCGAATATAGTTAAATATCCAAACTTTAAATTACCTATTAGTTCAACATCTTCAAATAATTTTAAACCATCTGAGTATGATTTTTGTGTGTCAAAAAATTTATCGGATATTTTACCAATTGGTTTATTAAATTCTAAAGTTGTATCTTCATCACCCATTACACCTATAGTTGTTATAGCATCACCATTATGTCCTGGCCATGCATCCGAATGTAATCTCGTTGTAGCTGATGGCCTTTTGTCTGTGTCTAACCATTTACCATCTTGTATTCTAACTGTACACATATCAAGTGAATGTAGAGTGTTAAAATATTTAGTGTCTAAAACAATATCATTGACTACACTCTGAACTTCATTATATTCTTTTATGTTTTCAACCTTTGGATAAAATGCACCACTCGGAGTTCTATTGGGTAAATTTAAAATATCGTCTTCATAATTTAGTAAAAAATCATCACTCATAGTAAACTCTTTGTTTTTATAAAATGATTTTAGTGTAATGAATATGTAATTTTTAATTTTATTTTTAAGTTTAACAAATAAATCTTTCTTTATTTTAATTTCTAATTGAACACCATTATCAAAATCAACACTACAATATTTTCTAACCTCATCATAAATTTTACTTCTCTCATTTAGTTTATTTTTAGCACTAACCCTCATTAATTATATTCCTTATTTTACTAATTATATGGTTTGATGTTGGTGGTAGGTTATCTTTATCAGGATGAAATCCAGCAGTTCTGTGTTGTAATCCCATTGTATAAACTTTTCTATCTGAATCTATCATCATTCTATGTGCGATACTACTAGCTACACCTTGTTCATAATCATCATCTAAAACAATACCACCATATTTTGAATTGTTTAAACATCTTTTCCATTCATCTTTAAATACAAATGGTTTAATCCATAACTGATGAATAACACTAACTTTTAATCCTTGTTTCTCTAATTCTTTTCTGGCTTTCTCAGCTTCAAATCTTGTAATTGATATTGGAAACAATACAATATCAGACTCTTCGTGTATCACATTTTTAAGTTCTTTTGTATTATCGTAACTACCTCTATGTTCTGATATGTAGTATACTTCATCATCATTCATAAATTCATTATATGCATATTCATATTCTTTTGGTGTCATTGGTGAAAGTATTTTAGTACCTGGCATTCTCTGATATAGTGAGTGGTGAGATGAACCCGCAACAGGACCTATACTACCTTCCATAGCTATACTTCTTATAAAAATAGAACAAGGTACATCCCATATTTCTTTACTTTTAGAAGCATAATTAACAATCATCGGTGAGTTGTACCACTGAAAACCTTGATACCTAACAACATAAATAGGTTTTCTACCTGCTAATCCAGCACCAACCACAAATCCACCATTAGCTACATCAGCAGTTGTAACTTCTATCATACCATCCTCTTCATACAATTCAGGTAAAGTTCCACCAACCCAACCAACGGCAGTTAAACATTGTCCAAAACATAAACCATCTTTTTCTTTTAGATGACTATATGTTATATCTTTTATTGTTTCTCTAACTGATTTTCCCATAAATCCTCAACAAATTTTTTGTGTCCTAAATCCATAACTTGAGCTTTTCTACCTAATTTAGATAGTTCATCTTCATATCTATTAAATGTGTTTTCATCATCACAACCTGGCCCTGCGTGCCAATATCTACGATTGGTATTTATGTTTAATAACATTGGACCATCAAATACATTTTCTAAATGTTTTTTTATCTCAATTGGATTATCTGAAATATTATATGATTGGTGTAATCCAAATCCTTTTCCAACATTATGCATCTCCCAACTTCGTCTAACTTTTTTTTCTGTCAATATGGATAAATTATTATCCTCAATTACAAATAATATTGGAAGATTCTTTGTTACAGCCCAACCAATAGCACTTAATGAATAATCTTCTTCAGCAGCTGAGTCCCCTACAAAAACAATAGTTGGTTCTCTTGTTGAAAAACAATAACCAACACCTATTGGTACTTGACTTCCCATTAAACCATCATGACCATAAATTTTATTTTTCTTACATTGTATAGACGCTGAACCACCCATACCATTCGCACAACCACTTTCTCTTCCAAGTAGTTCATCTACCAACTCTATTGGTTTTCCCCCAAAAGAAAGATAAGTAGAGTGTCCTCTATGTTGTATAAAAACACTTGGCTTTATACCCTTGTCCTCCATAACTTGAGCTATCGTAGCTGGTATAAATTCTTGACCAGATGACAAATAACTTGGAAACTTTATATTCTTTTGTTGCATTTGTTTGAATGTTTCTTCTTCAAAGTGATGAGACAATGAGGCTCTATTAAATACTTTTAATCTAAAATTTAGCATAAAAAGTCATCCCATCTATTTATTTTTTTTCTATCAAATACTTTTACACCACCAATTTTTCTAGCTGCCTCTAAGTCTTTATCCATATCATCAAAAAATACACATTTACCAAATTGAGATAAATGTTCGGCTTTAACTTCTGTTTTATAAAACATAAATTTAGCGTATGTAAAATATTTATATACTCCAAACTTTCTTAATAAAATAACAGATGGTTGTTTATCATATTCAACATCATACACTCCACCCCTTGAAATAAACCCAACTTTTTTATTCTCTGAATATAAAAATTTTAAAATTGAACGAATACCACTTTGTAGATAACATACAGATTCACAATCATCCATAACAGCATTTTTATCTAATTGTTTAAATGGTTTTATCATTTGTTTAGCCCATATTGGTTCTCTTAATTTAGAATATGTATCAAACACCGTCCTATCTAAATCAAACATAAAAATATCATATTCTTTACTTAATTTTTTAATCATCACTTTTCCTTATTGTCATAAACATAGTGTCATTATCTATAGTTGGAAATAGTTTAATTAATTTTTTAACAATTTTACCTGATACAATGTCTCCAGCTTGAACAACCCAAAATTTATCATCAGTTAATATTCCACCATCTAAAAACATAATATTTTCATCATCCTCTTTTTGATTTAAAACATCTATGTCACTAATTTTTTCAACTTTAATATTACAATTAGCAAAATTATAGTCTGCAGCTTTATCCTCTATCCAAAGACAATCCTCTTGTTTAGGTGTTTCAAAGGTACTATCCTCATAAGGTTTTCCCTCTCTACCATATTTGTCTTCTAATCTAACCAAATCGTGTTTATCAACTGGAGTTTCAATTTCAAAAACAAACGCACCATTCTCTGATGTAGCTTTTGTAGAGTGAAATAAACCTTTTCTAATCATAGTCTTTGATACAGGTTTTAACTTATTAGAGTTACCTAAAAATGAAACTTCAACCTCGCCATCTAAAAGAACCAATCCAGTTGTTTTATTTGGATGACAATGCATTGATGTCTGTTGGTCTTTAGCAATATATAAGAACCAAAGACCAACTTTATCATTTTCATACGCTAAGTATTCATAACCCCAAGGCTTTTTTACTATGGTTTTATCATAACTCATTACGCACCTGATGGTGATAGATTTTCAACCCACTTGTTATAAACTTCAAAAGAAGCTAACATCCATTGTCCCATCCATTTATAATGAGGACAACTCACAAGGTTATCTGACACCACAGCTGGAGCATCTACAAAATTACCACCTGAATTAATTAAGTCATCTTTGATACTATAATAACCTGAAACATCACGACCATCTGTTATCTTTGCAGATATTAACATTTGACCACCATGACATATACAAGCTATTGTTTTACCTTGACTATTCCAATCATTAATAAAATCTAAAACTTGTTGTTCTTGTCTTAATTTTTCTAATGACTTAACACCACCAGGAATAACTAAGAAATCATACTCATCCATTATACTATCATAATCAGTATGTAACTCATCCACAGTTCTTGTGCTTTCCATATAAGTTCCAAGAATACCAAAGATTTTTCCTTTGACATTTGACATAATGTCAACTTCAAAACCTTCTTCTAAAACTCTATAATATGGATAAATAACTTCATGGTCTTGATACTTTTCCCAAGTAACTATTAGTGCTTTTTTCATTTACTACTCTCCTATTTATCTCGTTGTTGTAAAATTGGATTGGCTATTGGCCAATCTATGTTTAATCTTTCATCATTCCACTTAATTGTAAATTGGTCTTCTACATCAGGATACTCACCCTTATAAGCCCATTTATAATTAAAAACTGAATCCTCACTTAAAACTAAAAACCCATTACCAACACCTGGTGGAATTAAAACCATTTTTCTTCTCTTATCATCTAATATCATACTCTGATGTTGTAAATATGTTTTAGAGTCTTTTCTGTTATCTACTAATATAAAGAACAATTGGCCAAATAAACAAGTAATTAATTTAAAAGATTTAAAATCTCCGTGAATACCTCG
>MDSZ01114549.1_pt1 | contig 11964 bp, 6 predicted proteins | sample 811201 | NCBI WGS metagenome assembly MDSZ01 (sample SAMN05326647, study PRJNA326480) | marine metagenome | isolation source: seawater | place: Indian Ocean: North | collected 2010 | reverse complement strand
GTATAGGGCTAACCTATGGACCCAAATACATGATCTAGTGTACCATGGTGGCGGTGGATTTATACACTCAGAAGTATACAACATGCCTATTTGGATGAGAAGGTTTCATATTAATCAAATTAGTGAATTTAATAAGAAACAAAATGAAGAAATGGAAAAAGCAAAAGGTCAATCTCAAATAGGAGATAAAAACCCTAAAGGACCTAATATTAATCCATCTTCAATTTACAATTTTAACAAATAATTTTAATAAAGGTGCGTAAGCACCTTTATCTTTTTTATATTTATATACGCATAACTATAACATAACATGGCTGAAGACGATAAAGAAGATAAAAGACCTAAACAGGAAAAATTTGAAGGAGGTCCTGACAGGGAAACGTTAGCTAATTTAGATCAATACTATAGTAAAGTAGTAGATTTAAATGATCAGCTTCGTTATGTTAATTCTTTAGTACAAGATAGAACTACCATTGAGAAACAATCAATGAATCTATCTAATCAATTGGTTAACGTAGTTCAAAAACTTCAAAAAAGTTATAGTAGTTCTAAAGAAGTTCAAAAAGACTTATCAAAAATACAAGGTAAAAGAGGAGAATTAGAAAAAGTCCAAGCAAAATTAGGAGAACAGCTTACTGATAAAGAAAAACAGAGAATTCAATTAGCTGCTAATATTGAAAAAGGTCTTGGTAGACAAAAAGATGAATTGGCTACTATGATGGATGTTGAAGGTAGGGGCCTTAAAATAGATCAAGAAAGAAAAAAACAATTACAAGATAATATATCTAATCAAGAAAAGGGCTTAGCAACTCGTATTAAAAATATGTCTGCTGAAGAAAGACAGATGTATATTACAAATAAAACTTTAGATACTACTAAAGGTATTGAAAAAGCTATGCAAAAAGAGCTCGCAACCCAGAAAAAAATAGAGGGGTCAATGGGGCTTAGTGGAGATGCTCTAAAAACAGTAAATCATTTACTGGGGGGAGCCTTAGGGGATACAGATGAAATTTTAGAAAATACTACAGATCGACTTAGAGCATTAGAAGACGAAGGTAAATTGATGGGTGGTTTAGCAGGTAAAATGCAAGGTTTTGGTATAATGGTAGATGAAGTAGGTCAAAAATTAAAAGACAAACTTAATGATCCTTTAACATACATAAAAGCAGGATTAGAATTTGATAAACAAGCCACTCAATTACAAAAAGGTCTAGCATTATCTGCATCAGAAGCATACACTTTAAGATCAGAAATGTCTATGGCAGCAGCACAATCAGGAGATATGGCTATTAGTTCTGCAAAAGTACAAAAAGCATTTATGACTATGAATGCTGAATTAGGTATAGCTTCTGAAGCATTAGCAGGAATGGCAGTAGATGCTGCTATAATGCAAGAAAAGATGGGATTATCTGATAAAGCTATAGGGGGTGCAACTAAATCAGCTTTAATATTAGGTAAATCTTTAAAAGATGTAAAATTAGATGTAATTGCATCTACAACTAGTATTAGAACACAAACAGGAATTGCTCTTGATTATAAACAAATATTAGAAAAAACACTTCAAACTAATGGCCAGATAGCAGCCCAATTAGGAGCTAACCCTGCAAGAATAGCAGAAGCTGTTGCTCAAGCTAAAGCTCTTGGATTAGAATTAGAACAAGTAGCTAAAGTAGGACAATCTCTATTAGAATTTGAATCTTCTATATCAGCTGAATTAGAAGCAGAATTATTAACAGGTAAACAACTTAATTTAGAAAGAGCTAGGTTATTAGCATTAACAGGTGACTATGAAGAATTATCAAAAGAAATAGCAAATCAAGTAGGTACTTTTTCTGATTTTAGTCAAATGAATGTCTTACAGCAACAACAATTAGCAAAAGCTTTTGGGATGTCAGCGGATGAAATGTCTAATATGTTAATGGATCAAGAAGCTATGGGTAAAACAGCTGAACAATTAAGAGCAGAAGGAAAAGAGGATATAGCTCAAAGACTAGAAGCTCGAGATGCTCAGCAAAAATTTACAGATGCAGTTGAAAAAATGAAGGGTATATTTGTTGATTTAGTAGGGGGCCCATTAGGAACGTTTTTAAATATATTAGTAATGGCAATGGAACCTATAGCTTATATATTAGAATCAGTATCAGCAGTATTTGGGCTATTTACGGGATCTACTGAAGAATTAGGAGTAATGCAGGGTATAGTAGCAGCTATAGCTTTAACATACGGTACTATGTTTGCTATAGCAAAAGGAAAGGTAGTATATGATAAATTATCTATGTTATACGCAAGTAGAAAAGCAGTATCTGAAAATGCTTCCAAAATATCATTAGTTGCTCAAAGAGCAGTACAAATAGCAGCATTACCTATTCAAACAGCATTAGCAGCAATTACGGGAGTAAAAGCAGCAGCTGAAATATCAGCAGCTTCTGCCCTAACTTTAGGATTAGGTATAGCTATAATAATAGGGGGTATAATAGCAGGGGTAGCTGCATTATCTAGTGCAGGTAGTTCTGCAAAAGCATTAGCTAATGATGCTATTTTTGAAGGAGGAGGATATGGTAAAAGAACATTACTTGAAGAAGGAAAAGTAACATTATTTAATGATAGAGATACTATAGTAGCAGGTACAAATCTTAATAAAGCTAATGATGTTGTAAATGCACCAGAAGGGGGAATAACAGTACAAAATCAAAGCCAACCCGTAATAGATTATGATCAGTTAGCAGGAGCTATGTCTAACGTACAAGTTAATTCAGGACCTGTACAATTTGATAGTGAAGCTTATAGAAATCCTAATGCTGTTAATGGTCAATCGCAAAATATGATGCAAGCACAAACTAAGTTTTAAAAATGATATATTTATAACAAAACAATAAAATTATGGGATTAAAAGACTTAAAATCAAATTTAGACTTACCAAAACTAAATCAATTAGGGAATCCAGTAGAACAAACTGTACCTACTCCTGATTATAATACACAACAAGGGGCTTCAGATTCACCATTTGATCCTAAAGGAGACCATATGGTAACTTTATTAGATCAAACCTCAAACACTTCTACAGGAAATACATATTTACCTGCACCTAGTGAATCTCCTTATCAAGATTTAGATGGTAATCCAGGACCACAATTTCAATTACCAACACAACAAGCATCTCAAAAACATATAGATTCTTTACAAGAAGTACCTGGGGGTTCACAAAATTCTCCATTTCAAGATTTAGATGGTGTTCAAGGTCCTCAATTTGATAATGGAATGAGTTCAACTTTACATGTAGATTCACTTTCACAAGTACCAGGAGGGACTGAAAACTCACCCCATCAAGACTTAGATGGATTACCTGATCCTAATTTTAATACCCAACAAGGAACAGTAGATTCCCCGTTTGGTCAAAAAGGAGTAGATCATATGGTAGATTTATTAAAAAATAAAGGAGCCTTCAGTACAAATACGGGGGTGACATATCCTTCATCCCAACAAACTGTTCCTGAAACAGATATAAATGGTAATAAGGGTCCTAGTTTTATGAATACTAACCAAATACAAACACAAATAACAAGTTTAGAAGACATATATCAAAGTACTATAAACCCAGGAGCAAGTTATGGAGCAGGCCAACCAGGAGCCACATATCCTAATTTTAAACCTGCAGAATTAGACATAAATGGTCAAAAAGGACCAGAATTTGATTTTAACCAAAATGGAACACAATCTCCTACTTTACATGAAGATTTATTAGCAAACACATATCAAAGTACTATAAATCCAGGATCAAGCTATGGAGCAGGTCAACCAGGAGGAACATGGCCAAATGTACAACCTTCTCCAATTTCCCCAGGGGGATTACAAGATTTAGATGGTGTAACACCACCAGGCTATGTTTATCCATCATAAAAAATAAAAATGGCACTAAAAAAACTCCTTACAGATTTAAGTGAGGGCAATCCAATAGATAATGCTCTACAGGCTTACCCTAACCATAATACCCCCTCAACAGCAGGGGGATTTAATTATGGTACTTCTACTACTAGGATATTTGATGGTAAAACCTTTAGACAAAAATCTTTTGAATTTGGTAAAGGAAGAACTTCAGATCAACCAGGAGGAGGTTTTAGTGGTGAACCCTATTTATATAGTGGTAAAATATCTGCAGATTCATTACCAGATGTCCCTAATCCAGGAGACGAATCATTATTAAACAAAATAGGAAATACAGTAGATAATGCAACAGATGGATTAGTTAGAGGGGGATTAATTACTGCTATTAAAAGATCAGGACAAGATTTATTAAGAATAGGAAAATGGGTTTTTGATGCCCCTAAAGGTCCTGCTTGGTTAATAACTCAAACAGGGTTACAAAGATCAAACCCAAAAATTCAAGAAAAAGGAGCATCAGCTTTTGGTGTAAATTTAGGAGGAAATAGTAGAACATATAACCCTTTAGGGATAAATACTTTAGCTCAAACATTAGTTAATTTTTCAGGATTACATATAAATAGAGCCGGATTATTACCATTAGGACCTTCAAATTATGGTATGGAAATAGGGTATAATTATCGTGCTAATGATAGAAAATATGAAACTATGGTAAAAGAAAACGCAGATGATCAATTATCTGGGGATTTTAATACTGGTTATTACAAAGCAAATAGGATGCTCCATTTACATCTTATGAATACAGATGAAGCTGCAAGAGAGGAAAACGCAGTACCTAATAGTATTCTTGCAGAATATAGTGGAGGACCCCATTCAATATATGGAATAGGTAAAACTACACTTTTAAGATATGAATACACTACTGGTCCTGATTCTAAATATGCTAGATTAGCTAAATTAGGAATAGGAAGAGCATCATATAATGCCGGAATAGAAACATATAATCCTTATATTATTACTAAAGAAGAAGGGGGAGCATTATTTAATGAAAGAAATAAACTAACAGAATTAGATAAAGAAGGACAAAGAGTTATTTATAAAAATACTGATTTTGATATAGCAGGAAGTTATAACCTAAAAACAACAGGTATAACAGATTTTAGAAAATTTAAAAATCAAGGATTTACAGATTATCAAAAAACAACTTCTAATGGGAAAAAATTTATTAGAGAACAAAGAGTAAATTTAGGTAACCCTGGAAATCAAATATCAAGAGGGATAGATAAAGACACAGGAGAAATGATATATAATGTGTATAGTCCTCAAACTGTAGATCAAATAAATGCCTTAGATATTATTAGAACAAAAGGGGATTTTACAGATCAACGTTTTAGAGATCTTATAAGATTTAGAATTGAAGCAGTAGACTCAGATAGACCCGACGAAGCAGATACTATGATATTTAGAGCCTTTTTAGATTCTTTTGCTGATAATTATAATGCATCTCATAATAATTTTAAATATAATGGTAGAGGAGAAGAATTCTACACTTATAATACATTCAAAAGAACATTAAGTTTTAACTTTAAAATAGCGGCTCAATCTAGATGGGAAATGATGCCCTTATATAGAAAGTTAAACTTTTTAGTAAGTAATGTAGCTCCTGAATATAAAGTAACAAGAATGAGAACTCCTTTTATTAGACTAACTATTGGTTCTATGATAGATAGAACTCCAGGAATATTAAATTCTATTAGTTTAAAATGGCAGAAAAATTATCCTTGGGAAATAGCCTTAGATAGCCCTGAAAATGGTCAAGACAAAGAAATGATGGTATTACCTCATGTATTAGATGTATCAGTTAAATTTACTCCAATCCATAACTTCTTACCACAAAAATCTATAACTAGATCACCATTTATTATGTCTCATGAAAATAATAGAGCATTAAATCCAGAACAAAAATGGTATAAAGCAGGAGCTGCAGGAGCTGAATATGATGATGATACTAAATCATTCAAATCAAAAGGAGATATAAATGAAGCATTAAATGAAGCAAGTGTTGAAGGATTAAGAAAAAGACAATTAGAAGATGATAGTTTAAAACTTCCTAATTATGATGAAGCTTTAAAAACCCCAGAAACAGGAAACAAAGAATATGGGTCAAGTGAACAAGAACAAGAAACAACAACAGGAGCAGATCAAGGTGGAACATCAGGAAATGAAGGAGGAGGACAAAGCTCTACAACTAATAATTCATCAACATCAGATCCTTCTACAGCAGGTGCAGGTGCAGCATCACAAGGTACTACAGGAGGAAGTGGTAACACAGGGGGTTCAGGTGATGATGTAGATAATAATAAAGGAACAGCAGCACAAAGAGGAATGTTTAATTCTAAACTTCAAAAGACATCTAATGATGGAGAAAAAGAAACCAAATTTACAGCTCAAGGAAAAGATATAAATGTCATTGGAGAAGGAGAAAAAGTATTTAGTATGACTATAGGACCTGGTAGATTTGGAGGAGATGCATGTGTAATAGATTTCTTCTTCCATAATATGAGTGATGGAAGAAGTTATGTGTCTCACGGTATAATGGTAGATGGTGTAATGGTAGATGGAAGTTTTGCACAATATGATTATCACACATATGGGATAGAAGGAATGAGATCAGAAAACCAAGCAGATGCTAAGTATGTTGTTTCAAAATACCATAAACTTAGATTCAATAAAGGAACAGATAGTGCAGGTAGACAAATAAAAGAAGATAGTAAAATAACTGGAGCTACATTTTCTGAAATACTTGCATGTAATGGGGAATGTTATTAATTAATAAAATATGAATAGATTAAGAAGCATAGAAGTAAAAAGAGACTTATCATCAAAAAAAAGATATTTTAAAACTATAAAATATCCAGAAATACCTAAAAAAATTGATGATGTATATATTATAGCTAAAGACGGAGATCGGTTAGATAACTTGGCTTATCAATTTTATAGTGATATAGACTTATGGTGGATTATCACTTTAGCTAATCCTGATAAAATAAAAAGAGATACTTTTTTTATTAAACCAGGTTTACAAATTAGGATACCTATAGATACGGAGCCTATTTTAAGAGATTTTGAAAAAATAAACTCATAAATTCTATTTAATAATATGTCAATATTTAAAGAAAGTTTTAGAAAATTTGTCAGAAAGCAATTACGTTTAAGACAAGAAATCATATCATTTGGTAATGAAGGAGGCAGTAGAATGGGTTCCCGTACAGTAGATTTAGGGGATTTAGGAGGAGGAACAGTAAAAATACCAGAAGGGGCTTTTTATACAAATACAGTTGGTAGATCTTGTGTACTTAGAATGTCATCAGGAGTAGATTTAAAACCAACAGCTGATTTTTTAGAAGGAGGAAAATTTGAAAAAATAGACGATTTATCAGGACCTGGATTAGCTCAAAGATATATTTTAGAAGGAGGAACATTAATTAATATTCCTGGAGAATCAGACGGAAAAACAACTATAATTTCAGCTGCAAGAAGAGGATTTCCTGGAACAGCAGGAAAATTAAAAAGTGGAAAACAAAGAAGTTTTGGGTTTCCTTATGGGGATCCAGCAATAAGAGCAGATGCTGATTCAGAAGGTTATGGTATAGTTCCTATGCCTGGTATAAAATCAGCAGAAATACAAACAAAATCAGCTTATGGTTCTTTAAGAACAGCTAGTATAGAATTTCATTGTCATAACCAACGTCAATTAGAAGTTTTAGAATTACTTTATATGAGACCAGGTTACCCTATTTTATTAGAATGGGGCTGGACAACATATATTAATAATGAGGGAAAAAGAACATCAGAATTCCCTACAGTATATGAATTTTTTGAACCAGCAGTAACCCAAGCTATAATAAATAAAAAAATTATAGACAATAAAATAAAAACAGGAGGTAATTATGATGGTTTATTAGGTTTTTGTAAAAATTTCAGTTATAAAGCAAGACCTGATGGGGGGTATGATTGTAAAACAGAAATAGTAGCAGCGGGAGAAATAATAGAATCAATTAAACCTCCTAAAGTAGCTAGAGCTGTAGATAGACCAGGTCAAGAAGGAGAAAGTAAAGGAACAGATTCAATTGAAGTAATTTTATCAAAAGTGAATACAATTGGGGACATTATTACTGCAAACGAATTTGTACAATCTTATTGGCTTTACCCAAAATCTTTTAAAAATCATGTAGCTGAATTAGTAGCAAAACATCAAGAAGACATAAGAGTCCCTTTAGGTCTAACTACAGATTCAGATGTATTTCCTTATATTATTACTAAAGGTAGAAAATTTGATTGTGCGGGTTTTTGGAATTTAGATGATGATTTTGAACAAACTTACATAAGGTGGGACGCTTTAGTTCAATTATTTAATGCTCATTTTATCCCTCATACTCCTAAACAAGGTAAAGACGGAGTAAGAGAACCTTTATTTATGTTAACTACTGATATGGTTATAGGAGATGATGATGAAAAAAAAGTAGTACCTTTAGAATATGCTCAAGTACCCAACCCCTTAAAAGGAACACAGGCAAAATTCGATTTTGTAACTAACGTTTTAGATATTTCTTTAGACCCTACTGTTTGTATAATGCCTCACCAAATGAGACAAATAGCAGGAGACGTTAATTTATATAAATTATTTGCAGTAGGTGCTTTAGGTCCTGCTTTTATAGCATTTGCTATGTGGGGGGATAATGATTTTTTCTATGATTATGAAATAACAGGAGAAGCAGAAGAGAGACAAATAGGAATGATATATCTTAGTGTTGAAAGGTTATTATATACCCATAGACAAATGATGTATAATAGTGATAATTCTTATAATGATGATTATAATTTATATGATTTTATACAAAAAATATGGGATGATGTAAATGAGGCTTGTGCTGGTCAGCATGCTTTTAAAATGTCTATAGACCATGAAAGACCTAATTTAGTTAGAGTAATTGATCAAGTATTTCAAGGAGGGACAACTTTAGATGTAAATAGTGATATAGTAACTTTAAATATCCAAAGTAATGACTCTATAGTAAGAGATTTTTCTTATCATACATCTATCCCAAGTGCAATGACAGCAACAATAGCAGCATCTGCTCAAAATCCAGATAATCCTGATGATTTAGATCAAGCAACTTTTGCCGCTATTAATAAAAACATAACAAATAGATTAGCTCAACCTGTAGAACCAAAACCTAAAGAAGCCCTATCCTCAGAAGAACAAACAGGATTATCAGAACAATATGATCAAGAAGTAGAAACTTTTGTTAATGGAATTGCAAGATTGGAAGAATTTCAAAAAGAATTACTTACAAACAATGATTATCAAGAAATAACTGTTAAAACAGGAGAAAGAGACGAATCAGAAACTATAGATGAACATAAAAATATATTAAGAGGAGTAATAGCAGCAGGAGAAAGTATATTAAGAAAACACCCTAAAACTTTAGACACATATGGTCCTTATAAAGGTCAAATAATGCAAAAAGCAGTAGCTATGCAAAGATCTGCTATTATACCTTTAAAGTTCAATGCAGAACTTGATGGTATTAGTGGAATAGTAATAGGAAATGTTTTTAAAATTCCAGACACAAGGTTACCAAGAGGATATAAAGATTGTGGTGTAGCTTTTGTAACCACAGGAGAAAGACAAAAAATAACAGCAGGGCAAGACTGGACGACAAAAATTACAGGTCAAATGATGATACTAGATAACCCTCAATCAAGACAGGATTTAAGTGATTTATTTGATTATAATGAATTTAATGAAGACTTAGGGGTTAATTATTTAGAAGAAGAAGACTATGATTGGGGAGCTTATAGAGGTACAATTACTACAAAACAAAAAGAAATACCAGGGTGTATAGAAGAACTTAAAAAAGGAAATAACGTGTTCTTAAAAGAATTAGATGATAGAATACATTTAAGATCTTCACCAAAAGTAAGTAACCATGAAGCAGTAAGTAGAGATGATAATATAGTAGGTACTTTTGATAGAAATGTTGGGGGATTATATTTAGGAACAGTACTAGATGTAGTAAATCAATCTACTTTGAATGGATTTACAACAGAAACAGATGAAAATTCTCCTAATTTTGGTATGTTAGTTGATGATAAAGGTAATCCACCAGATGTTACTAGAAATGATTCTGTTCCTTGGTATTACATTCAATTTGATTATAAAAGTAAAGCATTAAGAGAATTTTTTAGATTAGGTAAAGGACCTGATGCTAGTGGAAAATATGGGTATTATGCTGACAATTGGGAATCATGGTATGTAGATGCTGCTAATGCTCGTACTTCAGAATGGCATGATGAAAGATGGGAATCAGGAAATTATAACGCAGGAACAGGAGGTTTAAATAATACAACAGACGACATTGCAGGAGGAGGAGGTCGTGGGTATCTTAGAGTAGATGTAATTAGTCCTTCCCCAATACAACCTAAAAAACCAGAAAAACCAACACCTCAATCAATAGCCCCTGATGCTACCGACATGTTTATGGATAAAACTTTTATTGGTGATAAGACAGATATGACACGTAGAATAGAAAAAATCGTAGGAAGTATTAGGACTGTGAAAATGGGGTTCGAGAAAGAATCCTTTTTAATACAAGCAAAGAAATTCCCAAAGCGTGGTTATGTGTATGGTACGAATGAGACAGCTGATAAAATAGTAGATATAATATTTGATGAACTAGTAACAAAAGATGATTCTTTTTCCATTGATTCTCTTAAAAGAGATTATGAAAGAGGTATGGATGATTATCGTCTATTATTAGCAGATTATAACAAATATAAAGATCATTCTAATAACGCTAAATGTCAACCACCTAAATCAGAAGAATAATGGGATATATACCTAAATCTAGAGTAAAAACAAAAGTAATTAATCAAAAAGGATTATATGAAGAAAAAATCTCAGGAAAATCTTATATGGGCCCTTTTGTAGAATTAGCCAATGGTCTTAAATATGCAGGAACTGATCCTTATAATTTAGGGGTTGAAATTGTTAAAGTAGTTTTTGCTGGGGCAGAAAGTAAAATTCCTCACCACCCCCAAAATAGAAAATTTTCAAAACTTAAACAAAGAAAAAAAAGAGAATTATTAAAATATAAAAGAATTCCTGTTAGTAGAATTCCACCTACCCCTGAAGATTATGAAAAATTTAAATACATTAGATACTTTGCAAAAAGAGTAAATTCAAATTTTGGTTATTTTGAAATAAGTAAAGAAACCTATTTAGACTTAAAAACTCAAAAACCACATTATGATTTTCGTATGTATGAATGTGGAAAAATTAATTGGGTTTTAAGAGGAAATACAGCATCTATAAATAAACATACATTATCTCTTAAAGAAATAAAACACCCAGGATTATCTGTACTTTTTAGAAATTTAAATGAGTTTAGATCAGCTGATCCTTTACCATTAAAAGAAGAAATTAATTATAAATTAAAAGACCCAACAACAAAATCTAATAGTTTAAAAGAAGCCGAACAGTTTACTATTGAAAGATTATCTATACCTAAAGATCCCTTAAAATTAGTAAATCCTTTTAATTATACTAAACATAATATAAGTGGTAGAAAAGATTTAGATGGTAACCCTATAGCTAATAACTTACCTCCGGCTTATGGTCTTCCTATGGGAGACCCAAAAGTTATAGCTGAAGAACAAAAATGTTTAGCGTGTGTTTATTATAACCCTAATGGAAGAAAATGTTCTTTTTGGGATGCTAAGGTAAATCCAGCATATTGGTGTAAATCATATCAACCATATAGTTCTGACATATATGAAGAAAAGAAACTAATACAGTTTGATGAAAACATATATTTTGATCCTGATGAAGAACCAACAACAGATTCATCTCGAGATGTTTTAACAGGATATACTTCTAGGGGAGGAGGAATGTCTTCAGGAGGAGGATCTTCTGGTGGTGGAGGAGGTGGTTATTAGAAATCCTTTTATTACGTTAATAAGGTATGTTCTATCTTATTGAAACAAAAGACCAACTTAGCAAATTAAAAGAAAAATTACCTT
>MDSZ01188809.1_pt1 | contig 11968 bp, 11 predicted proteins | sample 811201 | NCBI WGS metagenome assembly MDSZ01 (sample SAMN05326647, study PRJNA326480) | marine metagenome | isolation source: seawater | place: Indian Ocean: North | collected 2010 | reverse complement strand
TAATATATTAAGCAAAGTGGTTTTTCCAGATCCGGATGGCCCAGTAATAGAAATTTTAGAATTAGACTTAATTTTAAAATTTAAATTTTCTATAATTTTTATACTTTCTTTATTTTTAAAAGTATAACTTTTACTTAGATTAGATATTTCTGCTATAAAATCTTTATTCACTTCTAATACTTTTTATTGGATCAACTTTTGAAGATCTTAAGGCAGGGAAAATTGTTGATATAGTTGCAATAAATATTGAAGTAATTAATACTATTAATACCTCACTCAAGTTTATTTTTGAAGGAAGTGATGATAAATAATAAACTTCTTCAGAAAATAATTTAGTATTTAATAAAATCTCTAAAAAATTTTGTATAGATTTTATATTAATACTAAAAATAATTCCTATTAATAATCCTATCAAAGAGCCAATTAATCCAATAGAAATACCAATAGTAAAAAAAATTTTCACAATGCTTCTATTATTCATACCTATCATTTTTAATATACCAATGTCTTTATTTTTTTCTTTAACAAATATTATCAATCCAGAAATAATATTTAATGATGCTACTAGAATAATAAGTGACAAAATAATAAACATAACATTTTTTTCAACTTTAAGTGCATTTATAAGAGTGCGATTATTTTCTTTCCAATTTATTGAATAAAAATTAAATTTTGAGTCAGTTATAATTGATTGAATCTGATATTGAAGATTTTCAATTTGATTTGGTGTTTCAACAAAAAATTCAATTTTATTATAATTGTTATTTTCATATAAGAGCAATTTTCTAACAAGAGTCGATGATAAAAAAATAAAATTAGAGTCATATTCATAAAGACCTAAATCAAAAATACCCACAATAGTAAGTGTTTTAAACCTAGGTATATTTCCTAAAATTGTTTTATCAGTTTTAGGTATTGCTATTTTTATTTTATCACCGACAAAAACATTCATTTGACTCGCTAAAGAGTCACCAATTAATATTTCATTTTCAGAGTTTTTAATAAGATTGCCATTAATTATTGAATTAAAAAGGTAGTGATTGCTATCATAGTTATCATAACCCTTAATTAAAACTCCCTTAGAATTATTTTCTTTAATGATTAAACCATTTGTCTCTATTGATTTATAATATTTTAGAAATGATAGCTTATCTAATTTATTTGTAATTATAGTCGCCTCATCATTTTTGATTGTTTCATCAAAACTAAAAACATTTAAATGTGAATTTAAACCTATTATTCTATTTGTAAGATCAATTCTAAATCCATTCATTACAGACATAACTATTATTACAGCTGCAACACCTAAACTAATACCTATTATTGAAAACCATGCAAAAATAGAAACATAACCATCTGTTTTTTTTGAGAACAGAAACCTAAAAATCAGTAGTCGTTCTGATTTAGAAATCATCTATATTTTTAACTTTGAGTTAATAAAATTAGTTACATTATCTAAATTAATTTTCTCAACTTGATTATTTTGTCGGTTTTTAAATTCAACAACACCTTCTTTCAAATCTCTTTTACCAATTATAATTTGAAATGGTATTCCAATTAATTCGTTATCAGATAGTTTCTTTCCTATACTGCAAGATCTATCATCTAAAATTACTTCAATTTTATTTTTCATATAATAATCATAATAATCCATTGATTTTGTGGCACAATCTTGATCCTCTGGCATTAAATTTATAATAGCAAGTTTAAATGGTGCAACTTCAATAGGCCATTGTATGCCTTTTTCATCATGATATGCTTCAATTATAGCTCCAACAAGCCTTGAAACACCAATACCATATGAACCCATATGAACTGGTACATTTTTTCCATTTCTGTCATTAATATATGCATTTAATTTTTCCGAATACTTAGTTCCAAAATAAAATATGTGTCCAACTTCAATACCTTTTGAAATTTTTAAATCTTCTTTTTTTATTGGGCAATTTTTTGGATCATGTTGATCATCAACTGCTGCGTAGAATGATTGAAGTTCATTTGGATCTATTTTTTCAGGATTTAAAGACTCTAATTTTTTATCATAATATAGGGTGCTTTCACCTGTTTTAGCTAGTATTTGAAATTCATGACTTAAGTTTCCACCTATAGGTCCTGTTTCAGCTCTGAGAGAAATTGGAGTGAGTCCCATTCTAATAAATGTTTTGATATATGCTTTAAACATAATATCGTAGGATTTTTTAGCTTCCTCTTCGTCAAGGTCAAAAGAGTAGTTATCTTTCATTAGAAATTCTCTACCTCTCATTACGCCAAACCTTGGCCTTACTTCATCACGAAATTTCCATTGAATATGATATAAATTTTTTGGAAGGTCTTTGTAAGAATTAATATGTGATTGAAATATATCAGTAATTAATTCTTCATTGGTAGGACCATAAAGCATTTCTCTTCCACCACGATCAGTTATACGAAGCATTTCTTTACCATAATCATCATATCTTCCAGACTTGATCCATAAATCAGATGATTGGATAGTAGGCATCAGCAATTCTACAGCACCCGCATTATTTTGTTCTTCTCTAACAATTTGTTCTATTTTTTTTAATACCAACAAACCTAAAGGTAACCATGAATAAATACCTGCGCTAGATTGCTTAATCATTCCTGCTCTAATCATTAATTTGTGTGATACAATTTCTGCATCTGAAGGCACATCTTTAAGAGTAGGAAGAAAAAAATTTGAATACTTCATTTATTAAATATATTTGATAAATTAAATCCAAATAAAATCAAAAAAAATAAAATCATAATTGATAATAATGAAGTAATTATAATTTTTATAAGTAAATATGGTTTATCAGGAGCACTTTTTGCATGCCCAGATTCTATTTTTTGCGGTTTTTTTATCTTGAGTGGTAAAAAAATAAAAAACAAAATCCACCATATTAGAATGAATATTAAAAAATGTGTAAAAACTGCCATTAAATTCTTATTAAATGAACTTCAATTTCTGGTTTTTTTTGAAAAGAATTTTTCATTATTTTTCTTAAGTTATTTTTAATTAAATCAGATATAATTTGGTCAGACAATTTTTGATCAGAGTTTAGTTTAGTATAACTATCAATAAAGGTTAATTTAAAGTCATTAATAATTTCCTCCTCATTAACATCAGGCAAACCTTTTAATGTTAATTTAATATTTTTATTAATAGATTTGTCATCTTGATCAATAATCAAAGATATAAGAGCGATACCCTCAAATGAATATTTTCTTCTTTCTTTTATAAAAGACGACTCTGAGTCATATAGATTTTTACCCTCAACAATAAGTTTTCCTGTTTCAAATTTTTCTATTATTTTAGGTTCACCCGGAGCAATTTTTAGACATTTTCCATTTTCTAAAACTTTGGTAAATGGAACTTGAGATGATAAAGAAAGCTGCTTATGTGCCTCCAAATGCATAGGTTCACCGTGTACAGGTATCGATATGTATGGTTTTGTCCAATTATACATTTCTCTTATTTCATCCGCATAGCCATGCCCTGAAACATGCACTAAATCATCATCAGCAGTTACTATTTCAACTCTCTGTCTAATAAGTAAATTTTTTAAATTATTAATAGATTTCTCATTACCAGGAATATCCCTCGAACTAAATATAACGACATCTTCTGACTCTAAATGCAAATGTTGATGAGAATTATATGCAATTCTATATAAAGCAGACCTTTTTTCACCTTGACTACCTGTGCAGATAATTACCAAATTTTCTCTAGGTATAAATGATGCCTCATCTTCATTTATGAAGACTTCTTGATCATCAACAAACCCACATTTTCTAGCAACTTCTATATTTTTTTTCATACTTCTGCCTACTAGAGCAACTTTCCTTTTATTTTTTTTTGCAGCATAAATAATGTTTTTCATTCTAGCAATATTCGATGAAAAACATGTAACAACTATTCTATTTGAAAACCTTGAAAATATATTTGCCAATTCTTCTTTAACATCATTTTCAGATTTTGATTTTCCTGGTACATTAGCATTTGTAGAGTCCCCTATAAGAGCTAATAAACCCTCACTTCCAATATTTTCAAATTGTTTTTTTGAAAAAGACTTTCCCAATGTAGGAGAATTATCTATTTTCCAATCAGCTGTATGAAGCAATGAGCCATATGATGTTGAAATAACAATTGCGCTAGGTTCAGGAATTGAATGAGTAGTAGGGATAAAATTAAGACTAAAATTTTTAAAAGATAATTTTTTATTAATATCAATTTCCTTTAAATTAAAATTTTTAGCTTTATTGAACTCTTTTAATCTATTTTCTATAAGCAATTTTGCAAATTTTGTAGCATATACAGGACATGTAATTTTATTAGCTAAAAAAGCAACAGCACCAGCATGATCTTCATGTCCATGACTAATTATAACTGCCTCAAGATTATCTTTCAAACTTTCAATATGATCTATTTTTGGAACTAGGAGATCTACACCAGGAAACTTTTCATCAGCAAATGATAATCCAAGATCAATCATTATCCATTTTCCATCACATCCATATAAATAACAGTTAGCACCTATTTCTCCTATTCCCCCTAAGGATAAAAAATGAAGTCCCTCATTAAAATCTTTTAATTGAAAATTTTTATTCATAAAAATATATATTTACCAATTGCTCTTATTCCATCTAAAGTTAAATTTTCTTTATATATAGGCTTAAAAATAATTATATCCTTAAATATTTTACCCAAACCACCTGTAATATAAATCTTTGGTTTAAATTTATTTTCTTTGATAATTTGTCTTAACATACCATTTATTGCGTGCAAATAACCAAAATAGAAACCTGATTGTACAGATGCAGACGTGTTATTATTAACAATCCGATTAGATTTAGAAATTTTAGAAGTTTTTATCAATTCAGCATTCATTATAAGTGTTTCCATAGAAAGATTTATACCAGGAAATATTAAACCTCCAGCGTATTGATTATTTTTAATAACATCAAAAGTTGTTGCTGTGCCAAAATCAATTATTATACAATTCTTTATATTATTATTATAAGCATATGCATAGTTAGATATTCTATCGGATCCAATTTGATTTAAATTATAATTAATTTTTCCTTTAAACGGGATTTTTTTTGGATTGATAATATATAATTTAAATTTATTTTTTTGAAAGTATTTTTTAAAAACTGGATTAATTGAAGGAACAACAGAGGATATAATACAAAATTTATTTTCAATTTTATTTATTAATTTTTTATTTGATTTAAAAAAATAATCTAATTCTTTATTCTTAGTATTAATTTTTTTTTTAGTTTTTAGCCTTATAACCCTAGTTAATTTATCTTTTAAATAAAATCCAAAAACAATATTTGTATTACCTACATCAACAACAATCATATAATTATTCTAGCATTATAAATATTTTCATAATTATCTTTATTTTTTAGAGAAATAGAACCATCTAAATTTAAATTATGAAAAACTCCCTGTTTTATATTATCATCATCAATTTTTAACTTAATATTAGCCCCTAAATACAATAACCTACTCTTATAATCTCTTATAATTATATCATGATCACTTTGCAATTGCTTTACATTGCTAAAATACTCTTGCATTAATTTATATACAAAATTAAAATTATTAATTTCTTTTTTATATTTATTAAGGTTGGTCGTTTGATAATTTTCTATTGATGGTGCAGATACTATATTAATACCAAAACCAGTATTTGTGTATTTAGTATCATCAATATTAAATATTTCAGAGATGATTCCAGAAATTTTTTGATTATTAACCAATATGTCATTTGGCCATTTAATTTGAGTTTTAACGTTACCAATTTTTTCAATAACTTTACAAATCATGTTAGTGACAAAAGCATTATTCAAAAAATGTTTTTCTATAGGCAGTATATTTTTTGACAAAATAGAAATGTATACGTTATCTTTAGGACTTTGCCAATGCGTTCCTCTTCTTCCAAATCCTTTTTTTTGTTCATTAGCCATTAAGCATATATTTCTATTTTGATGTAATTTTTTAACCTCAAACATTGTTGAGTCAAGAGACTCAACAAAACAAAAATCAAAATTATTATTATCAAGCAATTTTTTAATTTTATCTAATGACATTAGTTAAATGTTCAAAGTTGCTGAAATATTGATCAATAAAGAAGGATAAAATATGAAACAAATAATTATAAATAAACTTAAAAAAAGAATGATTTTAGATTGAAAAGAAATTTTAAAAATTATACCCCTTTCATTTATGCCTTCATCAAAATACATAATTTTGATAATTTTTAAGTAATAGAATGCAGATATAACACTTGCTAGAACACCAAGAACAGAAAGTAAGTATAATTCTTTTTCAATTGCAGCGATGAAAACATAAAATTTTCCAAAAAATCCAATAAATGGAGGAATGCCTGCCATGGATAACATAATAATGGAAATAGAAAGACTTACAATCGGATTACTCTTACTCAAACCTTTTAAATCACTTATATTAATTAAATATTCATTTTTAACTTTTAACGAGAGTAAAATAGCAAAAATAGCAATATTCATTATCATATATGAAAACATATAAATTGATGCTGCTTTAATTCCGTCATCATTTGCTGCAACTAGCGCAATTAATACATATCCGATATGTCCTATTGAACTATAAGCTAGTAATCTTTTTATATTTGACTGTGCTATAGCTGCAATTGCTCCTAAAAACATTGAAGCTATTGATAAAAATAGAATTATTTGACTCCACTCAAGGTAAAAGTTTTCAAATGGAACAAGGCAAAAACGATAAATAAGTGCAACAGCTGCTATTTTAGGAACTATAGCAAAAAAAGCTGTTATTGAATTTGGCGCTCCCTCATATACATCAGGAGTCCACATATGAAAAGGAACAGCTGATACTTTAAAAGCTAATCCTACCATTACAAATACAAGTCCAAATATAAGCCCTAAATTTAAATTTTCATATACATTAAGATAAGCACTTATATCATTAAAGTTCATTGATCCTGTAAAACCATAAATTAAAGAGAAACCATATAAAAGTATCCCAGATGATAGAGCACCAAGAATAAAATACTTTACTCCTGATTCAGCTGATGAAATTGAGTCTCTTTTTATAGCTGCCGCAACATATAAAGATAAACTTTGCAATTCTATTGCTAAGTACATTGACATTAGATTATTTGAGGCAATCATTAACATCATACCAAGAGTAGAAAATAAAAATAGAATAGGAATTTCAAAATTTTTAAGTTTAATTCCTAAAAAATAATCTTTAGAAATTATTATACTTGCCATTGATCCTAAAAGAGTTAAAATTTTAAAGAAATTTATAAAAGAAGAGTTACTAAATAAATTTTTATAGTTTGCAAAATTTGACTCACTTTCAAAATAAACAAGTAGAATTGTTAAAAATAAGATCAAAACAGCTAAATTTGAAGTTTGTCTAAATGCATTTTTTTTTAAATAAAGACCAAAAATTAAACATATAAAAGAAGAAGTTGCCAAAAAAATTTCTGGTATAAGAAAAATACTATAAATACTATTTACCATTAGCGATTTCATAATTTGTTATAATCATTTCAAGCGACAATCTCATTGGATCTAAAAATAAATTTGGAAAAACACCTAGTATTATTACTGAAATTGCTAAAGGAATTAAAATAATTTTTTCTCTAATATTTATATCTAAAATATCCGAAAGTTTATTGTTAGTTATAGTTCCAAAAATAATTCTTTTGTAGAGGTATAACATGTAAACAGCAGAGAGTATTATGCCAAAAGCTGCTCCAATAACAACGTAACTAGAAAATTTAAATGCCCCAACTATGACTAAAAATTCTCCGATAAAACCACTAGTTCCAGGCAAACCAACTGATCCAAGCATAAAAATCATAAATACTGTGGCGTAAAGAGGCATTCTTTGAACTAATCCTCCATAAAATTCAATTTCTCTCGTGTGCATTCGATCATAAATAACTCCAACACATAAAAATAATGCAGCTGATACTAATCCATGACTTATCATCTGCATCATAGCACCTTCCAAACCCTGTTGATTGACTAAGAAAATTCCAATCGTGACTATACCCATGTGCGCTACAGATGAATAAGCAATAAGTTTTTTAATGTCAGTTTGTGCTAGAGCGACTAAAGAAGTGTATACAATAGCAATTATACTAAGAGTCATTATCAAGGGTATAAAAAACTCAGTTGCTTCTGGAAGCATACCTAATGAAAAACGAATAAATCCATATCCTCCCATTTTTAAAAGGACTCCAGCTAAAATTACAGATCCAGCAGTTGGAGCCTCCACATGAGCATCTGGTAGCCACGTATGAAATGGCCACATCGGAATTTTTACTGCGAATGAAGCAAAAAAGGCAAGCCACAAAAATAATTGAGTATCAAATGAGAAGTAATTACCTTGAAGAAACTCAATACTCATAGAACTTGTATTTCTGTACATCACAATAATAGCAATCAACATAAGCACTGATCCCAAAAGAGTATAAAGAAAAAATTTGAAAGAGGCATATATTCTTCTGTTACCTCCCCAAATACCAATAATTAGATACATCGGTATTAATACTGCTTCAAAAAAAATATAAAATAAAAGTATGTCTATAGATGCAAACATTCCAATCATCACTGTTTCTAAAAACAAAAAAGAAAGCATGTATTCCTTAACTCTTTTTTTAATATTATTCCAACTAGCTAAAATGCATAGTGGAGTTAAAAATGTACTTAATATAATCATAAAAAGTGAGATGCCATCAACTCCAATGTGATAGTAAAAGTTAAAATCATCAAACCATCTAAATTTTTCTTCATATTGATAAAAGGGATTTGAATAATCGAACTGCAACCATAATATTAAACTTAAAATAAAAGTTCCTATTGTTGTAAGTAAAGCAGACCACTTTATGTTATTAGATGTTAATTCATCTTCTTTAATAAAAAAAATAATTAATGCTCCAATTAAGGGTAGAAAAATAATTACTGAAACTAAAGGCCAATCAACCATCTAATAATATAGAAACCATGTTAGAATTATTACTAAGCCACCAAGCATAGCAAAAGCATAATGAAATAAATATCCAGATTGAAATAAACTTACATAAATTGAAGATTTTGAAATAATCCAAGAGATACCATTTGGTCCGAGACCATCAATAGTTTTTTCATCACCTCTTTTCCAGAAGAAATTTGCTAATTTAAAAAAGGTTAAAATAAATATTTTATGATATAGTTCATCAACATACCATTTATTTTTGGAAAGAGAATATAATGGATCTAAATTATAGGATAAATTTTTTGCTCTATTTATATTATTTGAATATATAAATACGCAAACAAGAATTCCTAAAGCAACAGCTGACTTAGATATTAACGATTGAGCCAATGGAAGATATTTATGAGAGCTTTGCGATATTATAATTGAACTATCCCAAAATTCTTTTTTGTAATATCCAATAAAATAATCAGAAAAAAATATTCCAGAAAAAATGGAACCTATTGCAAGAATAAATAGTGGAATTGTCATAACATAAGGTGACTCATGAGCATGATCATATACTTTAATATCTGATCTATTATCTCCATGAAATGTAAGAAATAATAATCTCCATGAATAAAAAGCAGTAAGTAAAGCAGTTAAAATACCAACTGCATAAGCAAAATAAGCTATTCCATTAGATGCGTAGTAAGCATTTTCTAAAATACTTTCTTTAGAATAGTAGCCAGATAAATATGGAAAGCCAATAATTGCAAGAGATCCGATCCACATCATTGTTGCTGTAAAAGGTATTTTTTTAAATAGACCACCCATTTTCCTCATATCCTGCTCATGATGCATCGCGTGAATTACCGAGCCAGCAGAAAGAAATAGCAATGCTTTGAAAAAAGCATGAGTTGTGAGGTGAAAAATTGATGCGTTATATGCGCCAACTCCTGCTGCAAAAAACATATATCCTAATTGACTACATGTTGAATAAGCAATGACTCTTTTTATATCATTTTGAGTTAAAGCAATAGAGGCTGCAAATATAGCTGTAGCAGCACCTATAAAAGTTATAAATAAATTAGTAAATGTTGCAAACTCATAAAGAGGGCTCATTCTTGCAACCAAAAATACACCTGCAGTTACCATTGTAGCAGCATGTATTAATGCAGAAACAGGTGTAGGCCCTTCCATTGCATCTGGCAACCAAGTATGTAAACCTAACTGAGCAGATTTACCCATTGCACCGATAAATAAAAGAAAGCACAAAAGATCTAAAGTTGGAAAACTTAGTGAAAGAAATTGAATTTGATGTTCGCTAAATTGATCAACTTGTTGGAATATATTATCAAAACTTATCGAACCAAAAACAAAAAAAATTCCTGCAATTCCTATAGCGTATCCAAAATCTCCTACCCTATTTACAACAAATGCCTTTATGGCAGCTTTATTTGCTGAGTCTTTATGATGCCAAAATCCAATTAATAAATAAGAGGCTAATCCAACTCCTTCCCAACCAAAAAACATTTGAAGTAAATTATTACTTGATACAAGAACCAGCATAAAAAAAGTAAATAAGCTAAGATAACCCATAAACCTTATTTTTGATGGATCTTCTTCCATATAACCTATTGAATACAAATGCACACAAGCGGAAACAGTTGTTACAACGATAAACATTACTGCAGTTAAGGTGTCTAATCTAATTGACCAATCAACAATAAAGCTTCCAGATGTTATCCAATTAAGAATAAAGATTATTTCAGTATCTCTATTGTTAATAAATTGAATAAATATTATCCAAGAAAACAACGCACATATAAAAAGAATTACTGTTGTAGTTAACTGATAGACTCTGTAATTAAAGTGATTACCAAATAAAAAACAAAAAAGAAATCCCAATAGTGGTAAAAAAATTATTGAAACTGCCATCTACTACCCTTTAAGTTTATTAATTTTATTAACTTCTATTGATCCTAAATTTCTGAAGAAAACCACTAGTATTGCAAGACCAATTGCTGCTTCAGCTGCAGCTACAGTAAGCGTGAGCATTGCAAAAATTTGTCCCGAAATATCATTTATATATGCTGAGAAGGCAATAAAATTTATATTTACTGACAACAAAATGAGTTCTATTGACATTAGAATTATTATTAAATTTTTCTTATTTAAAAATATACCTAAAACACCTAATGTGAAAATTATAGCTCCGAGAAAAAGATAATGTTCAAGAGTAATCATTAGTTAAATTCCATCTCCTAATTTTACTTTTTTCTTTTCAATTGCTGTTGCAGCATTAATTGTATTTTGATTGTCTATATTTTGTCTTTTAACACCACCTTTATCTCTTAGGGTAAGAGTAATTGAACCAATCATCGCAACTAATAAAATTATTCCACATATTTGAAATAAATAAAAATATTTTGTGTAAAGTAGTTGGCCAATCATTTTTGTATTTTCAACTTCATTAATTACAGGCTGTAGTGGAGATTGATTATTATAAATATTAGAAGATCTATCTGTTAAAAAAAGTATGCCGAGTTCAATCACTAAAACTATTCCAAGTAATGCTCCAAAAGGCAAATATTGTAAAAAACCCTCTCTCAATTTTACAAAATTTATATCAAGCATCATTACTACAAAAAGAAAAAGGACTGCAACAGCTCCAACATACACAACCACAAGAATCATTGCCAAAAATTCAGCACCTAGTAAAACAAAAAGTCCAGAAGCATTAACAAAACTTAAAATTAAAAATAAAACCGAGTGAACTGGGTTTTTTGCACTTATGACCATCAAAGCTGAAAGAACAGCAACTGATGAAAAAAGATAAAAAGTTAGTGAATAAAGAACCATTTTTATCTATATTTTCTATCAAGATAGATATTTTGAGCAATTTCTTGCTCCCATCTATCTCCATTTTCTAATAATTTTTCTTTGTTATAAATTAATTCCTCTCTGGTTTCTGTTGCAAAT
>MDSZ01001663.1_pt1 | contig 11968 bp, 10 predicted proteins | sample 811201 | NCBI WGS metagenome assembly MDSZ01 (sample SAMN05326647, study PRJNA326480) | marine metagenome | isolation source: seawater | place: Indian Ocean: North | collected 2010 | reverse complement strand
TAATGAAAAATTTGATGTGTTGATAGATAGTAAACATTTTAAAGGTAAAATGGATTATGCTGAACTAGTTATTAAAGGAAAAAGTAAAAAAACTATCTTGATATGTTCTTACATTTGTCATCCATCACTCGCAAATAACGAACTCTCAGGACCGTTAGTATTGACTGCTCTTTCCAAAATTTTAAAACCCTCAAAATATACTATAAAATTATTACTTATCCCTGAAACAATAGGTGCGATAGCTTATATAAAAAAAAATTTGAATTTTTTAAGACAAAATCTTGTTGCTGGTATTAATATTTCATGTGTAGGAGACAAGGGTAAATTCTCTTTAATATCCTCACTTAGTGAAAGTACATATGCAGATAAAATCAGTTTAAGAATTTTAAAAAAAAAAAATTTTAAAAAATATTCTTTTTTAGATAGAGGTAGTAATGAAAGACAATTTGGTTGTCAAAACTTAAATTTGCCGTTCGTGACTATTTGTAGAAGCAGGTTTGGAGATTATAAACAATATCATACATCAGCTGATAATCTTAAAATTTTAAGTGAAAAAAATTTAAGAGAAAGTACAATTTTAATAAGAGATATTATTTATGAAATTCAAAAAAATAGGATATTTTTAAAAAATACAACATGTGAACCTTTTTTAACTAAATACAATTTAGTAAATTTAATAGGTGGACCAAAGAAAGATAGGTATTTTCAAGAGATCCAAAATATAGTTGCATATGCAGGGAAAGACTTTGATATCAAAGAATTGAGTATAAAATTAAAAATAAATTTTAAAAAAGTTTTAGAAATTATAATGAAATTAAAAAAAATAAGAATTTTAAAAGAATTTTTATAAATTTAGTCTAAGATTTTATTAATTATATTAAAAAAAGTTTTATTTTTTTCATCAAACTTAATTATTTTTTTTATCTTTGAAAATTCTTTTATCCACTCTTTTTTTTTTCCTTTAGTTACAAAATCAAATATTCTTTGAAATTCTTTAAAATTATTTTCTGAAGTCCAAAATTTTCCATTTTTAGGTAAATTTTCATTCCAACCAAATTTTCTTGTAGATAATGGATAAATGTTAGGTGTATTCCCTATGAAGCCTGTTCTTCCTCCTCTCGCTAAATTTTCGAGACCTAAGGTTGAGTCGATCGTAAAAACATATTCAAATCTATCTAATAATTTATAAGTTTTTCTTTTATTATGTGCAGGAAAATAATTAAACTTTATTCCATCTAAATTTTTGTTATAAAAATTTTTTTCTTTTATTCCTTGATTATTAAAATTTTTCCCAATTATGTTTATCTTGAGATTATTTTTTGTTGAATATTCTGATAACCATTTTAAAAAAAATTTAAAATTTTTGTTATAAAATCCCCAAGTTAAATTTGATGCATAAATCTGACTTTCTTCAAGTGCTCTAAAGCTTGAAATAAAACATATCTCTCTTAATCTTCGTTTGGTTGTTTTTTTTTCAAAATTGTTTTTGAAGGAACCTATTGAAATTGTTTTTCCTTTTATAAATGAACTGTATTTTTTCCCATAAGTATCATTAATTACAAACATAAAATCAACAGTATATTTTCTTTGTTTTTTTTTCTTTGTAAAATTTTTTCTGTAAAAATCATCAGCAAAAAAATGACATCTTATTCCTGGCTGTATGAATATTGTTTTGGCTTTAATATTTTTTCTTATCATCCAGAATTTTTTTGAATTATCAATCAATGATAAAACAATCTTAGGATCAGATTCATTTATGTAATGTTTATAATATTCTTGAGGATTTACTTTTAGATTTATTAAACATTTTAATAGAATAAAAAAATTTATTTTTTCAAAGTTTGTATGAATTATTTCGAAACCAATATTTACCAAATATTTCTTAAATAATTTTGAATTGGTTCTCTCAAATGCTAAATTGTTAAAACCTAAAATTTGACATTTTTTTGGTTTTTGAAAAATCCATTTTGCTTTAAAAAATTTTGGTATTAAATTTAAAAAGTTATACATAAATTATTTTAAAATCTTTCAAAAATTTGATTCTCAATGTAAAATATTAAAACATTCATATATTCTAAAATCTATAAAAATAGTACATAAAACTCGAATTCTTTAAACCGCCATAATTTATAAATAGTACATAATTATTTTTATTAAATTTGTAGAATTATTAATAAAAATTGTTAAAGAAATAATTAAATCAATAAATTAATTTATTTTTAAATTGTGGAAAGAGATTTAACCAAAAAAAATGTTTTTGTGACTGGCGCAGGCAAAGGCATTGGAAAATCTCTAGTTTTAAGCTTACTTGATAAAGGCGCATATGTTTATGCTCTTACAAAGTCAGACAAAACCTTAGACGAGTTAAAAAAGTATAAGAATTTAAAAATTTTTTATGGAGATGTTAATAACTCTAAACTAATAAAAAAAATTTTCAAATTTTCAAAAAAAAATAAAAAACTGATTAATTCAATAGTTAATAACGCTGGTTTGCGCCAACGAAAAAAATTTATAAAGATATCTCCAAAAGATCTAGAAGATATTTTTAAAGTAAATTTTTTTTCTATTTTTAAAATAATGCAAGAATTTGTATTATATTCAAAAAAAAATAAAATTAAATCCTCAATAATAAACATAGGTTCAATTGTCGGCGAAAATGGATTCAAAGAACTTTCAGGATACGCATCTACAAAAGGGGCTTTAAAAAGCTTAACCAAATCTTTTGCAATAGAACATGCTCAAGAAAATATCAGAGCGAATCTAATAAATCCTGGTTTTATCAAAACGTCTTATTTCAAGAGCTTTAAATCAAAAAAAAAAAATTTATATAAATGGACTTTAAAAAGAACACCAATGGGTAGGTGGGGGACTCCTGATGAAGTGGTAAGTTTGATTGAATTTTTGATTTCTGACGAGTCTAGTTATATAACAGGTGCAACAATTAATGTTGATGGAGGCTGGTTGAGTTCATGAAAAATATAAGAAAAATTTTAGCATTAATTCCCACAAGACTTAACTCAAGAAGATTGCCAGCTAAAGCACTTTTACCTATTAATAATTTACCATTAATAATGCATGTTTATAAAAGAGTTAAATTATCAAAAAAAGTTGATGATGTAATCATATGTTGTGATGATACAAAAATTTCTAAGGTGGTAAAAAAATTTGGTGCAAAAGTAATGCTCACTTCAAAGCATCATCAAAATGGAACAGATAGAATTTGTGAAGGATATAAAAAAATAAAAAAAAATTATGATTTAGTTTTAGATGTCCAGGGTGATGAGCCACTTATCAGTCCTCTTCATATTGATAAAGTTATTGAGTTTCACTTAAAAAATTTGAATTATGATATAATCCTACCCAACTTAAAAATTAAAGCTACAAATAATACTAATATTGTTAAGATTGTATCTAATAAAAAAAATGAGGTGATGTATATATCAAGAGCAAATATCCCTTATGAATTTAAATTCAAAGCTCCATACTTTAAAAAGCATTTATCAATAGTTTCATTTAAGCCCGACTCTTTGTTGAAATTTGGTAAATCTAAAAGATCTGATTTAGAAAAGTCTGAAGATATCGAATTATTAAGAGCATTAGATTTGGGTATGAGGATAAAAACAATAAATTTAATAGGTGATAGCTTTTCTGTAGATGTATTTGAAGATTATACAAAGGCTCAATCTCAAATACAAAAAGATAGATATCTTAAGTTTTATAGGTAAAAAGTGCAAATCAAATACAAAATAAATGATAATGAACATCAAATATATTTTTGTAAAAAGAATCAATTTCATAAAATAACAGAGTGTTTAGAAAAATCTCAATCAGACAAAAATATTTTGTTTGTTTACGATGATAATGTTAATAAAGAAACTATAAAAAATATAATTGACGAGTTGAATTCATTTGGTTGTAATTTATTTGTGATTGAATGCAAAGGTAGTAAACAAAATAAAAATGAAAAATTTTTATTTAAAATACTTGATACCTTAATTAAAAATAAGTTTACGAAAAAATCTATTATAATTTCATTTGGAGGTGGAGTTGTTGGTGATGTAACTGCATTAGCTAGTAGTTTATATTTAAGAGGTTTAATTTATTTTTGTATTCCAACAACAATGACTGCTATTGTTGATAGCTCAATAGGCGGTAAAACAGCCATAAATTATAAGGGAGTTATAAATTCTATTGGAAATTATTATCACCCAGATGCTGTTTTTATTATGGAGGAAACTATAAAAGAAATTCCTGACAGAGAGTACTTTGCTGGTTTTGCTGAAATTATTAAGTGTGGCCTAATTGGTAAAAATAAAATTTTAGAATTTCTTGAAAAAGAAAAAAAAAATTTGATAAATAGAAAAATTGAAAAAGTTTTTATGATTTGCTTTATGACATTAAATACAAAAATAAAGTTTTTTTCTAAAGATATTTATGAAAAGAACGTTCGTTTAATGTTAAATTTTGGTCATACTTTCGCTCATGCAATTGAAATGGCTATTGAAAATAGACTTAAAAAAGATTTTATAAGACATGGTGAAGCTGTTGGTATAGGTATTTTATGTGAGATATATTACTCAAATAGAAAAAAAAATAATTTATTTAATAATGTATCAAAATATTTGAAGAATTTTAATTTACCTATTAATTTGGACAATTCAAAAATCCCAATAAAAAAAGTGAGAATTCAAAATGAAATTTATAAAAATCTATTTTTAGATAAAAAAAAAGTTGATAAGCACCCACGATATATTAGTTTAAAAAAAAAAGGTAATCCTTCAATAAAGGAGATGAAAGATTATGATTTCTTAAATGATACAATTTTAAAGGTGATATTTAAAAATTAATGAGTGATAACCCCAACATAAAATATTTTGATCCTCAAATTAAAGTTAAAAATATAGCATGAAAAATAAAGATAATAAAAAAGTTTTAATTTTAGGTGCTAGCTCAGATATAGGAATTGAAATATTAAAAATTTATTTAAGAAATAATTATTTTATAATTGCGCATTATTCAAAAGGTAATCAAGCTTTTTTTGATTATGTGAAAAAAAATAAAATTAGGGTAAAAAAAACTAAGTTTAATTTCATATCTAACTTTAGGAGTATCGAAAATTTTTTAAAAAAAAAAGAACACTTAACATGTGATGTGATAATAAATGCCCTCGGCTATGTAGAACAAACAAATTATAATAAAATTAAAATTTCAGATATCGAAAAAAGTTTCAAAGTGAATTTATATCCAGGAATTTACCTAACTAGCCGTGTAGGCGAGGAAATGGTAAAAAAAAAATGGGGTAGAATTGTAAACCTAGGCTCAATTGGAGTTAAATTTGGAGGTGGAATGAGCAATTTACCTTATTCACTTTCAAAATTTGGTTTAGAGTTTTTTCCAAATAATACAAAAAAATGGATAAAAGATAATGTGTTCATCAACACACTAAGAGTTGGTGCAACAGATACTAAATTACACAAAAGTTTGCCAAGTAAAAATCTTAAAAATAGAACCAATCTTATTCCAATTAAAAGAATGGCAAATCCAAAAGAAATAGCTGAATTTGTTTTTTTAATAGGTTCTGAAAAAAATACTTATATATCACATCAAGTAATTCCTGTTTCTGGCGGTGAATAAGAATAAATGAAAAATAGTATTTTGGAAAATATAATTCACACAAAGAATTATTTAGAAAGTTTTTTATCTAAAAAATTTAGTCCAGAATATAATTCAAACATTTATCTTGCTTCAAATACAAATTCAGTAGGAAATTTTTTTTTAAAAAAAATTTTCAAAATAAAAAATGATAATTCTTTTAAAAATATTTTTTTAGATGTTATTTATGGTTTAAAGATATCTGGAAAAATTATAAAAAACAATTTATCGCAAAAAAAATTTTCTAAAATTATTTTTAGCTGGGGTTTTAAAAATAATTTTTTAAATGATGGAAGTTTCAATGACAGATATTTTGGTATTAATTCATCTGATAAAAAAAATTTTCTATGGTTTATAATTTATATGGATAAAAAAATTCCAAATAAGATAGATGATAACATTGTTATTTTTAAAGTTTATGATAATTTTTTCTATAATATATTAACCTGGATTAAGTTTATACTTTTAAATACAATAAATATTTTCAAAGGAATTGATTTTTTTTTACACAATATCTCCAGTTCAAATTTTTTATCAAAAAAATTGATTAATTCATCAAAAAAAATTTTTTTGAAAGATTTCAACGAAATATTATTTCCATATGAAGGTCAACCATTTCAAAATGAAATTATTAGACATTTTAGAAATAATAAAAATAAAGTAAAGATTACAGGCTACATTCATGCACCCCCCATGGCAGTGCCAACTAATTTTATATATAAGTATAGCTCCCCAGACAGAATTTTTTTATGTGGTTCAGATCAAAAATTCTGTTTTGAAAAAATCCTTGGTTGGCCAAAAGATAAAATTGTTGAGATTCCATCTTTGAGATTTAAACAAAATGTTTCAGAGATTGAGAATTCAATATTTCTACCAAATGTTGTAAATAATCAAGAGAAAATTTTAGATAGTTTAATTTATATACACGACAATATAAAAAAATTGCATAATTTTAAAATAAGAAATCATCCAGCCTCATTTTCAAATAAAAGAAATATAGAATTGATAAACAAAATAAAAAATCTTTTTAACATTAAAGCGTCTCACCCAAATATTTTTGAAAAAAAATTAATTTTTATCGGAAATTCAGGTGCAATTATCGAGTCATTAGAAAGAGGATATGATGTTGTACAAATTTGTGAAAATTTTTCTCTCGAGTATTATTCTAAAAATATTTGGAAAAGTATTGAGTCGGAAACATTAGGAAAAGACATCTTCACATACAAATTAAAAGAAAAGGGAAATTTAATTTCCTTTGGAGATGCAAATACTAATATAGATACAATTTTGAATTATGATAAATAAAGGTTCTCTTATTAAATGAATTTTAAAAGACTTTATAAAAATAAAAAAGTATTAATCACTGGTCATACAGGTTTTAAGGGTACTTGGCTCACGCTATGGTTAATAAAAAGTGGAGCTAAAATTATGGGTCTATCAAATGGTATACCAACGAAACCATCATTTTTTACAATGCTAAGAATTAAAAAGAAAATATTAAATGTTAAATGCGATGTCAGAAATATCAATAAACTTGAAAAAAATATTTTAAATTTTAAACCCGATTATATTTTTCATTTTGCAGCACAGGCTTTAGTAAAAAAATCTTTTATAGAACCCTATAACACCTGGACTACAAATTCACTAGGCACAATAAATATTTTAGAAATATTAAGAAGAAATAATTTTAAGAATAAAATAACTGCAATAATTATCACAAGTGATAAAAGTTATAGAAATTTAGAGAAACAAAAAGCATATGTTGAGACTGACAATCTTGGGGGCTCAGATCCATATAGTGCGTCAAAGGCTTCAGCTGAATTGGGACTTAAATCTTATATTGATAGTTTCTTAAAAAATAAAAAGGACGTATCAGTTGGTATAGCCAGAGCGGGAAATGTTATTGGAGGAGGAGATTGGTCAGATGATAGATTAATTCCAGATTGCATCAAATCATGGAGTAAAAAAAAATCAGTAGTTATAAGAAATCCAAAATCAACTAGACCTTGGCAGCATGTACTTGAGGCTATAAATGGTTATTTAATTTTTGGAGTTAAGTTAAAAAATAATAGCAAATTAGATGGAGAGGTTTTTAATTTTGGACCAAACAATTTATTAAATCACAAAGTTGAGGATTTAGTAAAAAAAATCGAAGTTTTTTGGAAAGATATTAAATGGATTGTCAAACCAGATAAGTTAAAAATAGAGTCAAATCTTCTAAGGATAAATTCCAATAAAGCAAAAAAAAAATTGAATTGGAAATGTGTTTTAAGTTTTTCCGAAACCGCAGAATATGTATCAAAATGGTATATTAATTATTTTTATAAAAATACAAATATGTTTAATTATTCTTCTGGTCAAATTTCATCATACGAAAAAAAATTAAGGAGCAAGAATTGAAAGTAGTAATTTTGGCGGGCGGGCTAGGTAGTAGAATTAAAGAGTATACGAAAACAATTCCAAAACCAATGATAAAAGTTCATGGAAAACCTTTGATTGAACATATAATGAAACACTATTCAAATTTTGGTTTCAATGAATTCTATATCGCCCTTGGCTACAAAGGTGAAATCATAAAGAAACATTTTAAAAAAAAAAAAAATAACTGGAAAATAAATTTGATTTATACTGGAAAAAAGACAATGACAGGTGGAAGAATTAAAAGGTTAAAAAAATATTTAAAGGACGATACATTTTTATTAACTTATGGTGATGGTATTTCAAATGTAAATCTAAAAAAATTAATAAGTTTTCATAAAAAATCAAACAATATTGTAACTTTGACTTCGGTAAGACCTCCTGCAAGATTTGGTTCCATTAAATTTAAAAACAATAAGATTGTCAGATTTAGAGAAAAATCTTCTTTGGATGAAGGGTGGATAAATGGAGGTTTTTTTGTGATGGATAAAAAAATTTTTAATTATCTAAAAAATGATAAAACATATTTAGAAAAATATCCTTTAGAAACGATTTCAAAAAAAAATTTATTGGGTGGTTTTAAACATACAAACTTTTGGCAATGTATGGATACTATGAGAGATAAGGAAATATTGGAAAAAGCCTTCAAAAAAGGAATAATTAACTTTGATAAAAAATAAAGAAAATATCTTAATTGCCGGTGGAACAGGTTTTATAGGATCAAATTTATGCAAATCATTATCTAAAACAAAATTTAATGTTTTTTCTTGTTCTACAAAAAAACCAAATAAATATAATAAATTATTTGGTGTTAAATATATTAAATGTGATTTATCCAAAAAAAAACAGATTGAAAATAAATTAAATAGAAATTTTGATTATATAGTAAATTTATCTGGATATATAAATCATTCTAATGCAAAAAAAGTAAAGTTAACTCATTATGAGGCCTGTAAAAACTTAGCAAATTTTTTTAAAAAAAAAAAAAATTAAAAAATTTATTCAATTTGGAAGTAGCGTTGAGTATGGATTTTCTAAAAGTCCGCAGAGCGAGAGATATATTTTACCAAGCAAAGATCTTAAATCGTATTATGGAAAAGCTAAAAATAACTCTACAAGATATTTATTAAAATTAAATAAAAATGAAAAATTTCCAGTTATAATATTCAGACTTTATCTTGCTTATGGCCCTGGTCAAAATTTAAAAAGATTAATTCCATTTATTATTAAGAAATCTCTAAAAAATGAAAAATTTCCATGTTCAGATGGGAATCAAGTTCGAGATCTTATTTTTGTTGGGGATTTAATTAAGTTAATTAAGCTGTCTTTAAAAAAAGATGTCTGTGGGGTCTATAATTTAGGATCTGGAAGGCCAATAAAAATTAAAAGTATAATCAAAAAAATTATTAGAATTATTGGTTCAGGTAAGCCAGATTTTGGCAAAATTAAACTTAGAAATGATGAGCCTCTAATTTTGTTTCCAAGTATAAAAAAAACTAAGAAACATTTTAATTGGAAACCAAAAGTGAATATTGATCAAGGTTTAAAAAAAACAATAAATTTTTATAAAAATGAAATATTCGTTTAGCATATTTTAAATTGTTACAATGGATAAAAATTTTAGAAAAAGTAAAAAAATGAATAAAATTTTAGTTTTATCCAATGACAAACTTTTTTTTTCAAAAGGTAATGTCTTTTCAAATTATCATGATACCCTCAGTTTAATAGGTACCATTTCAAAAAAATTTCAAATTTATTTATTTTCTAGAAACGCAAATGTCAAACAAACTCATGTGATAAAGAATAATAAAATCAAAAAATTTTTTATTAAAGATTTATTCAGACTAAAAAAATTAGATTTAAAATTATTTTTAATTTCAATCAATCCACTGAATTTTTTTTTCTTCATAATTTTAAGTTTTTTTTTGAAAAAAATAGATGGTTATGTATATATAAGAAGTGATGGTTTTAAAGAGTATTTTTCAAAATATGGATATTTTGGAAAATATTTTTATTACATAATGTATAAAATCATTTCTCGTAAATTAAGAGTGATATCGGTCGGTTCAAACTTAACTCATGTTGACACAAAGTTAATACTGTTTCCCTCTGAAATAACAAATTCTTGGAAAAAAAAAAAAATTAATCTATTCAATAATAAAAAGATACCTAAACTTTTATATTTTGGAAGATTTCGAAGAGAGAAAGGAATTTACTCACTTATCGAAATATTTAGAAAAATAAACTCAAATATCCAACTTACGCTTGCGGGTGATGTTAAAATGAACTTTGATCATGAAAACTTAAACTATATTGGAAGAATTTCTAATATTAAAAAGATAATTAAGCTTTATGATCAACATGATATTTTCATACTACCTTCCTTTACGGAAGGTCATCCAAAAGTAATTTTAGAAAGCTTAATAAGAGGAAAACCAGTAATTATTTTTCCAGAGATAAAACATGTTATACAGAATTTTAAAGGTATATATGTATCTCAAAGAAATTGCATGGATTTAAAAAAAAAAGTTCGATTTATTATGAAAAATTATGAAAGTATAAATAAAAAAATATTAAAGAATAAAATAATTACTAAAAAAGATTTTCAAAAAGATCTACTTAAAATACTTTTATGCAAATAATAAATTTAAATAAAATATCTTTTTTTATGGTATTTTTTTTACCAACTACATATATAGTGGGTATAGCTGTTACAGAAATATTTTTTTTTGTTTTATTAGTTTATTTCCTTTTACAAAAAGACATTAAATTATATTTTTTTGATAAAAAGTTTTTGTTTCTTATAATTTTTTCATTTTACGTTTGTATTAATGCTGTTATTCAAATTGATCATAGAGACCTACTATACTCCTCTATTTTCTATTTTAGATACCCTTTACTTGCATTATTGGTCTACTTTTTTTATGAAAAATTTTATTATTTACCAAAAAAAGAATTATTAATACATATTTGTTTTTTATTTTATTTCATAATCTTCATCGATAGTTTTTTTCAGTTTTTTTATGGGTATAATTTTTTAGGAAATAAAGTGGATGATTATAGAGTTTCAAGTTTTTTTGGAGAAGAACTTGTTCTCGGGGGTTTCCTTATAAAATTATTACCATTTTTTATTTGGGGACTTATTTATGCAAAAATTAATTTTAAAAATTATTTTTTATTTCTGACTTTTTTTTTCTTTTTATATTTCTCTGTAATTTATATATCTGGAGGAAGATCTGCTATTGGATTAATGATAATTTCAATTGTATTTATATTATTATTTGTAAAAAATTTAAGAAAAATTTTTACTTTTTCTACAATTTTATTATTAATGTTTGTTATTTTAACTTCTTTTTTTAATATTGGTAAATCTAATGTTTATGGTAGAGTTTTTGAAAAAACATTCAACGATATAACAAATAATATATTAATCGAGGAAAAAAATACAAATAATAATATTTTAGAGAAGAAACTAAAAAAAAAAAATTTAAAAATTTTTTCTCGTGATCACCATGGGCATTATACTCTTGCTTTAGACCTTTTTAAAAATAATTACCTGTTTGGTGTTGCTCCAAAAGGATTTAGATATCATTGTAGAAAAATTGAATATGACTCAAAAGTGGGAATTTGTACAACACATCCACATAACATTTTGATACAATTTTTATCAGAACTTGGAATTGTAGGATTAATCTTTTATTTATATGGTTTAATTTTTACTCTTTATAGTTTTCTCAAAATTTATAAAAAAAAAATTGATTTAGAATTAAAAGATGGCTTATATCTCTCAAGTTTAGCTATTCTTATTAATTTTTTTCCATTTTTACCTAGTGGAGATTTTTTTAACAATTGGATTTCAATTACTTGTTTTTATAGTATAGGCATATTTATTTACTCT